>OFFD01002052.1_pt1 | contig 10413 bp, 5 predicted proteins | sample 1521291 | NCBI WGS metagenome assembly OFFD01 (sample SAMEA3504103, study PRJEB24116) | mouse gut metagenome | biome: mouse gut; feature: mouse-associated habitat; material: faeces | place: Denmark | collected 2011 | reverse complement strand
GCAGCCGGGGATTCCAATATTCTTTCTTGTGTGTCTGTTTGTCACTAGGTATTATATCGTTTGAAACAGCTCTTTTTCAATTTCCTGAATATCCTCTGCTGAAAGCTCTGAAAAATATTCAGTAATTTCGTCTACCGTTATTTTCCTATCCCTTAACATCTTTTCTGCAGCTTTCCGTGCAGTCTCTTTTGAAGCGGCTTTCTTTTCGCTTGCTATATGGGTACGCATGATCTTCTCTTCATCAAACAAAGCCATCATAATAGATATAACCTCCTTTTCCCTGCCTGCCAGAAATTCCCGAAGCACATCCCTGTCCTTACAGATACGGATGGTTTCCGTGACAGCCTCCTGGCTCCTTCCATACTGTTTCACCTGTTCATTATATACTTTTGTAAACGCAACATACTGGCTGATAATGTCATTCCCTTTATCGCCGTAAAGCACTTTCACCTTTACTTCAATGGCACATTCTTTCCCGCCGAAAAATTCTTTGGAAAGTGAGATTTTTTCCGGTCTGCCGGCACGCTCTCCTGTAAAAATCATGTATAATTCCGGTTCTGGAACATGAACCTTCCTGCTCCCATATAAATCTGTATCCTGTTCTTCAAAATAGTCATGGTAAATCTGCACTAAATACATCAGCACACGTATAATAATATTCATCGTCCATGAAGATTGATGCTCGACCAGAAACATGACTTTATCCCCAACTCTGAAAGCCAGATCGTTATAAATTCCATTCGTGAGGACGTTCCTTATGGTAATATCCATAAGCGCATCTTCCGTCGTCTCCGTATCCTCCGGATGGAGCGCACGGTATAACTGTATCAGATATTTCTTATCCTGAAAGAGCGTTGTGAATACACTGTCTTTCACCGTATATTTTGCAAACGCATCCTTTTTCTCCGCTGTTTTCTCTTTTGGTTCTTCCTGTAATGTTTCACCCTGCATCATATCACCTCGGTTCCGGATTTTGCCAATCAGTCCGGCAAATCGGCTATGCCCTACCTTATGGTTTTATTATACAGAGAAACTCCCGATTGTTCAAGACATAAAAAGGGAGAAGCATCCGGCACCATTCGCCAGACACTTCTCCCTTTCTTACTTCCGTCTGCGCTCCATATCCTCTGCCATTGCCATCTGCTGTGCAGGTTTTCCACTCCGCTTTGCAATCTCTGCCTGTTTGCGGCGCAGCTTTGCCAGGACTGATACCCTGCCATTTTTCCCTTTTGGGGACATATTATTCCGCCTGCCGTCGATCATGTTGTAGTTCTGTTCTTCATCTATCTCGGAACTGCGGAGATACTCCCCATTCTCCATATATTTCTGCCAGTTCTCAAGAGACGGTTGATACCTTTCTGATTCTATAACCGTTTGCGGAGGATTGAGATAGTCCCTGATCTGCTGCAGAACACTCTGGTTAAAGCCATCCCGGACATTATCTACAATCAGTTTCCCCTCTTCATCCACCACTGTCCATGTGACATCCCTTCCATATGTTTCATGCTCCATCAGGAAAAACTGTCTCCCATCAATGATAATGCTGTCGAAGGCAAGCCAACTCCCTTCTTTCCCCTCGATATGGAACCCCGTAGTGTCAAAAGACACAAGCGCTCCCGATGACCCATTCCGGATAAAGCCCGCAATCACCGTAAAACCCGCTTTTTCCACATAATAAGAAGTCACAACACCTTCTTTGTTCAGCACCAACACATCACTGACGCTAATGGAGTGCCCTTTGAACGTCCGGGGCAGTTGTTTCTCAAACCGATTACGAATATCTTCCGGCGTATCGCTGGACTTCATCCTCCCTAAATATGCCTGTTCGTAATCTTTACTTCGCACCTGGACTTTCTTCTCCTGCAGCACATGATATGGACGAAACCTTATTTCCCGGTTCTCCGGTACATTTTTTAGCTGATAGACTGCAAACTGGTTTATGTCCATGCTTCATCCTCCACTGGTTCCTGTTTATATGCTTCCAAATCTAAACTTGAAAATGCTTTATCGGAAAGGAAATTCAACTTTTCCAGTGTACTGTTAATTAAAACAAGCATTTCTTCATCTCTGCCGATATAGGGAATTACGCTATGTATCTCATCTATGGTTGCCTGTCTGCTTTCCTTCTGGAACATTGCTATTAGAATATACTCATTTTCCTCAAACCGTATCATAATTCCTGTTCTCCTTTCTTGCGTGTCTGTAATTTCTGCCCCTGTTTCTCCTGTGCTTTCAGCTTTGCCTGCCGCTCCCGGAGGGCATTTAAAACAGATTGCTTTTTGCTGACACTGGATATATCCTTATCCGCTTTCGGGGCATTTTCAGCCGTTTTTTCCGGCTCTGACACCTTTATTTCTGGCTCTTGCATGTCCTGTTCTGCCCGTTCGGAAAGAATCGTCTCCATATCCGCAATCGCTTTTTGCACTAAAGCACTGTCTTTGTAATGGGGAATCTCATTGATAAATTCTTTCTGAACCTCCCCTGCCGCCATCAAAGAGTGCGGCATCCCGTTATAAATACTGCCGTCCTCAAGATGAAATCCGACTTCTTTTATACCGTTCATCCGCCCTGCCGGGATCTTATCATATAGTTCCATTGCTTCCTGCAGTGTTTCCAGCCGCTCATGGTATTCACCCAAAACGGGAAACTCTGAACATTCCGCAACATAAAATGTAATCGCTGCTTTCGGCTCTGACTCCACCGTTTCATGGACGGCCTCCATATTTTTTTGTTTCTCGTCCAGATATTTGTCTGCACCCTCTAGGTATTCTTCCAAAGTTCCTGTCTTTTCCACTGAGATTGGATTGATGTCAACCGGAATTCCCGCAATCGTCAATCCGTCCTCATGGAGTACATTGAAAAAGGCATCCTCTCTGAAATCACCGCTGTAAGATACAACGACATCTATATCAGACCCTTCCTGATATAACCCTTCCCGGCATCGGCTCCCATATACCCTTGCGCCAAGCAGTTTTACTTCCTCTGACAGTCCCATCCCGTCAATCTGTGCCTGTGCATAGCAGAGTACGGTTTCTTCTATGTCCGCATGGCTTCGTCCATTCAGCGCAGTCTCCGGCTCTGTCCGGTCAGATATTCGTGGTATCCTTTCTGGTTCTTTTTCCTGTACCTGCCGCTTTTCTTCTTGTGTCTCCTGTAAATCTTTCCAGGCTTTCTGCAATTCTTCCTGCGCCACGGCATCTGCCCTCTCCTGCAGTTCTTCATAATCCATGACCTCACAGTATACGAGCGAAATTCCTTCCTCTTCGAGAATCGTATGCATTGCATCTTTAATAGATATATCCTGATCGTCATACACGCCGCCGTCTATCTCCCGGAAATCCTTGTTGTAAAACGTATAATCATATCCATCCGAAACGGTCTGGATAGAGAAATATCCTTTGCTTGTCTGATAAGCAAGTCCCGTGTCGCAATTATCAAGATAATCTCCTGCTTTCCTTGACGCTTCCATCGTTTCGTCAAGCACCCATTTCCCACTCAAGGAACAAAATTCTATATTGGTCAGTGTTTCGATCCCGTTCTGGCATACAATCAATGACATCCTGGAAGGCGGCTGTTCCACACTCTCCATCCCGATTTCCTTATCCTTATGGTTCGGGATTTTACGGTAGGCATCCACCGCCGTATCGAAATCTGGAAAATACTGAAATTCCTTTTCTGCCCCCTCTCCGTGTGCATTCGGTATCACATAGTATTGCGCAATAAACGGCATCTCCATTGCATGAGCCATCCCCTTTTCCTCCAGATATTCGCGAATAGCCTCTTTCGCTCCCTGGTCAAACCCATTTTCCAGATCTTCCGCCACCAGCTTCCCATTCTGGTTTACGATAATCCCAGCAACCGAATCTTTATATTCATCATGCTCCATCAGATAAAACGCTTCCCCGCCGATCACCTTCATCCCTACCGTATGCCATGTGCCAAAATGCCCGTCCGCCGTAAAGCCTTTGGTTCCTATATTAATCCGCATTTCCATTCCCTTCCACTTCTCCTGCTCCCGTATGGTGTCTCTGGCAAGCCCGATAAAGCCGTCCAACACTGCCGGATGGCTGTCCACAATATAATCTGCATTTAAGTCCATGCCTCGGCTAATATTCTCCGGCATCGAAAAACCTTTCGCCCATTCCTTTGTGTCTCTGGAAAACCTCCCGTCATGTTCTAAATGCTGCACTGTATTGGCAAGGATAAACGTTACCCGCTGCGCGCCATATTCTTTCAGTACCGGCTCTGCGGCCTCCTGCTTCAGATACATCCCGTCAAAATTCTCCCGGATTGCGGCCTCCACCGCTTTTTTACAGTCCAGATTCAGCTTTCTCGATTCCAGACAGTCATCTGCCCTGCCATGCTCCATTGCATATTCAATCGTATGCATATAAAGCGGCGGATACGTTTGTTCTTCCAAAGCCTGCTTAGATTTCCTTTCTATCAATTGTTCCCTCTGACGGATAAAGTCCGGCAGTTCCATATATCCATGTATATCTATAAAACATGCGGTCACTTTCCCTCCACGGTTCATGACGATCACGTTGCCTTCACCGGGATAATTCCCCTCATATCCTTCCGGAAGGGACGTAGTGATTTTGTCACAAATAGAATCCATACTGTCCGTCAGCGTTGGTATGCCTCCATAGATGAACGAATAATCCTCCCCGTCTATCTCAAAACCATACTTTTTTATATCATCCCTGTTGGTAAGGATGTACTCCCGACCTTTTGTCTCTTCATTAATCTGAAAAATAGCGTATCGGTCAGCCGTATCCGTATATAACAGTTCCTCATTGGCACGGATCACCGCATTCTGCCTGCGCCCATCCAACGTTTCTATGCCGTCAAGCTCAATCAGGGATTGTATAAATTGTTCAATCGTTGTCTTCCTATCAACGAAACTGAATTCTTTCCCAACTTTTAAATACCCTCTTTTCGGAATCTGCAGCCCATAAACAGACAAGAGCGTCCCGGCAAAATCAGATTCTGCATGTTCTTCTACAATCAGCGGGTTTCCGGGTTCAGAATTGGAACCCCGCAGTTCATAGCGCACAAATCTTTCCGGGACTTCATTATCCGGTATTCTTTCCTTTGAAAACAACGCCGGAATTTCAAATATTTTTACTTCCTGATACATTTTTCTAGTACCAGCCACCTCTATTTCCTGTCCTTGCAAAGCCGCCCTTTCCGTTATAATCTGTTCTCTCTGGCGTACAAAATCCGGCAGTTCCGTAAACCTAAAGCTGTCTACAAAATGCGCCGACACTTGCCCGCCACGGTTTATAACCACAATGTCACTGACAGAAAGAGAGTGCCCGGTATACCCTTCCGGATGGTTGAGATTGAATTTCTCATAAATGGTATTGAGATCTTCCCGCTGTCCAAGTCTGCCACTGTAAATCAGTTCATAATCACTGCCCTCTACTTCCATACCTTTCTTCTGGATGAAATCCATATTGAAGAACAGGTACTCCCTGCCTTTCCCATTTTCATCAATCTGAAAAATCGCATAGCGGTCTGCCGTGTCTGTATAGAGCAGTTCCTCATTGGCGCCGACCACTGCATCCTGCATTTTTTCCTCCAGCCCGGTAGAATCTATTTCAGTAAGATATTGCCGGAATTGCTCTGGTGTAGACATTCCGCCTGTAAAATTCAATTCCTCGCCTAAGTTCAGGAATCCCCTCTCCGGGATTGGGAGCGGCTGCGTGGCAAGGATTGTCCCTGCATGGTTGACAATGACACGGTTCTCCACTGAAACCGGATCACCCGGATCGTCACCGGAACCCCGCAGGTCATAACGATAGAATCCCTCTGGTACATCATTTTCCGCTATCCGCCCGTTGGAGAATAATGCCGGTACCTCAAAAATCTCTACTTCCTGATATTCTTCATTTACCTTCCACTTTTGCCTATTTCCATTCTGTCCCTGCAAAATACTCTCCCTCGGAATATTTTCCTCCTGCACTTCTTTCCCCTTATTCTCTTCTTGCGCAGATTCCATCACCAGATAACTGTCCCATGCCCTTGCGTCAACGCCAAATATCCCCCCAACCTCTAAAATATCAAGTTCCGTATTCATCAGGGTAGAACCACCATCTTCATGCAGGCTGTATATATGTAGTCCCGCATGGTGCAATGCCACTGCCCGTTCCATCGTAAGAGGCAGTACCGAATCATTCCTGTAACCAAATTCATGCATCTGCATAAGGCCGATCGCATTGTCTGGCAGGAAATCAATCTCTGCCTGTGCATCTTCCATAATCTCCTGCACATTTTTAATTCCCGGATTCTCCGCTGCTTCAATCAATTCCTCAACCAACTTTTTTGTTTCCTGCAGATCATCCAGTTTATAAGCATGACGGACAGCCAGATTATGTGCTTCCCTGCCAAGCGTTGTATGTCCATACTCCGCACGGCTGATAATCTGCTCCACCTGAATCAAAGTAGAAAACTTAGACGCATCCACGATATGATCCGTATCCATATACAGAACATCATAAAATTCCGGCATATTTTCATTTCTTTCCGGGTTTTCAGAATCCTTCCATAGTTCCAGATGTACGCCATGCTCTTTCAGGAACTGCACCGGACTTTTATCTGTTTCCTTCCGATCTGCAAATGTCTGTAGCAGCCTTACAAAATCCACCCGTCCAACGTTATCCACAAGATAAAATCTCTTTGCATCTTCACCCAAAAGAGCAACCTGAAATACCAGATCATCTTCCGTAAGCTCCCGCTCTGCCTCCCTTTCTTTCTGCAGCTTCTGAATATTCTCCACCATATCGTCAATAAAAGAACCGGCCGTTTTTCGGATAAATTCCATTGAGGAACGCAATTCTTTCATATCCATGCCGCTGCACCAGCCCGCAATATATGGAAATGAGTAGTCTGACACGTCCAATCCGAAAAAACTACAGACTGTGAACGCTACCGACTCGGCTTCCACTTCTTTGGTCATGCGGTCCTTTTTCTCCCCCAATTCCTCCATGATGTCCCGGTCATGGCACATGGCATGGGTGACTTCATGGACGGCGGTTTTCATTGTCTGTTTCTCACTCATGCCATCCTGGATCACAATCTCTTTCTCTACATTGCTATAATATCCTTTCGATTCCCCCTCAATCTGTGCATACCGTATAGGAACAGGGGAAACACTCCTGATTGCTTCCATGAATATAGGAAAATTCTCTACACTCCCCATCAGTTCCGGCGTGTCTAATTCTGGGATTGGATCGCCGTAAGTCTGTGAAATATCAAAGACGGTTGCCTCACGGAAACGGGGGATGATATGCCAGGTTTCCTCTGTCTCTGGCTGTCCGTCCGGGCGAAGAACCGGCTCATTTGTCTCCGGATCAATCTTCTCGGTTTCCTCTTTCTGCCGGATCGGTATCGGGGCGATAATCTTAATCCCTTTCTCCCCACGCTTCACCTGGCGGTGAAACTTCTTATTCCATGTGCCATAGGAAGCTACCAATGTCGCTTCCGGTTTCTGCATCGCTATCAGCAGCGTATTGTTAAAACTGTAATGATGGAACTGCGACATTGCTTTCAGGTACTCCGTATATTTTTCCGAAGTGAATAACTCCTGAACACCCCGCTCCAACCGTTCCGTAATCTCCTTCATCTGTTCTTCCCATTTTCCTCCCATAGATAATAAATTCCCTCCATTCTCCAAGAAAAGGACAGCCATAACAGAGACATATCTCTCCGGCTGCCCTCATATTATGGTATAAAAAATGCCATCCCATCTGATTGACGGCATAGCTCCCATTTTATAGTTCCTGTTCTTTTTTCTTTTCTGGCTTCGGATGATTCCCATAACCTGCGGCAATCCTTTCCTTTGCCTCTTTCAGCCTGTTTAATACAGAGGGTCTGCGCACTTCGTCTGCAATCTTAGATGCATCCGATACCCGTCCTGCATAGTTGACGGCTTTCCTCGGACAGTCTGCAACATCCTGGACATCTTCCTCCATACCCAATGCTTCTGACGGCCCACTTTCATCCATGTTCAGCAAAGCATTTAATTCTGACAGCCGTTCCATTTTCTCTGTCAGTTCCTCCTCTTTTGCAAACGGCTTTTCTACTTCCACCTTTGCCGTGGCAAGCTGCTGTTGCACCGTCTCCAGATTCACCTCTGCTTCGGTCAGCTTTTTCTCAATTCCGGAAAGAGCATTGTTGATACGGTACATATTTCCTAACGGGTCTTTCCCTATTTCAATCTGATAACTGCACTGCCGCTTAATGGTTAGCTTGTAAATCTGATTGAAACTATCAAAATCAGAATACAGCCGAAATCCATGAAACTCCCCGACCTGTCCGGCCGCATCCACCGCTTTTAACCCGGCGCAGGCGGCAATGAGCGCTGTCCCGGCTTCTTTCCGGTCTGTATAAACTTTCCCACCGATAGTTATTGCAAAATCATCTTTTTCCTTATCCTTCTCCAATAATGGCTTAACTGCTTCCGCATCCGCCTTAAGACCTACAATCCGTTCCTTTAGCGCCGTAATCTTTACCGGATAATTCCTTGCAATCTCAGTTTCCAAACGATATTTCTGACTGGTATGGTTTGCCTTTAAGAGTTTCAGCTTGCTTACCTGGATGTCGAGATCCATCTTCTCTTTGATATACGGATTGCCCGTAGCCAGGGCTTTTATCTCCGCATAACTTAGAGCCGTATCGTCCACGTCCTCACAGGCACGTACCGGGGATTTGCTCGTCATAATCTGGCTGATAAATTTCTGCTTATTCTCCAAAATCTGCCACATGTACGCGTCGAATGTATTTTCGGTAACATACCGATAAATCTGTACCTTATCGTTCTGGTTTCCCTGCCTGAGAATCCGGCCCTCCTGCTGCTCCAAATCAGTCGGTCATTTTTTGCGGACAGTTCAATACATACCATCCTTTTCTGCTCCCTGCTCCTGCGTTTGCTCTCGTTTGACTTCTCCCTCTGTATCCTCTTGGCACAAGCAGGACAATACTTCGATATGCCAGAGCCAGGGACATATTCAACGCCGCACACCGTACAGTGTTTAGCGGGCAACGCTGTCCACCGCTTCGTGGGTGTGATATGTAATTCACCGACAAAGCCGATGAATTTATAGTAAATCTTGATTTCCTGCTTCACTGTTCCGTCTGCTGATTTCTCACGCTCCGAAACAAATATCTTGTCTATCAATGCATTCACAACAGTTGCATCCAGTTCCTTTAAACCTTGATAATTACGGATAAGGGAGAGGAAATCACGGATTCCCTGCGATTTCTCGTAGCTTTCATTGAGCGTTTCCGTTACCTCTTTTAAGCGTGCTTCAATTTCAAGCTGTTCTTTCTGATATTTCCCCGACATCATTTCAAAATTCCGCTCGGTGATACGCTCCATGACTTTATCCTCATAGAGAGAGGAAAACAGCCTGTCAAGCTCCGCAAGGCGTTTATTCAGCTTCTTCTGTTCTTTCTCTAATGCTTTTGCTTTGCTCTGGTCTGTTTCCGTGAGCCGCTTCTCAATCGCCCTCGCCGCCCGCTCGTCATTCACCGCCATATCCGCAAAACGGTTAATGTCCGCAAGAACAGCATTAAATAAGTCCCTCGCTTCTATGTTGTGTGCGGTACACAATTCCTTTCCATTTCTGGTATAATTATTGCAGGTATACTGTACGCAGTCGATAATCTCTGGGCGTTTCCTCCTGTGTGCGTTCCCTGCCCGCAAAGCGTAACCGCAGTCGGCACACTTAATTATACCTGCAAAAATATTTACAAACCCTCCTGCGTTCTGCTCCCGCCTGCGGCTCGTCATAAGCTGTTGGACAGTGTCAAATTCCTCCTGCGTGACGATTCCCTCATGGGTATTGGGTATCACTTCCCATTCTTCGGGCAACTTAGCAGGGCGTTTCCTGCTTTTCATGTTGGGGGCAATCCGTTTATAGCCTGCAAGGTTTCCCGCATATATCGGGCTTCTCAGAATGTTCCTTACGCTGTTCTCTCCCCACATATAGCGGTTTTCCTCGTTACCCTCAAAGTAGCGTTCAAAGCCTGTTTCCCCACGCTCCGCCGCATAAGCGGCAGGGCGTAGGATGTGCTGTTTATTAAGATGTTTGCGGATTTTGGGGACTCCGTTGCCCGCAAGTGCAAGGTCAAATATCTCCCTTACCACATGGGCAACCTTATCATCTATCAGCAAATGGTTGTGGTCGGCGGGGTCTTTGACATAGCCGTATGGTGCGGAAGTAGCCATATATTTCCCCTGCTGGAACCTCGCTCGGTATGCCGATTTTATCTTGACCGACACATCGGCAGAGTACATTTCGTTTAGGATATTGCGGAATGGGGTGATGTCCATCGCCGATTTATTCAAGGTATCCACGCCGTCATTGACCGCTATATACCTCACATTATGCTCTGGGAAAAAGACTT
>OFFD01002048.1_pt1 | contig 10430 bp, 8 predicted proteins | sample 1521291 | NCBI WGS metagenome assembly OFFD01 (sample SAMEA3504103, study PRJEB24116) | mouse gut metagenome | biome: mouse gut; feature: mouse-associated habitat; material: faeces | place: Denmark | collected 2011 | reverse complement strand
CCTTTTCCAGCAGCTCCAGCTTGTCCGCCAGCCGGAGGAAGGATTTCTCCAGCTGGTGATAGCCGCTGGAGGCGGCCCGGCTGCGGGCCACCACCACCACGTCCCGGCCCCCCAGCACCTGTCCCTCGTGGAGGCGGTAGATTTCCCGCAGGCGGCGGCGGACCCGGTTGCGCACCACAGCGCAGCCCACCTTGGTGGAAACGGTGAAGCCCAGCCGGTTTCCCTTTTGCCCGTTGCCCCGGACATAGAGGACCAGGCGGCTGTCGGCGGCGGACTTTCCCCGGTTATAGGCCCGGCGGAACAGGTGGTTTTCCTTGAGGGATACGGTCTTCTTCATGTTACCTCCCGTTGCAAAGGGGATCTTCGGGTAAACGGACACAGGGGCGAGGGAAAAGCTCCCGCGCCCCGAGTCGTATCGTTATCCCGATGTGTGCGCCATCAGTGGCTCAGGCGGGCGCGGCCCTTGGCGCGGCGGCGGGCCAGAACCTTGCGGCCGTTGGCGGTGGCCATGCGCTTGCGGAAGCCGTGGACCTTGGAACGCTGGCGCTTCTTGGGCTGATAGGTACGAACCATGCGGGAACACCTCCTGTACAGTATCACGCGCCCCCGGCAGAGGGGCGCTCCACAACGCCCTTCTGGGCGCGGTTGGCAAATGCTGCGCACAAATCACGCTTCTGCTGATTATACCTTGATTTTTGCCGCCTGTCAACAAGAAATCGGCAATATTCTTTTTTCCTGCACCGGGCACAACATATTGTATTTTCCATGCCCCACTCTTTATTTACATTATTAAAAAAGAATCCCGCAAAAGCCCTTGCCGGTCGGTCCCTTTTTTGGTATAATATAAAAGTTACAATATTTGATTTTTAGGAGGCTTTCGCCCATGAGATCGGCTGCCGACGTCTGGGAAAAAGTAAAAAGTCTGATGGAGGGCGGCATGACCGCCGTGTCCATCGAAACCTGGTTCGGCGATGTGGAAGCCGTTGCCTTGGAGGATACCCGGCTGGTGCTGTGCGTCCCCACCGATTTCAAGCGGAACATCATCCGCACCCGGTTCCTGTCCACGGTGGAGCAGGCGCTGAAAGAGCTGTTCTCCTTCGACGTGGACGTAGCCCTTCTGCTGCCGGAGGAGCGGGACGCCTACGCCCGCCAGTCCGCAGCCCCGGCCGCCGCGGGCGGTGATGTAAACAAATACACCTTTGAGCGCTTTGTGGTGGGCTCCACCAATCGCTTTGCCTACACCGCCGCAAAAAATGTGGCGGAGGAGCCGGGGGGCTCCTATAATCCCCTGTTCATTTACGGCCAGTCCGGCCTGGGCAAGACCCACCTGCTCCACGCCATCGCCAACAAGGTAAGGCACGACCATCCCGGCTTCCGCATTATGTACGTCCAGAGCGAGGATTTTGTCAACGAGCTCATCGGCAACCTCCGCCGGGGCATCGACATGCAGGGCTTTCGGGAAAAGTACCGCCAGGTGGACCTGTTTCTCATGGACGACGTACAGTTTATCGCCGGCAAGGACTCCAGCGAGGAGGAGCTGTTCCATACCTTCAACACCCTGTACGAGCAGAAAAAGCAGGTTGCGTTTACATCCGACCGCCCCCCCCATGAGATGCTCCGCCTGGAGCAGCGGCTCAAAACCCGCTTTGAACAGGGATTGTCCGCCGATATCCAGCCTCCCGACTATGAAACCAGAGTGGCCCTGCTGAAAAATAAGGCGCTGGAACGGGGCATATCCCTGCCCGACCCGGTGCTGTCCTATGTGGCGGAGAACATCACCTCCAACGTGCGTCAGATCGAGGGCGTGGTCAACAAAATCATGGCTTTCCAGGAGCTGATGGGCGCCCAGGTGGACGTGGATACCACCATACGGGCGGTGCGGGACATCCTGCGGGCCAAAGAGAACTTTCTTCCCTCCGCCGAAACCATCATCCAGGAGGTGGCCCGTTTCTATGATATGGACGCCTCCGCCGTCACTGGCCAGAGCCAAAATAAGGAGATCAGTACCGCCCGGAACGTGGCCATGTATATCATCCGGGAGATGACCCAGCTCTCCCTGGCGGAGATCGGCCAGCAGTTTGGCGGTCGCCACCATTCCACGGTACTCAACTCCATCAACCGGGTGGAGAAGATGATGAAGGCGCAGCCTGAACTGATGGAAATCATCCGGGACATCACCAACGCGGTCAATTCGGCGTATTAGAACCTGTATTCACAACTGAAATCGCCGGATGGCCGAGGGATTTTCCCGTCAGGCAGGGCAAATTTTCACAGATATAATTGTGTTCATTTCAAGAAAATTTATCGCGGCATGGCGGGAAAGGGCCCGGCCAGGCGGGAATTGAGATTATGAACGCAAGCACTGAACGCGCGGACAACTCCGCGCCAATTTAAACGCGGCAGCTTCCACAATTCTGCGGTCTGTGGTGTGGATGCCTGTGGAAAGAGTTACGCGCCTGCCTGACATCACGGAAGCTGTGCAAACCTTGTGGACAGCGCTGCGGACGGTAAAAGCCCTGCCACTGCTCATTTTTTTCACCTATCCACAACTTCCACACCCCCTACGGACTACTACATATTTTTAACCCTTCCTCTCCTTGCGGAGGAGGGAGAAAGGAACCGACCATGAAATTTTCCTGTGAAAAAGCCATACTCCAGGCCGCCGTTACCACCGCCGGGCGGGCCGTGGCGGCAAAGAGCTCCATCCAGGCGCTGGAGGGCGTCCTCATTGAGGCGGGAGACGGCAGCCTGAGTGTCAGCGGCTATAATTTGGAGACGGGCATCATTACCACCGTATCCGCCGACGTGCCGGAGGGCGGCGCCATTGTTTTGTCCGCCCGGCTGTTTGGCGAGATCCTCCGCCGTATGCCGGACGACGTGGTGTCCATCGCGGTGGACGGCTGTTCCGTCCATATCCAGTGCGGACCCACCTCCTTTGATATTATGGGCAGCAGCGACGAGGATTTTCCCGAGCTTCCCCGGGTGGACGACGGACGGGGCCTGGGCATAAGCCAGGAGAGCCTGCGCTCCATGATCGGCCAGACCGCCTTTGCGGTCAGCGATAATGACAGCCGTCCCATCCACACCGGCGTGCTGTTTGAGGCGGAGCAGGGGCAGCTCACCATGGTGGCGGTGGACGGCTACCGCCTGGCCCTGCGGCGGGAAAAGCTGCTGAGTCAGGACGGGGAGGGGAAGCTGTCCTTTGTGGTGCCGGGCGCGGCCCTCCGGGAGGTGGAGAAGATCTGCGCCGACTCCGATGAGCCGGTTGCAATCACCCAGGGCAGCCGCCATGTCATGTTTGAAATCGGCTCTACCCTTCTTGTGGCCAGGCGGCTGGAGGGGGAGTTCCTCAATTACCGCCAGACCATCCCCCAGAACAACTCCATTGTGTTGGAGGCGGAGGCCGCCGACCTGCAGCGGTCCATTGACCGGGCCTCCCTCATCATCAACGATAAGCTGAAAAGCCCGCTGCGCTGTAAATTTGACGATGGCGTACTGTCCATCACCTCCAGGACCGCCATGGGCTCCGCCTTTGACGTCTGCCCCGTTTCCGGCGACGGCAAGGGCTTGGAAATTGGGTTTAACAACCGTTTTCTCATGGACGCGGTGAAAGCCGCCCCTGCTCAGCGGGTGCGGCTGGAGCTGAACACGGCCACGTCCCCCTGCCTCGTCCTGCCCCAGAAGGATAAGCCGGATAACTTCCTCTATATGGTGCTGCCGGTGCGGCTGCGGGCTTCGGAGTGAATCATATGCGGGAAGAGCACATTAAAATCAGCACGGAGTATATCAAGCTGGACGCGCTGCTGAAGTTTGCCGGCGCGGCGGATACCGGCGGGGAGGCCAAGCTGGCCATCCGGGAAGGGGAGGTCAGGGTCAACGGGGACGTTTGCACCATGCGGGGAAAAAAGCTGCGCCCCGGCGACCGGGCGGAGCTGCCCGGCCTGACGCTGGTGGTGGAATGACCGTCAACCAGATCACCCTGGACTTTTTCCGAAATTACGTCCACGGGGAGGCCCAGTTCCACCCAGGCGTCAACGTCATAGCGGGGGATAACGCCCAGGGCAAGACCAATCTGCTGGAAGCGGTGGCTTACCTGTCCTCCGCCACCTCCCACCGGGCCCGGTATGACCGGGAGCTGATCCGGCACGGGGTGGATCACGCCTTTCTCAAGGCGGAGGTGGCCAGCCGGGGGAGGAGCATAGTGCTGGAGGCGGATCTCCACCGGGGGGCGCGGCGGCAGCTGCGTTCCAACGGCGTGAAGCTGAAAACGGCGGGGGAGCTGTCCGGCATCCTGAATACGGTGCTGTTCTGCCCGGAGGACCTGTACCTCATCCGGGAAGGGGCGGAGGCCAGGCGGCGGTTTTTGGACGGCTGTATCTGCCAGCTCCGCCCCCGGTACGCCCAGGCCCTGGCGGAGTACAGGCGCCTTTACCAGCATAAGACCCGGATTTTAAAGGATGGGGAGCAGCATCCCTCCCTGCTGGACGCGCTGGACGACTTTTCCCTGCGGATGGCCCAGTGCGGGGCGGTGATTGTCCATTACCGGGCCCACTTTGTCAGGCGGCTCGTGGAGGCGGCCCCCCCCATCCACGCGGACTGTTCCGGGGGGAGGGAACGGCTGGGGCTGCGGTATGAAACGGTCTCCACCGTCACCGACCCGGAGGCCCCGCCCCGCGTCATCCTGCCCCAGCTGCTGGCCCACCAGGAGGCCCACCGGGAGGCGGAGATCGCCGCCCGGACCTGCCTGTCCGGCCCCCACAAGGACGAGCTGGCGGTGGAGATCGACGGCGCGTGCGCCAAAACCTACGCCTCCCAGGGCCAGACCAGGACGGCGGCGCTGGCGCTGAAGCTGGCCGCCCGGGACATTTTCCGCCTGGAGACGGAGGAATGGCCGGTGCTGCTGCTGGACGACGTACTCAGCGAGCTGGACGCCCGCCGCCAGGAGTTCGTATTGAACCGCATCACCTCGGGTCAGGTGTTCATCACCTGCTGCGAGGAGGAAAAGCTGGCGCGGCTGAAGGACGGCAAGGCGTTCCGGGTAAAGGATGGGACGTTGATATAGGAGGTAAGGCATTGTATCTGCATTTGGGCCAAAATATCATGGCCGCCGGCGGGGACATAATCGGGATCTTTGACCTGGACAATACCACATGGTCCTTCCGGACCCGCCGCTTTCTGGAAAAGGCGGAGCGGGAGGGCCGGGTGACCGCCCTGGGGGACGACCTGCCCCGTTCCTTTGTGCTGGCGGACGGCCGGGACGGCAGGGCCGCGGTCTACCTCACCCCCCTCTCCCCGGCGGCGCTGTGCGCCCGGGCCGGGCGGAACGGTTTTGAATAAAAAGCTGTATCAATAGCCGAAGTATTCGGAATTGCGAGCTAAAACCGCCGCTGGCAAGGCAAAAAAACGCAGGAATACTTTGTGTATTTCAAGATTTTTTAACGCGGTCAGCGGCGGTTTGGGCCGCAGGGATGGATATTGAGGCTATTGGTACAGCTTCTGAATAAATTAATCTCATAACTTAGCGGAGGAACATCATGGCTGAAGAACGCAGCGAGTTAAACCAAATAAACACCACCCAGACCGAGCACGAGTACGGCGCGTCGGAAATCCAGGTGCTGGAGGGGCTGGAGGCCGTGCGCAAACGCCCGGGCATGTATATCGGCTCCACGTCCGCCTCCGGCCTGCACCACCTGGTATATGAGATTGTGGACAACGCCATCGACGAGGCGCTGGCGGGATACTGCGACCATATTACCGTGGAAATTTTGGAGGACAACGCCGTCCGGGTCACGGATAACGGCCGGGGCGTGCCAGTGGATATCCAGGCCCAGACCGGCAAGCCCGCTTTGGAGGTGGTGTATACCGTCCTCCATGCCGGCGGCAAGTTCGGCGGCGGCGGGTACAAGGTGTCCGGCGGCCTCCACGGCGTGGGCGGCAGCGTGGTCAACGCGCTGAGCGAGTGGATGGAGGTCCGCGTCCACAAGAACGGGCAGGTTTACGAGGTGAAATTCTCCCGGGGCAGCATCACCCAGGAGATGACCGTCATTGGAACTACGGACAGGACGGGCACCGAGGTGGTGTTCAAGCCCGACCCGGAGATGTTTGAGACCACTGTCTATGACTATGAGACCCTCCACCGCCGGATGCGGGAGCAGGCGTTTTTGAACGCCGGGGTGCGCATACTCATGGCGGACCGCCGCCCCGGGCAGGAGCAGGAGGAGTCCATGCACTATGAGGGGGGCATCCGGGAGTTTGTCACCTTCATCAACCAAAATAAGACCCCCCTCCACGACAGCGTGATCTACATGTCGGGCGCCAAGGACGACTCCATGGCGGAGATCGCCATGCAGTATTGCGAGGACAGCTTCAGCGAGGTGATCGTCTCCTTTGCCAACAACGTGCATACCCCCGAGGGCGGCATGCACGAGGAGGGGCTGAAGCGGGCCCTCACCACCGTGCTCAACGCCTACGGCAAGAAGGCGGGCATTTTCAAGGGGGAGGAGAAGGTGTCCGGCGACGACTGCCGGGAGGGCCTGACCTGCGTGATCTCGGTGAAGCTCACCGAGGCCCAGTTCGAGGGCCAGACCAAGGCCAAGCTGGGCAACAGCGAGATGCGCACCCTGGTCAACGCCGTGGTGAGCGACAAGCTGGAGCAGTTTTTGGACGAGAACCCCGCCGTGGGCAAGGCCATCCTGGAAAAAGCGCTGATGGCCAACCGGGCCAGGGAGGCCGCCCGCAAGGCCAGGGAGAACATCCGCCGCAAGAACGCCCTGGAGGGCTCCACCCTCCCCGGCAAGCTGTCCGACTGCAACGAGCGCGACCCGGCCCTGACGGAGCTCTACATCGTGGAGGGCGACTCCGCAGGGGGCTCGGCCAAGCAGGGCCGGGACTCACGGTTCCAAGCCATCCTGCCCCTGTGGGGCAAGATGCTCAACGTGGAGAAGGCCAGGGCGGACAAGATCTACGGCAACGACAAGCTCCAGCCCGTCATCACCGCCCTGGGCGCGGGGCTGGGGGAGGACTTTGACGAGTCCAGGCTGCGCTACCACAAGGTCATCATCATGGCGGACGCCGATGTGGACGGCTCCCATATCCGCACATTGCTGCTCACCTTCTTCTTCCGGTTCATGCGGCCCCTGATTGAGCGGGGGTACGTCTATGCGGCGGTGCCCCCCCTGTTCAAGCTGGTGCGGGGCAAGACCACCCGGGTGGCCTTTTCCGATGAGGAGCGGGACGCCATTTCCGCCGAGATGCGGGGGGGCAACCCCAACGTAAAGGTGGATATCAGCCGCTTCAAGGGCCTGGGCGAGATGGACTACGAGGAGCTGTGGGAGACCACCATGGACCCGGAGCGCCGCACCCTCAAGCGCATCACCATGGAGGACGCGGTAAAGGCGGACGCCATCTTCAACCTGCTCATGGGCGAGAAGGTGGAGCCCCGCCGGGCGTATATCGAGCAGAACGCCTTGAAGGCAGTCAATCTCGACTATTGAGCAGGAGGACCTAAATGGCTAAAAACGACGAATATATGACCAGGGACATCTCTTTCCCCAACCAGAAGATTGTGGAGATCAACCTGGAGCACGAGATGGAAAACGCGTACATTGAGTACGCCATGTCGGTCATCAAGGGCCGGGCCCTGCCCGACGTGAGGGACGGGCTGAAGCCCGTCCACCGCCGCATTCTCTACTCCATGTACGATACGGGGCTCACCTCGGACAAGCCCTTCAAGAAGTCGGCCACCTGCGTGGGCGAGGTGCTGGGCAAGTACCACCCCCACGGCGACCAGTCCGTGTACGATGCCCTGGTCCGGCTGGCCCAGGACTTCTCCATGCGCTATATGCTGGTGGACGGCCACGGCAACTTCGGCAGCGTGGACGGCGACCCCCCGGCGGCCTACCGTTACACCGAGGCCCGCATGTCCAGGCTGGCCAACGAGATGCTCCGGGACATCGACAAGGACACCGTGGACTGGGACCCCAACTTTGACGAGTCCACCCAGGAGCCCCGGGTGCTGCCCTCCCGCTTCCCAAACCTTCTGGTGAACGGCTCCAGCGGCATCGCTGTGGGCATGACCACCAACATCCCGCCCCACAACCTGCGGGAGGTCATCGACGCGGTGATCTGCGTGCTGGACAATGAAAACGCCACACTGGACGACCTGATGGAGCACATCAAGGGCCCAGATTTCCCAACCAGGGGCATCATCCTGGGCAGGTCCGGAATCCGGGCGGCCTATGCCACCGGGCGGGGGCGCATCCAGGTCCGGGCCCGCACCGAGATGGAGGAGTTCGGCCAGGGCCGCACCCGCATCATCGTCACCGAACTGCCCTACCAGGTGAACAAGTCTCGGCTGGTGGAGAATATCGCCGACCAGGTAAAGGACAAGCGGCTGGAAGGGGTGTCCGGCCTGCGGGACGAATCCGACGGCAAGAAGGGAATGCGCATCGTCATCGAGCTGAAGAAGGACGCCAACCCCCAGGTGACCTTGAACCGCCTGTTCAGCCAGACCCAGATGCAGATCACTTTCGGCGTGATCCTGCTGGCCCTGGTGGACAACCAGATGCAGCCAAAAATCCTCACCCTGCGGCAGATTCTGGACGAGTATATCGCTTTCCAGGAGGAGGTTTTGACCCGGCGCACCCGTTTCGACCTGAAAAAGGCCCAGGAGCGTGCCCACCTGCTGGAGGGCCTGCTCATCGCCCAGGACAACATCGACGAGGTTATCAAAATCATCCGCTCCAGCTACGACAACGCCAAGGAGCGGCTGATGGAGCGCTTCGGCCTGGACGACGTCCAGGCCCAGGCCATCTGCGACATGCGCCTTATCGCCTTGCAGGGCCTGAACCGGGAGAAGCTGGAGGCGGAGTATAAGGAGCTGGAGGAGCGCATCGCGTACTTCAACTCCCTGCTGGCCGACGAGGGCAAGCTGCGTGGGGTGCTCAAGGACGAGCTGGTTGAGATCCGGGACAAGTATGGCGACGAGCGCAAGACCGAGATCGGCTTCATGGAGAACGATATCGACATTGAGGATCTGATCGAGGAGGAGCAGTCCGTCTTTACCATGACGGCCAACGGCTACATCAAGCGCACCTCCGCCAGCGAGTACGCCGCCCAGGGCAAGGGAGGCGTAGGCCGAAAGGGTATGACCGCCCGGGAGGAGGACTATGTGAACACGGTGTTCACCGCCTCCACCCACGACTATATCCTGTTCTTTACCGACAAGGGGCGGGTGTTCCGCAAGAAGGGCTACCAGATCCCGGAGGCGGGGCGGACTGCCAAGGGCACCAGTATCGTCAACGTCCTCCAGGTGGAGGCGGGGGAGAAGGTGGCGGTGATGATCCACACCCGGGACATCAGCGAGGGGGATGACCCCCGCTACCTGACCATGTTCACCCGGAAGGGCACCGTGAAGCGTCTGGACGCCTCGGCGCTCCGCAACCTGCGCAACAACGGCCTGCGGGTTATCACCCTGGAGGAGGGCGACGAGCTTATCGAGGTTCGGGAGACCGATGGGGAGCAGAATCTGCTCATCGCCACCCACGGCGGCATGGCCGCCTGCTTCCCGGAGGGGGAGGTCCGTACCACCGGGCGCACCTCCATGGGCGTGCGGGGCATCAAGCTGCGGGAGGGCGACTACGTGGTTGCCGCCGCCCGCGCCAAGCCGGGGAAGGCGGTTCTCACCATCACGGAAAACGGCTACGGCAAGCGCTCCCCGGTAGAGGACTACCGCATCACCGCCCGGGGGGCCTACGGCGTGAAGAACTATGGCCTTACCGACAAAACCGGGGCCGTGGTGGGGGTGAAGGTGGTGGACGGCAGTGAGGATCTGCTGCTGGTCACCCAGGCGGGCATCCTCATCCGCACCCATGTGGACTCCATCCGCATGGCCGGCCGGGCCACCCAGGGCGTCATCGTGATGCGCTTTAAGGAGGAGGGGGACAAGGTGATCTCCCTGGCCCTGGCCGACCGGGAGGAGAACGCCGAGACCGTCGAGCCCGAGTCTTTGCCTGATGAGGAGAAATCAGAGGAGTAATCTATGTATTTTGTGCCAATGTGGGAGTCCATGGTTGACCCCGGCGGCAATACAGATGTGATGCTGTATGTGGTGCTGTCCCTGATCGGACTGTGTCTGGAATTCGCCGCCCTCAATAAGGTCTATGAGTGGACCATGAGCTGGCTGCGGAAGCGGGCCGGGGGAAATGACGCCCATCTCCCCAGCAGGACCCAGGGGGTGGTGGGCGCAGTGTGGGGCGGAGTTTTTGTCCTGTTTGGGCTGGCTGTGATCGTTCCCGCTACTGCCCCTTTCGGAGTCATATGGACCCTCCTGGCCGGCATATTTACCGCACTGGACGTCTATCAGGCCTTTATAAAGCGGTATGTCAGGGCCCGCCCCCGGGATAGGGGGCTCGCCCCGGAGGCCCAGCGCC
>OFFD01002046.1_pt1 | contig 10434 bp, 9 predicted proteins | sample 1521291 | NCBI WGS metagenome assembly OFFD01 (sample SAMEA3504103, study PRJEB24116) | mouse gut metagenome | biome: mouse gut; feature: mouse-associated habitat; material: faeces | place: Denmark | collected 2011 | reverse complement strand
CAGGGACTACCTGTATTCTGAATTGGTAAATCCAGTATTTACAAAGGACGGGGACAATGTGAAAGTCAAGGTTGCTGTGAAGTTCCTTGATAATCAGACAAAGGCGACGCAGGTATCGCAGTATGAGCTTGTGTTACATAAGGATAGTAACTGGAAAATTGTAGGATAACATGGAAATGGGCTTGTATCATAATTATGCTATGCAAGCCCTTTTTATATTGAAGTATAAATTAACAATAATTATAATTAGGTACATGAATGGAGGGATAAAATGTTCAAAATTGGTGAGTTTTCAAAATTGACACAAGTTTCTACTCGTATGTTGCGTTATTATGATGAAACAGGTTTATTAAAACCTGCTAAAGTTGATTCATTAACTGGATATCGTATGTATTCAGCAGAACAAATCTCAACTTTAAATAGAATTATATATTTACGTGATAGTGGTTTCAATGTCGCTGAAATTGCATTAGCCCTCGATTGCAGTAATGATACCATTATAGAACAGCTTGATAAAAAGTCTATTGAAATTATGGATAATATACAAAAAGAACAAGAAAAACTAAAGAAAATTGAGATTGCTAAAAAAGAATTGTTGCTCCCCAAAGAAATTAAAAATGTAATCCGCTGCAAAAATCCAAGATGTATCACTTCCATCGAGCAGGAACTTCCTCACATTTTTGTACTTGCTGATGAAGAAAAGGAAATTTACCGCTGCAAGTACTGCGAGGAAAAATATTTAGAGCGGTCGTAGCACAATCATCAAACTTATTTCATAATTTAGAAAAGAATATGTGATAGCTAAGCATAATTATTTTTGAGGCGGGAAATGGAGTTCATGAGATGATGACTACACCACCCATCCAAAAATAATTATGCTTCTTACAAGTTTAGTCATGATAAGTTACTGATCATAATAGTCCTCCACAATTTGGATTGCTATTTCCTTTGCTTCTGAACTGGATACATTCATACCATCAGTTCTTCCAAGATGCACACAAAAGTATATTCTCCCTTCTGTACCTTCCGCAAATCCTGTGAACCATGCATCAACAACAATACCTTCAGCTTTTCCCATTCCCGTTTTCCCATATATCGAAGTATCTGTTTGTTCCTGTTCCGATACCAGCATAACCTGTTTCAATTCATTTTGTGTTTCTTCTGAATACTCCGAACCATCACCAAAGATACGTTCCATTACCTCCACCTGTTCTTTAGGGGAGATCAATAAAGAAGATTCAAGCCAAAAGCCGGTTAAAGCCCGGTTATTATTGTTTGTATTTAACCGCCCTTCCCAATCAGAAATGTCACAATTACCATATTGAAGTTTTTCCAACTCTTTTTGCATCATATCTTTCCCAATATCATCTATGACCTGTCTATAATACCATACGCAAGAAGTAAGAAATGCTTCACTAAAATCAATATCTTTATTCCAGTTTTCATTCCAAAATATTTCGCCGCTCCACTCCCTTGTGGAATCCTCCGGCTCAAAAATTCCATTTTCCAGAGCAATCAGAGAAGAAATAATTTTAAATGTGGAACATGGTGAGCGTTGAGTCAATGCACAATCACTATTATATATTATATACCGTCCGTTAGAAACGTCATATACAACGGCTGATCCATTCAAACCATTAAAATATTCTGACCAATCTGCATAGGCGGTCTCCGATTCCATTACTATGCTCTCAGTTGAATCGTCTGTATCTGTCTCTATGAAATCATTGCCTGATTCAATCACTGCTTCTTCTGTTTTTTCTTCCACTCGTTCTTCTTTCTCATCTCCTACGGAAACCTTTTCTTTTGCACCATGATTGTTAGCGCAGCCTGTTAAAATAAACGCACATATGAATATCCAATATGCCGCTTTAAAATAATTGTTTTTATTTTTCATAATTACTCCGCTTTATTCTGATGCCTTTCCTTTTTAATTTATATCATCCCTTAATTCTACAAGCAAGATTATTTTCATATCAAAAATATTGTATTTCACCCATGTCCCGCCATTATCAGCCGGAAAAATCCCTTCACTGCTTTAAAGACAAAGGTTACTACCGATACAAACACAAACCCCACAATCACGGCCAAAATACTGACCATCATTTCTTCAAAACTATAATGTCTTGAAGGAATATATTTTTTCAGCCATTCCGTCAAATATGCAATTCCTACCAGCACTACCGCTGTTATTGTAGTCCGCGCCAGCCAGTTACTTTTATAAAAGGAAATATGAATGGTGATGGTTCCCACAATTCCAATCATGATAAATGCAATCACCCGTCCGCTTTGTCTGATCTTGTAGGTCAACGCATCCAAATATTCCTGACTCACCAGCCCGCCTTCATTCTGTGACTCCGCAAATTGAAGGATAGTCTGTTTTCCCAGCTCTTTCGCATCTTCTCCGCTTTGGAAGGACAAATAAGCGACTACAGCGACTAAAGAAATAAATAATATCCACCAGACCAAAACAATTGGCCATTTTTTTCTTTCTTTCATACTCTGCCTCATTTCAGTCAGAACATGTTTCTGTTCATAATGGTTTCATTATATTCTTTAATCGCTGCTTATGTCAATTACCAACCGGAAGTATTCACAAAATCTACATCAATTCAGCTTTCAAAGGGAGATTGTTCCAGTCTTACAAAATACCCTTGGTCATGCTCACATACCGGACAGCTTAAAGGCGCCTGCTCACCTTCATAAATATACCCACAGTTAAGGCATATCCAGCTTTGCTTTTTCTCTTCTTTAAACAGCTGCTTCTTCTCCATCCATTCTGCAAACCGTCCAAACCGGTCACCATGCTTTTTTTCTATTTCCGCAATCATAAAAAAGGAATTGGCAACCTGCATAAATCCTTCCTCTTTTGCCTTTTCTCCAAAAGCTTTATATACGGAATCATGCTCTTCATACTCATTATGCTGCGCCATGCGGAGAAGCTTTGAAATATCCTCCGTAATATCTACCGGATAGCCTCCATCTACATGAATTGTCTCACCTGCCAGCTCCTTTAAATGTTTATAAAAAATCTCCGCATGTTCCTTTTCCTGATTTGCCGTATAAGTGAAAACAGCCTCAATCACATGTAATTTTTCCTTTTTAGCCTGAGAAGCTGCAAAGGTATAACGGTTTCTTGCCTGGCTTTCACCTGCAAAAGCTCTCATCAGATTATCCTTGGTTTCACTGTTTTTAAAATCAACTGCCATAATAAAATCTCCTTTCTTTATGCCATATTATGGATAAAAAAAGAAGTTTTATACATAAAAGCAAACAATTAAAACTGTATAGGTTCCATGCTTTCTGTCAAAAGCTCCATTTGATATTCAGGAAACTGTTCAAGCAGTTCTCCAAGGCAAAGCGCTGTATTGAGAACTCTGTCATGAGCCAGCATAACAATCCGCTTTCTTCCTAAAGTGGTACTGACTGCATTTTCAATAAGCTGTTCCGGCTCATATTTTCCTGCCGCATCTTCTAAGCTTGCATTCCAGTCAAAGTATACATATCCTCTGCTCGTCATTTCTTCAATAATTTCTTCCCTTACATCTTCATTATATGCATTAACGCTTCCTCCCGGAAAACGGAACAACCTGGTTTCCACACCTGTAACCTGATAGATCACATCATAAGCTTTTTGAAAATCCTCAAGAAAACTCTCCTTACTTGCATAAAGCACTCCATAATCATGCCGGTAGCAGTGAATCCCTATGGTATGGCCTTCCTCCACAATCCTCCTTGCAACCTCAGGATATTTCTCTACGTATTCTCCAATCAGAAAAAAAGTTGCCTTAACGTCCTTTTCTTCCAACACATCTAAAACTTTATCCGTACACTCTGCTGAAGGTCCGTCATCAAAGGTCAGGTACATGGTTCTTGGATTAAAATACAAGTCAATGCCATTACAAATTCCCTGAGCAATTTTTTCCTGATACTCTGTTGTGGAAAGCAATGCCCGTTCTCTGGGATTTGACAAAAATCCTGTTTCAATCAGGCAGGCCGGCATTAAAGTTTTTCCGGTAACACAAAAATCTGCACATTCCAATAGCTCTCTTTCCTCCGCTTTGGTACTTTCAATGGTCTGCTGATGAATTAACCTTGCAAGACGGTTGCTGTCTCTGGTATCATCCGCTCCATCATACCATGTTTCAATACCGCTTACAGACTTGTCAGCTCCTTCATAAGTATTTTGATGAATACTAATATAAATGTCCGCCTGATAGCTGTTTGCCAACTCAACTCTTTCTTCTTTTTCCAAATATTCATCTGTCGTTCTGGGCATCATAACCCGATATCCCTTTTCCTCCAGCGCACTTTTTACAAGAAGTGCTATTTGAAGGTTTACATCTTTTTCCGCAATTCCACCTTCCACACAGCCCACGTCCTCTCCGCCATGTCCGGCATCCACAACAATAAGAGGTATGTATGGTTCCTCTGCTGTTTCTATAAAAATCCCATTGCCGGATGCATCCACTGTCCCTGCCAAAAGGCTATTGCCGGACACATCTGTTTCCCCTGCCAACCCATTACCGGATACATCCCCTGTCTCATCCATCCATTGTAATATATTCTGTGCTCCCGGTTCTTTGGGTGCTGCCAAAGCCACCACTGCCATAAAAGTGAATGCACCCATGATTCCTATAATCAAAATCATGCTGGCAAAAGCCATCCACATTCTCCTTGTATTTTCCTTCGTACTTTTGCGATAACGCCTTTTTCCCCTAAACATAAAATAATGCCCCTTACGTGTAATCTGCTTATTATCATCTTACGCGCAGGGTGCATCATTTTATCATCAAAACTGCATCAAAGTTCCATCATTTTTGCATCATATTTGCATCATTTTGAGATTTTTAAAAACAGTTCATTGATTCCCTCATAAAACCCGATAGTTACAATGGTTTTCTGCTCTCCCATCCCGGAAAAAACATATTTTTTATAATAAGGCGTAGATTCCAGCAAAGGATTATCCGTCTCGTATTCTGAGGGTACCGGAAGCCCCATATAGCTGGCCCAGGCTTTTACAATCTCATATGTGTCAATCTCTTCCCATTTCAACTGGGTTCTCACATAAAATTCATAGACTTTTCCACTGTCTGCATCCAGATAAGCATCAATCAGACGATTGGACTTGTCTGCATTCTGCCTGTTTGTAGAAAGACTGACTTTCCACACCGCAACGTTATTTCTCGGTTCCAGAACATCAATGGCAGAATAAAGCACTGCTTCATAATTGGTACTGTCCACATCTCTTACCGTATCCGGTATAATATGAATCTCCTTTAAAGATGCAAGCATTTCGTTACAAGTAGAAAAAATTTCTTCATTGGTAATTTCCTTCCCCGTAGGACCTTTATGATTGACTACAAATGCATAAGTTCCATCCAAATCCAAATAAGCCCCAGTCTCACTTTCTATCTTTGTTAATGTGTTCTGCTCGCTTTCTGGAAGGGACTGACTAAGCAGTGCCTGAGACAAAATATACAGTTTTTCATTCACTGCAAGGGTATACCTGTAACCTGCGCCTTCCGTCTCCACCTCCTGTATATTAATATGGTCTAGTACCATCCTGTCTTTATACATGGCAAGCTGCTCCGGACCCCATATTGACAAAATCATCACCACTACCGCTCCCATCAGGAGAGTAAAATTAATGGTTGTCTTTTTCATTCCACTCACCCTCCTTTTCTAAATTCGGCAAAAGGAAACTAATACTGGTGCCTTCTCCAAGAGTACTTGTAATTTCCAGTTTGCTGTGGTGAAGGGCCAAAATCTCCGTGCAAAGGGCAAGCCCAAGCCCTGCTCCATTGCGGCTTCGGGATCTTGACTTGTCCACCATATAAAATGCTTTGGTAATTTTCTGAAGCTCTTCTGCCGGAATCCCGATTCCATAATCCTTTACCGTAAAACGATATCCTTCCTCTTCCTTATGACCGCTTACTTCTACTATCTTTCCTTCCTCTGATGCTTTGCATGCATTATCCAAAAGATTAATCAAAACCGTAATGATCAGATTGCTCTCTGCCAGCAAAAGAGCCTGATCATAAGAATACACGAATTTCATGCTGTTGTTATTTTGAAACATATCCCGTAAATAAGAAAACAGACTTTCCGCCTGAACTTCCTGAAACTGCACCTGCCCATGCCTTGTAACCATAATATCCAGAAGCCTGATTGACATGGCTTCCAAACGTTTTCCTTCCGTATAGATATAATTGGCAGACATAAAGCTTTTCTCTTCATCAAGCTTTCTTGATCGAAGCAGATCTGCATAACCAATGATGGAAGTAAGCGGGGTTTTCAGCTCATGTGCAAAAGCCCCCACGAAATCCTCTCTGGCCTGAATTTCCGCTTCCAGCTCATTCATATTTTCTTCAAGCGCTTCCGCCATTTTATTAAAATCACGGGTAAGCTGTCCTAATTCATCATCACTGACCAGCTTTGCACGATAATCGTAATCCCCTGCCGCCATCCGTTTGGTGGCACGAGTAAGAAGCCTGATTGGCTTTGTCAGCCAGGAGGCAATCAAGTGCATAATAATCGTTCCAAAAAGCAGCATAAGCACCGTAACCTGCCGGTATACCCGAAACCCCAGTTCACGCTCATTGAAAACCACAGAAACATCCCTAAGCGTCTCCAAATATAGTACCCGGTCCAATGCATTTACCGTACTGTCTGAATATAATAATGCCCGTTCATTGCTATGGTACGATAGGTTTTCGTTCCCTGCACGGTTTCAAGAAGCAGTCCGTCATCCGTATCAAACCCATCACTTACATACAAAGTCTTTTTTTCCTCGTTTGATAAACGGAGCATACGGCTTGTATTCTGACCGCTGTTTTCCAGATTGTAAGCAATCTGCTCCACCGTAGAATCCTGCAGCACGTCATACTTGGCAGGAACATTTAAAACAGCAGTTTCAAAAGCAAAGCTTAAAATACTATTTTCGTCAAGAGCCTGCCCCGCTTCCCGCTCCAATGAAGTTTCAAACACGTAATTAATGAAATAAAACCCACTAAACCCAAGGGCAATTGCCATAACGATCATAGTCCACAGTAATAATTTTAATGAAAATTTCATTGCGGTACCTCTAACCGATAGCCCACCTTATACACTGCTACCAGATTCTGCTCCCATCCCAGTTTCCTTCGAAGCCGCTGCACATGAAGGTCCAAAGTTCTGCTGTCGCTGATATATTCATCCTCCCAGACCTTTTCATACAGGCTTTCCCGAAACAATGCAACATTTTTATTCTGCATAAAGAGCACCAGAAGGCCAAATTCCTTATTAGTAAGGATAATCTGCTTACCCCCTTTTAATACTCTGCGTGCCTCTACATCGACCACCACATCACCGGCAGTTAACATCTTTTCCGTCTTGTTATAACGCCTGAGAACCGCTTCCACTCTGGCCATCAGTTCCACCACATCAAAGGGCTTTACCAGATAATCGTCAGCCCCCAGCTTAAGTCCTTTTACCCGATCCTTGACCTCATGCTTCGCAGTAATAAAAATAACCGGTATTTTCATTGGTCTTATATAATCCATTACATCATATCCGTCTGCTCCCGGCAGCATAATATCCAGCAAAATAAGGTCATAGGTTTCCTTCTCAATCAAATCAATGGCATCCAGCCCATTTTGTACTGCCCTGCATTGATATCCTGATGCAGAAAGGTTTAAATCAATCAAGTCGCAAATTGGCTTTTCATCATCCACTATCAATATTTTTATCATTCTACCTTCCACCCCCAATAAGCTCTTGCTCTCTCCACCAGTGCCGCCACCGTATCCTCATCACTGCATGGATTCTGCATTACCAGCTCCGTATCTTTATAAAAACCGCCTGTCCTTTGATAATACACCGAATAATTACTTTCTGTGATCAGTTCATTTTCCTGCCCCTCATAGCTGTATCTTGCAAGCACAAGCAAATCTTTCATCCCGTCTCCGTCAATATCCTTACAGGCAATGCCTTTTAAAGCATAAAGGTTATCATAATCTCCCATTGGCTGAAAGCTCCACACAATATCCCCCTGCTCATTAATCAGATAAATCATAAAGGTGGCAAAATCCGCCATTGTATATGTACCAGGCACCACTTCAAGCCTGCCAAGCTTTTCAAACTGCCTGTAATAGCATTGCTCCCTGATGATTTCAAATCCGTGTGCCAAAAGTTCCTGTTTGGTAGATGCAGTATACAAAAATTCCGTAGAATAGCCTCCCTTTACAAACGCGGCAATACACTTGGCACTTTTATTCATGCTAAACCGATTAATCTTGTCCGATATCCGGTAATCCCGATAAAATCCCTGTTCATCCTGAAACAGCACTTCCCCAACTTTATAAGGATTTCCTTTATATGAACCACTGCTGTTGATACAAGTTACAATCAGTATAATATCCATCTTCCCATCTCTGTTAAGTTCCTGAAAAGAAACCGCTGTCAGCTCCACAACCGGCTGTTCTAATTTCCCCGGATTACGGTTGTTGCATTCAAGCTGATCCGTTTTAAACACAATGGTTCCGTTTTCCCTGGCGAAAAACAAAACAAGCCTGTGATATTCCCTGTCAATAGCAGGTACCATAAAGACCTGCCCATAGCTTTTCGTTTCTATGGGAAAGACCTGCTCTTCTATTACCTGAAAACCTGCCCCGTCAATCTGCCATCTTGTATTTATCTGCAAAAAGCGCTGCTGATAGCTTTCGTAAGCTACCTGCAACGCTTTCGTATCTTCCCCGCCATAGGCATAAATAGAGAATGAAAACCAAAAAAATACAAAACAGATACTAAATAATATTGTCAAGTGTAAAGTTTTCTTTTTCAACAGATGTCACCGGCTTCTCTTTTGTTTCTGATACAGTTACAAATTATTGTAACATACCGCAGAAACAGACTCAAGAGCTATTACAGCCTTAAAGAAATCAATTTTAATCTGTTGTTTTTAATGTGCGCATAGCATTTAAAATTGCAATAACGGAAACACCCACATCTGCAAATACAGCCTCCCACATATTGGCCACACCAAACGCTCCAAGAAGCAGCACCAGTGCTTTTATCAAAAGTGCAAAAACAATATTCTGCTTTACAATCCTTAAGGTCTTTCTGGAAATTTTCACCACCTGCGCAATTTTTCTTACATCATCATCCATAAGAACTACGTCTGCTGCCTCAATTGCCGCATCTGAGCCCATACTTCCCATTGCAATTCCCACATCCACTCTGGTCAGCACCGGTGCATCATTAATTCCATCTCCTGCAAAAGCCAGCTTTTCTTTACCTTTTTGACCGGCTAAAAGCTCCTCAACCTTTTCTACCTTATCTCCCGGAAGAAGCTGTGCATATATTTCATCAATTCCAAGTTCCTCTGCTGCCGCCCTTGCCGCTCCATATCCGTCACCGGTAAGCATAACACATTTTTTTACGCCTACCTGCTTCATGCTTCGGATGGCTTCCTTTGCTCCATCCTTAACAGTGTCAGAAATTACAATTGCTCCCGCATAAATACCGCTTTGTGCAATGTAAACGATAGTGCCTGCTTTTTCACATGGCGTACATGTAATTCCTCTGGCTTTCATCAGTTTTTCATTTCCCACCAGAACTTCTTTTCCATCGATAGAAATACAGATGCCATGACCTGCAATTTCCTCCGCCTGCCCAATGCGGTTTAGATCAACTTCTTTTCCATATGCCTCTTTGATTGAGCCGGCAATAGGATGGGTGGAATATCCTTCTCTACACGACGCTCTTCCGATCTCTTCTCCCAAAGCCGCCAATTCCAAAAGTTCTTCTTTCCCACAGCTCACAGGCAGAATTTCCTGTACTTTAAATTCACCTTTTGTCAAGGTACCTGTCTTATCAAATACAATGGTAGTCATTTCCGCAACTGCTTCTAAATAATTACTTCCTTTTACCAAAACTCCTATTTTAGAAGCCGCTCCAATTCCGCCAAAGAATCCTAACGGAACAGAAATCACCAGCGCGCAGGGACAGGAAATTACCAGAAAAATACATGCCCTCTGAATCCATTCTCCCCATCCGCCGCCTAAAATAAGAGGCGGCAGAAGAGCAAGCACAAGAGCCGAAACCGTCACCACCGGCGTATAGTACTTCGCAAACCGGGTGATGAAGTTTTCCACCTTTGCTTTTTTGCTGCCGGCATTCTCCACCAGCTCCAAAATCCTTGCCACTGTGGAGTCGTCAAAGACTTTAGAAACCCTGACCTTTAGGGTACCGCTTCCGTTCACGCAGCCACTTATGATTTCATCCCCAGGGGCGGCTCTCCTTGGAACCGATTCCCCTGTAAGGGCGGCCGTGTCAATCAAGGATTCCCCTTCCGTCACGATTCCGTCAAGAGGTATTCTCTCTCCGGGCTTTATCACAATGATACTTCCCACTTCCACATCATCCGGATCCACCTGCATCAGATTCCCGTCT
>OFFD01002028.1_pt1 | contig 10498 bp, 9 predicted proteins | sample 1521291 | NCBI WGS metagenome assembly OFFD01 (sample SAMEA3504103, study PRJEB24116) | mouse gut metagenome | biome: mouse gut; feature: mouse-associated habitat; material: faeces | place: Denmark | collected 2011 | reverse complement strand
TGCCCACAACAGATTTTGAGTCTGCCTCGTCTGCCATTCCGACACGCCGGCATTTGGTTCATCACTCGAACAAATAGTATATTAGCATATTCAGGAAAAAAATGCAAGTGTTTTTTGAAAAAAGATTGAAGGATTTTTACTGACATGATAAAATACAGTTAAAAAGCGCATAGAATGGAGCAAAGAGTGACAGAATTAATGATTTCTTTCACTGTCTGCCTATATGTGTAAAAAAGCGCACAGAATGGAGGAATCTATCATGAAAAAAGCAATCAATGCATCGAAAGCCCCGGCAGCGGTTGGGCCATATGTCCATGCGGTGGAAGCGAAAGGACTAATATTTACTTCTGGGCAGTTGGGATTAATTCCAGAAAGCGGCAATTTACCAGAAGGCGTGGAGGCTCAGACACATCAAAGCCTCAAAAATCTTGCGGCGGTGTTAGAAGCGGCAGGCAGTGATCTTGCGCATGTGGTGAAGACTAGCGTATTTTTGGACGATATCAATGACTTTGCAAAAGTCAATGAGATTTATGCCCAGTATTTTCAGGGAGAGCCTCCAGCACGGTCCTGTGTGCAGGTGGCAAAGCTGCCCAAGGGCGGGCTGGTGGAGATTGAAGTGATTGCGGTGAAAAAGGATTAAAGGAGCAGGAACAGGATGACGGCAGAGCGAATCGAAGCGCTTCGGGAAGAAATGCGTAAATACAGCATCGATATGTATCTTGTACCGACTTCAGATTTCCATGAATCTGAGTATGTCGGAGATTATTTTAAGGCAAGAAGTTACCTTACGGGATTTACAGGGTCGGCAGGAACGGCAGTCATTACCATGGAAGAAGCAGGATTGTGGACCGATGGAAGATATTTTATCCAAGCAGAGCAACAGCTGAAAGAAAGTTCAGTCGTGCTTCGCAAAATGGGAGAAGAAGGCGTGCCCACGATCAAGGAGTATGTGCAGGAGCATCTTGTAAAAGGCGGATGCCTAGGTTTTGACGGACGTGTGGTAAATGCCAGTACAGGCATGGCATATAAAGACATTGCAGAGAAAAAGGGCGGCAGTGTTCAGACGGAGCACGATTTAGTTGGGTTCATTTGGAAAGAGCGCCCAGCATTTCCGAAACATGCGGCATTTATCCTCGATGAGATCTATGCCGGGGTTAGCGCCACAGAGAAACAGCGCAAACTTCGGGATAAAATGGCGCAAAAGCAGGCGGACATTCATATTTTGACTTCCCTGTATGATATTGCATGGCTTTTTAATATCCGTGGGAGTGATATTACGCACGTGCCAGTTGTTTTGTCTTTTGCAGTGATTACCACGACAGAGAGTCTTTGGTTTGTGCATGACGAGGCGCTGAGTCAAGAATTGCGTGCTTACTGTCTTTTGCAAGGGATCACCATTAAGCCTTACCAGGAGATTTACGATTATGTCGGAAAGATTGCGGCTGGAAATAAAGTTCTCTTGGATCCTGGCATTGTCAATTACCAGATTTACAGTAGTCTGAAAAAAGGCGTGGAAGTGCTCTCTTCGCCTAACCCGACGGAGCGGATGAAAGCTGTAAAAAATTCCACAGAGATTTCCAATATCCGCAAAGCGCATCTTAAAGATGGCGTTGCGGTGACCAAGTTTATTTACTGGCTCAAAACCCATATTGGCAAAGAAGAAGTTACCGAATGCTCTGCCGCTGAGTATCTCGAAGAATGCAGACGGCAACAAGATTTGTTTGTGGACTTGAGTTTTGACACGATCAGCGCTTATGGCGCTCATGGGGCGATGATGCATTATGTGGCAACGCCAGAGACGGATGCGGCGCTCAAGCCAGAAGGATTTCTCTTGGTGGATTCCGGGGGGCATTATCTGGAAGGCAGTACGGACATTACGAGAACCATTGCCTTGGGAGAACTGAGTGATCAAGAGAAAAATCATTTCACAGCAGTGTGCCGATCGAACCTGAACCTTGCCGCAGCAAAATTTTTATATGGCTGCAGCGGTTCCCATTTGGACATCCTTGCCAGAGGCCCTCTTTGGAATCTGGGATTGGACTATAAATGTGGAACTGGGCATGGAGTAGGATATCTTTTGAATGTTCATGAGGGGCCCAATAGCTTCCGGTGGCGCAAGACGCCAGGGCAAAGCGATGAGGGCATTTTGGAAGCAGGGATGGTAACCACGGACGAGCCTGGAATTTACCTTGAAGGAAACTACGGCATCCGCATCGAGAACGAGCTTTTATGTAAGAAAGCAGATAAGAATGAGTATGGACAGTTTATGGAATTTGAAATTATTACCTATGCGCCGATCGATTTGGACGCCATACTTCCAGAGCAAATGACGTTATTCGAGCGCAGGCTGCTCAATGAATACCACCATATGGTATATGAAAAGCTTGCCCCATGCCTTGAACCTGAAGTAAGAGACTGGCTGAAAGAATATACGCGGGAAATATAATGGATATAGATTTGCATAAAAATGTATACTTATTATAATAAATAAGCTATAATAAAATGTTGCATATTCCCTTATACAAATGCTTGATGAGCAAAAATACAAGTTCAGATAAAATTATAACTTTTAAAACCTTGCCAGATAGTGTAAAATAGAAAAGGCATGTATATGTAAAAGATAGGTATAGAGATTGAGAGAAGGAGAGACAGAAGGTACAGCATTTATGGATAAAAAAATAGTTTTGATCGACGGACACAGTATTTTGAACCGGGCCTATTTTGGCATTCCGGATCTTACCAATTCAGAAGGGCTCCATACCAATGCCGTGTACGGTTTTTTGAATATTCTGTTTCGGATATTAGAGGAGGAAAAGCCAGAATATTTGATTGTGGCGTTTGACGTCCATGCCCCAACCTTTCGCCATTGCTTGTATGAAGCGTATAAGGGCACGAGGAAGCCTATGGCAGAGGAGCTAAGACAACAGGTTCCAGTGATGAAGGACGTGCTAAGAGCCATGGGAGTCACAGTGGTGGAGAAGGAAGGCTATGAGGCGGATGATGTTTTGGGAACCATTGCAAAGCGCTGCGAGAGCCTAGGACTTGCCGTTTCCCTAGTCTCTGGGGACCGTGACCTTCTACAGCTTGCCAGCGCGCATATTAAGATCAGAATTCCAAAGACCAAGCGTACCGGAACGGAGATTGAGGACTACTATGCCGAGGATGTCAAAGAAAGATATCAGGTGACTCCGCAAGAATTTATTGATGTGAAAGCGCTGATGGGCGATACGGCGGACAACATTCCAGGCGTGCCGGGGATCGGAGAGAAGACGGCGACAAGCCTGATTGCTGCTTATGGAAGCATTGAAAATGCTTATGTGCATATCGAAGAGGTCAAACCGCCACGCGCACAGAAGAATTTAAAAGAGCATTACGATATGGCAAAGATGAGCAAGGTCCTGGCTACCATTGAAGTTGATGCGCCGGTAGACTATGAATTAGAACAAGCTAAGATTGGGAATTTATTTACTCCCGAGGCATATGTCTGGATGAAAAAGCTGGAATTTAAGCATCTTTTAAATCGTTTTTCTGTGGAAGCTTTGGCAACTCCTTTCGAGGAGAGATTTCAGACAGTGCAAAAGAAATCAGAAGCGGACAAAATCTTTTCCAGAGCAGGCAAATCAGAAACCGTGGGGCTTCAAGTCTTTTCTTGTGCGAATCAAGAAGAAGAACCGCAAGGACAGCTCACGCTGGCTGGCGTGTTTGGAACAGATGCCGTAGCCAGCGAGGATGAAGGGATGGCGCAAAAGGATTCGGCAGTGCTTGGAATTTCTCTTGCCTTTGGGAAAGAAGACGTTTATTTTATCCCTGCGGGAGGCGAAATCACAGGGGAATATTTGGCAAGTCAGGCGCAGCGCTTGGCAAGCCAAGTGAAGACAGTGGCTTTTCTCGATTTAAAATCCCAGCTTTCCGTGATCTCGATTCCAGAGGAAAGACAGGATCATGTGGAAGATGTGCTGATAGAAGCGTACTTGCTGAATCCTTTGAAGAACGACTATACTTATGACGACGTGGCGAAAGAACATTTGGATGTGATTGCGCCTTCCCAGCAAGATTTGCTGGGTAAATTATCCATGGCGCAAGCTATGAGAGATAAATTTGAAGAAGCCGTCCAATACGCTTGCTGGACGGCATACACGGCTTTTTACGGAGCAAGCGTGTTAAAACAAAAGCTGGAAGCAACAGGAATGTGGAAGCTGTACCGTGAGATAGAGATGCCTTTGGTTTATACTCTTTATGAGATGGAAAAAGAAGGAGTATTGGTTAACGGCGCTCAATTGAAAGCATATGGGGAGAATCTTTCTGGAAAAATTTCCGATCTGCCAGGACGCAGGCGAAGCCTTTAACATCAATTCACCAAAGCAGCTGGGAGTCATTCTGTTTGAAAAGTTGAAGATGCCCTATGGAAAAAAGACAAAAACAGGATATTCCACTGCTGCCGACGTGCTGGAAAAATTGGCAGAAGAATATCCCTTGGTATCGAAAATTTTAGAATACCGTCAGCTTGCAAAATTAAAATCTACGTATGCGGAAGGGCTCTCTAATTATATTGAGGAAGATGGAAGAATTCATTCCAGCTTCCATCAGACGATCACTGCCACGGGCAGAATCAGCAGCACGGAGCCGAACTTGCAGAATATACCGATTCGCATGGAGCAGGGCAGGTTGATTCGGAAAGTATTTATACCAAGGAAAGGCTGCGTGCTTTTAGATGCAGATTATTCCCAGATAGAGCTTCGCGTGCTTGCGCATATGTCAGAAGATGAGAATTTGATCCAGGCATACCGGGAAGCCCGCGATATTCACCGTATGACTGCTTCCCAGGTTTTTCATGTGCCTTTTGAGGAAGTGACTTCTCTGCAGCGCAGAAATGCCAAAGCCGTGAATTTTGGGATTGTCTATGGAATCAGTTCTTTTGGGCTAAGCCAGGATTTAAGCATTACTACGAAAGAAGCGGCAGCCTATATCCAATCGTATTTTGAGACTTATCCGGGAGTGAAGACGTTTCTGGAGCGTCAGGTGCAACAGGCAAAGGAACAAGGGTATGTCACCACGATGTTTGGCAGAAGAAGGCCGGTTCCGGAACTGTCCTCCAGCAATTTCATGCAGCGTTCTTTTGGAGAGCGGGTGGCAATGAATTCTCCGATACAGGGGACGGCGGCAGACATCATTAAGATCGCCATGATCCGGGTCAGTAAATCCTTAAAAGAGCAGGGATTGAGGTCGAAGCTGATCCTTCAGGTTCATGACGAACTGCTGATCGAGGCATGGGAAGAGGAAACGGAGCAGGTAAAAGAAATCCTCAAAAAGGACATGGAGACGGCGGCAGAGCTTTCAGTGAAGCTGGAAATAGATATGAATCAGGGAAAAGATTGGTACGAAGCACATTAAAGATCATTTATGAGGAAAGGGTGAAAGAATTTGCAGATTCTTTCACGAACTGCCTGTTTGTGCCAAAAAGCACACGGAATGGAGGAAATTATGCAGGTAATTGGAATTACAGGCGGAGCGGGAGCAGGAAAATCCGCCGTTTTAGAGTATTTGGAGAAAAATTACAGAGTAAAAAATCTGGAGGCAGACAAGATCGCACAGATGATGATGAGGCCGGGGACGGATTGCTATCAGAAGCTTTTGAAATTTCTTCCGGCAGAGGTCTACAATCAGGATGAGACCATCAGCCGTCTTGCATTGTCTGCAGAGCTGTTCGCCTCAGAAGAGCTGCGGAATAAAGTCAACCAGGCGGTGCACCCGGCAGTAAAAGAGTATATCTTAAGCCAGATTGCAGAGCAGAAAAAAATCGGCGTCATGGATTTTGTCATTATTGAGGCCGCCCTGCTTGTTGAGGACAATTACCAGGAAATTTGCGACGAGCTCTGGTATATTTATGCCACAGAGGAAATCCGCAGACAGAGAGTGATGCAGGCTAGAGGTTATTCTAGAGAAAAGGCGGACCAAATATTTGCTAGCCAGCTTACCGATAGCGAATACCGTAGGAATTGCCAAGTGGTAATCGACAATAATGGAACCAAGGAAGAGACCTTTTATCAGATCGCACAGGCGATTAAGGAAAAAGGGGAGCTGAACCAGTTTGACCAGCAGATGGATGGAATCCCCTTGGTCTTTGGACTGGATATCGGAACCCGCAATGTCGTGGGAACCGTTGGATACCGCAACGAAGACGAGTTTATCGTGGCGGCACAGTATGTGAAAGAACATGAAACGCGTTCCATGTTGGACGGTCAGATTCATGATATCGGACGGGTGGGAAGGACCATCAACGCAGTGAAAAAGCAGTTGGAAGAACAGCTTCATCTTAAATTGAATGACGTGTGTATTGCAGCGGCAGGGCGCGTGCTAAAAACCGTTCATACCACAGTGGAGTATACTTACCCAGAAGAAATCGTGCTTACTGGCGAGGATGTCCATACCCTGGATTTGCTGGGAATCGAAAAAGCACAGCAAATTTTAAATGAGAATAATGACACCAAGTTTAAATTTTACTGCGTGGGTTATTCCGTGGTGAAATACTATCTGAACGGCGACGTTTTCTCCAATTTGGAAGGACATAAGGCAGAGACGGTCAGTGAAGACATTATTGTCACATTCCTGCCGGAAGACGTCGTCGACGGATTGTACTCAGCAGTCGGACTTGCGGGCTTACGGGTTGCAAATATGACATTGGAGCCTATTGCCGCCATCAATGTCGCAATTCCTGAGGCGTTTCGCATGTTGAATATCGCCCTCGTAGACGTGGGAGCTGGTACAAGCGATATTTCGGTAACTAGGGAAGGAAGCATTATTGCTTACGGCATGATTCCCAGCGCTGGAGATGAAATTACGGAGATGCTGGTACAGCATTACCTGGTTGATTTTAAAACGGCAGAGCATATCAAGTTATGCTCCACTACTGAGAAAGAAATTGAGTATCAGGATATCATGATGATCAAGCATACGATTCCGGTGGAAGAGGTATGGGAGCTCATCAAGCCCCTTGTGGACGAGTTGGTGGAGAGCATAGCCGCAAAGATAAAAGAACTTAACGGAAACCAGACGGTAAGCGCTGCCTTTGTGGTAGGGGGAGGCGGTAAAATTCATGGATTTATCGAACATCTCTGCGAGGAGTTAGAGCTTCCGCAGGAGCGTGTGGCGCTTCGAGGAGAGGAAGTACTGCAGGAGATCCATTTTGTGCAGGAGGATATTAAGAAAGATCCACTGCTGGTTACGCCTATAGGAATCTGCCTCAATTATTATGATCAGAGAAATAATTTTATCTTTGTGCGTTTTAACGGCGAGCGGATTAAGCTTTATGATAATGATAAATTAACCATTGTGGATGCGGCGCTTCAAGCAGGATTCCCCAATGAGCAGCTATTTCCTAGAAGGGGGAAGGAAATTAATTTCACGGTCAACGGCAAAAAACGCATTGCCCGGGGAGAAACGGGTGATTCGGCAGTGGTCCGGGTGAACGGGCGCCTGACCAATATCAATGCGCCTTTGGAAGTTAACAGCGACATTGTGATTGAGCCTTCGACTGAGGGAGAGCCTGCAGTCTGCTATCTGGAAGATTTGGAAGAGTTTGGGAAATCCATGATCAGCTTTGAGGTCAATGGAAATGTGATTTCTTGCCCCAAATTTGCCGAGGTAAATGGAGTGATGGAACCTCCATACTATGAGATTCAGGAAAATGACGATATTGAAATGAGAAATTATTATACGGTAGCTCAAATTATGGAATTTATGGACGTCGAGGTAGATATGGAGCATGACATCCTGGTAAATAATAAGCCCGCAGAGCTCGACACTCTAGTGTATGAGAATTTTTCGATTGAATGGACGGTGTTGTCCTACCGGACGCATCCCTCAGATATGGAAGAAAAGTACCAGAACCGCAGAGAGGAGTTGAGAGAAAAGAGGATCAAAAAGATCTTAGAGAAAAAACAGCTGCGGGAAGAAAAAGCCAGGGAAGCAGAGGACGAGGTCAAAGAAATACAAGAAAGCGGCATAAAGCAGTTAGAAAGCAAGGAGGCAAAGCAGGAAGAAGCGGCAAAAGAGGATGATTTTGCAGAAGTCCATGTGATTGTCAATAACCTTCCAGTCACATTAAAAGGAAAATCTTCGTATGTGTTTGTTGATGTATTTGAGTATATCAATTTTGACCTCAATGCCGGGAACGGCAGGGCGGTTGTCACAAGGCTAAACGGGGAATTCCCTTCCTATATGGCTGAACTCAAAGAGGGCGACAAGGTAGAAGTATACTGGGAGGAATAACGAAATATGAGACTGTGCAGTATTGCAAGCGGAAGCAGCGGAAACTGCATTTATGCAGGAACTGAAAAAACCAGCCTTATCATTGATGCGGGGATTAGCGGGAAACGGATTGAGGAAGGCCTGAATGAGATCGGGCATACCACAAAGGAGATGTGCGCAATATTAATTACGCATGAACATTCGGATCATATCAGCGGATTGGGGGTACTTGCAAGAAGGCATGGAATTCCCATCTATGCCACGGCAGGAACCATAAAGGCGATTTTGAACTGCAAAAGCGTAGGGGAGATTTCAGAAGACTTGTTTCATGAAATCCAGCCAGATGCGGACTTTACAATTGGGGACATGACCATAAGCCCAGTATCTGTTTCCCATGATGCGGCGCAACCTACGGCTTATATTCTGCGTCAGGGGAAAAGCTCCATGGCAGTAATGACAGATTTGGGGAAATTTGACAGCGCTATTGTTCAAAGGCTTCAGCGTCTGGACTTGCTGCTGCTGGAGGCGAATCATGACGTACATATGTTGCAGGCAGGCAGGTATCCCTACTACCTGAAGCAACGGATTTTAGGAGACAAGGGTCATCTCTCGAATGAATTATCTGGACAGCTTTTGAGCCAAGTGCTGCATGACCAAATGAAAGCCGTGATCTTAGGACATTTGAGTAAAGAAAACAATTATGAACAGCTCGCCTATGAGACCGTGCGTTTGGAAATTGACATGTCAGATAATTCCTATCATGCAGGAGATTTTCCTATTCATGTGGCGAAACGTGACGCAGTGTCTGATATTTATGAGGTATAGCCCAGGCAGGCTTGAGGGAGAACTTTGACGGCTTTTCGCCCGACGCTAAAATTAATCAAATATAATAGTGAAGCAATGCGCAGCTAAAAATGCGTTTGGAGGAATCTTATGGAAAAGAATATGGACAGGACGATTATTACAGTAGTGGGGAAAGATACCGTTGGAATCATTGCAAAGGTATGTACGTATCTCTCAGAGCATCAGATCAATGTGCTGGATATCAGCCAGACTATCGTGCAGGGATTTTTTAATATGATGATGATTGCGGATATGAAGCATTCAGACCAGCCTTTTGACCAGTGCGCAAAGGAACTTGAGTTGCTGGGAGAAGACATCGGCGTAAATATTAAATGCCAGCGGGAAGAAATCTTTCATAAAATGCACAGAATTTAAGGAGCGGCGCAATGATAAATATTTGGGAAGTAAATGAGACCAACAAGATGATCGAGCAAGAAAATCTGGATGTGCGAACGATTACATTGGGAATCAGCCTGCAAGACTGCATTGATTCAGATCTGCAGAAATTAAATCAAAATATATACCGAAAGATTACCACGGTGGCAAAGAAGCTCGTGGAAACTGGGGAAGAGATTGAAAGAAACTACTGCATCCCTATCGTCAATAAACGAATTTCTGTGACGCCTATTGCCTTGATTGGGCAGGCAGCATGTAAGAACTCCGAGGATTTTGCGTCGCTAGCAAGAACCTTGGATCTTGCGGCCAAGGAAGTGGGGGTAAATTTTATCGGCGGCTATTCCCGCCTTTAAAGCTATATCCACCGAATTTTTCAAAAAGCCGTTTATTTGCGGAAATATATCGCCCGTAAGCTTTTCCGCCGCATTGTGCATAATGCAGACGGAAGCGCCCGCTTCTGCAATCACGTCCGCCATATCGCCGTCGTACGTAAGCCCCCACACGTCGTTGACCATATCCGCGCCCAGCGACAAAGCCGCCCTTGCGCACTTGGAATAGTACGTATCCACCGAAACGGGAACGTCGAAACGGCTCTTAATTGCTTTTAGCGGTTGTTCCAGCCGCCTTATTTCTTCCTCGGCGGAAACTTCAACGTACCCCGGACGGGTAGACTGCGCTCCGAGGTCGATTATAGCCGCGCCCTCTTTTAAAGCGCGCTCCACTCTGAAAAGAACGTCGTCCCCGCTCGCCCTGCTCTCCTTCCAGAAGCTGTCGGGAGTGAGGTTGACGATAGCCATAACGTAAGTACGGTTTTTAAAGGTTTGACCGCCTACTATCATTTGTTCAACGCACATATTTAGGTAATTTTATCCTTCGGGAAATCTCCCATAACTTTATAGGTAACCGTTTTACTGCCGCTCTTTTTTACGCCGCGGCAGGTCATACAAGCGCTTCAAGCAAATCTTTAACCGCTTTCATTGCCTTTTCTCTATCCACTCTCTCGCCTCCTTTA
>OFFD01002020.1_pt1 | contig 10528 bp, 10 predicted proteins | sample 1521291 | NCBI WGS metagenome assembly OFFD01 (sample SAMEA3504103, study PRJEB24116) | mouse gut metagenome | biome: mouse gut; feature: mouse-associated habitat; material: faeces | place: Denmark | collected 2011 | reverse complement strand
CGGACGTCACTTTAACAGGTTCTGGCACTGGATACCATGCGAAACTTGTCATCTGCACACCGAACTCCGCCGTCTCTTTCGGGCTTCAGTACGATTCCTGCGCCGTTGCCCCTTACACCGGAAAAACGATGGCGCTGATTGAAAACGTAGCCCATAACGGCCCCGGAGGCCAGCAATACACAAGACCCGGAAATAAGTCTCTGAAACTGGGCAAAAAATACCACCTTATGCTTACGATTGACAAAAGCGGAAAAGGCGCTGTCTATCTGGATTACAAAAAAATCGGAAGCTTTAAAAATTCTGGTTTGGCAAAACAGGTCTTATATTTAAGAGTGGAAGGCTCAGCAAGGCTTAATGGCGATAAAGTCAATGCAAAATTTGAAAATATAAAATGCAAAAGCGGCGGCAAATATGATCCGTCGAAAGTATGGGGCAGACATGAATTTCAAACATGTAAAACAATTAAGGCAAAAGGCAAAAAAGACGGCTCCATTTTAATTTCTGGAACCATATCAGGGCTTCCCGCAGGTGGAGACTGGGATAACTGTTATGGCGACGTATCGAATATTATTCAATTTGTACAATAATCTGGGTACTTGTTTTTATTACACATAATAGGCGGCAGAAAACACTTCGTTTTCTGCCGTCTTATTTTTCTGCTCTGCCCAATCTAATGCGCCGTCATCTTTTCAATAAACACTCCATATCCTTTTGTCGCATCCGAAATAAACACATGCGTGACAGCACCTATAATCTTTCCGTCCTGCAAAATCGGGCTGCCGCTCATGCCCTGAACAATCCCGCCTGTTTGCGATAAAAGCAATTCATCTGTGACATGGAATAATATCCCTTTGTTTTCCTCTTTATTATTAAAATCAATATCATCAATCTCAATCCGGTATTGGCGCATCGAACCATCTAACGAGGAAAGAATATACGCTTCCCCTTTCTGAATATCCTGCTTCATACAGACTTGCGCATATGAATCTTTGATTTCGTCTGGAATTTGATCGAGTTTCCCATAAATTCCGGTTTTTGTATTTTCCAAAATAGTCCCCAGACAATTTTCCTGTTTATAATCAATAATTCCTGTCAGTTCTCCGGGAGATCCATTTTCCCCTTTCACAATCCCTACTATTTGTGTCTGGTAAACATTTCCACCGGAAAGCGCAATCATGCTTCCGGTATCTGCATCACTGACCGGATGCCCTAATGCGCCAAAGGAAAAATCTTCTTTTACATAAGTCATAGTCCCAACGCCTGCCATATCGTCTCTGACCCAAATGCCGATTTTATATGAGCCGTCTTCTAATTTTACCGGATTTATTTTTACCTCAAGCGGCTCATTGTCCCGCAAAATGCCAAGGACAACCGGCTGCCCGCCGCATTGGTTCACCATGTTGACTAATTCTTCTTTCTGGACAGTCTCCACTCCGTTTATTTTCGTAATATAATCACCGCTTTTTACAATCTGATCTGCCGGTTCATAATTTAATCCATCTGCCGCTGTAACGGTTCCTGTCCCAATCACAAGAATACCTTTCGTTTTCGTATAAATCCCAATCGGCATACCAGACGGAATCACATAATTTTTTCCGACGACATGCACAGACACTTCTTTGACCGGAATCAGATTCAAGAATTTACAAGACAGTGTGTAGTCCTCTGTTTGATTCATATTATGGAAGACAGGCATTGCCTCAGATGATTTTTCCACTGTAACCGGAACGGAAGAAAAACGGATATTTTCATCTTCTCCACGCACAGCATAGATTTCATCAGGTATGGAATCATACAGCAGACGGACAGAAAAAATTGTCCATACTGCCAAAACAGCCAAAAAAAATTTTTTTCTGTATAGTTGAAATTTATGGTAAATCATTGTTATGGCCCCTTTCAATCTTGGATAAACAGGAAATCCCTTCCTTTAAACGAAAAAAGAAGGATACCAGCGTATCCCTCTTAGTATGTGCCATTTCTTAAAGTTCACCCAATGTTTTTTTTGTATTTGCTGCCAATTCTTTCATTTCTTTTGCATTTTTTAAAACAGTGTCTGTGATTTTAACGCCTCCCAACATTCTGGCAAGCTCTCCTACACTGTCTTCATCCTGTAACTTGCGTATCGTGGAAATCGTCGTCTCATTTTCCACAGATTTTTCAATTAGATAGTGGCTGTCCGCCATGGCGGCTATCTGCGGCAGATGCGTAATGCAGATAATTTGATGCGATCTGCCGAGCGCATTCATCTTTTCTGATACCATTTGGGCCGTCCTGCCGCTGATTCCTGTGTCGATTTCATCAAAAATCAATGTTTCCACGGCGTCAATATCCGCTAATACGGTTTTAATTGCAAGCATAATCCTCGACAGCTCCCCGCCGGATGCGATCTTTTCCAAAGACTTTTCTGATTCTCCCGTGTTCGTGGAAATTAAAAACTCTGCATCATCATACCCGTTTGCCGTAAAATGATCCATGCGTTCTAGTTTCATGGAAAACGACACATTTGTAAAATTCAAATCTTTTAGCTGGGCGCGGATTGCTTTCGTAAGCGTAACGGAAGCTTTTTTACGGATTTTTGAAACTGCGGCAGAACATGTTTCCACCTCTTGTTTTGCTTCTTCAAATTTTTGCTGTAAATTTGAAAGATATGCGTCATAATCCATAAGCGTTGCCAGACGGTCTTTTTTTTCCTGAAGCGCTTCTAACACTTCTTCTATGGAAGGCCCATACTTTGCTTTTAAATGATTGATCAGATCTAACCTCTGTTCCACCTCTGCAAACGTTTCCTCGTCAAACGCCGCATCTGAAATATATTCTGCCAAATCACGGTTGAAATCATTTAACAAACTGTCAATTTCCATTAACTGGCCATAAAAACCGGCTAATGCCCCGTCATATTCGGAAACGGAAGAAATCTCTTTTAACGCATAACTAATCTGTTCTGTCGCAGACGAATAGCCGCCCGTGTTTTCATGCGCATGGGAAAGGGCTTCCATGATTTTCTGGCTGTTAGCCATACGGAAATAATCCTGTTCAAGCTGTTCGTCTTCTCCCAGATGTAATTTTGCATCTTCAATTTCCCTGACTTCATATTCTAAAAAAGAAACTTCGCGTTCCCGTTCAGCCACATTAAGATTTGCGGATTTAAGTTCTGTTTGTATGCTCCGGTACGCTTCAAAAGAAGCTTTTAAACGCTCTTTTTCCTTGCCGAGAAGGTTTTTGGCATAGCTGTCTAAAATATTCAGATGGTTCTTTTTTACTAATAAAGACTGATGCTCATGCTGCCCATGAATATCAATTAAAAGAGCCGCCGCCGCCCGCGCCTTTGAAACAGGAACTGTTTCTGCATTGATCCGGAATACGCTTCTGCCATTTGTGATTTTCCGGCTCAAAACCAAGAGATCTTCCTCCGGATAAATCTCAAGCGCTTCTAAAGCCTGCCGGATTGGCCCTTCTTCTACAGAAAACGTCAGTTCCACAAGCCCGTATGGGGCATTTTCCCGCAACATCTCTTTGGGAAGCTTCCCACCCAAAGCAAGATTTACGGAACCGATAATAATGGATTTTCCGGCTCCCGTCTCTCCTGTCATGATATTTAAGCCTGATGTAAAATCCACTTCCGACTCCTCAATTAACGCTAAATTTTTCACATGCAGATTTTGTAACATAGCCTCTCCTTACCCCTCTATGATTTTACGCAATCGTTCCATCAAAGTTTCCGTATCTTCCACTGTGCGGACAGCGCACATAACCGTATCATCTCCGGCTATGCTTCCGACAATTTCATGGCAGTCCATCGCATCTAACGCCGCCGCCACTGCCATTGCCATTCCCGCAACTGTCTTTACGACAAGAATATTCTGCGCCATATCCATTGACACAAAGCCATTTTTTAATATCTTTTTGTATTTTTCCAGTAAATCCTTCGTCTGCTCGGAAAGCGCCGCATACTTTTGCCTGCCGTTATTCATCGCGGCTTTTATCAATTTCAGTTCACGGATATCGCGTGATACTGTCGCCTGCGTGACATGGTATCCTTCCTGCTCTAGGCGCGCCAAAAGCTCCTCTTGCGTCTCTATGTCGTTTTTTTCAATTAATTCCAAGATTTTGACATGTCTTTTTGATTTCATCTAGTATCCCTGCATCTTTCTTCTTAATATTTCCAAAAAACTGATTTTACTTAATTTCATAATTTTAGTCTTCTGTTCCGATGCCTGAATTGTAATCGAATCCCCTGCCGACAATTCCGCTGCAAACTCACCGTCCACATTGACGTCCACCCGTTCTTCCTTTTGCGGCTGTCTTCCCTTTAACCCGATCGTGACCGTGTCTTCAGCGCCTATCACAATGCTTTTCGCATTTAAGTCATGGGCATTAATCGGAGTAATTAATATCATGCGCGCCTTTGGATCAATAATCGGGCCGCCCGCCGACAGGCTGTATCCAGTGGAACCGGTTGGCGTCGCTACAATAATTCCATCAGCGCGGTACGCATTCAGATACTCCCCATTGACGGAAACTACCAGCTCGACAAGCTGTAACGGCCCTTTTCTGGAAATCACAATATCATTAAGAGCGGTGCGGGCGAGATTTGCGCCGCATAGCATCATACGTTCTTCTATGATAAAATTCCCTCGCATAAGTTCTTCTAACGCAAACTGGATATTGTCTTCTTCCAGTTCGCACAAATATCCCAAATGCCCCAAATTCACGCCAATCAGAGGAATGTTTTTTTTCGATGCGTTTCCTGCTGCCCGAATCAATGTCCCGTCCCCGCCAAGCACCAAAATCCCTTCAACCGATTCCGGAAGCGGGGCGCCTTCTTCAATGGCTCTACAGCTTCCGCCTTTTAACTCGATAAAGGATTTCATCTGCTTTGTAAGCTGGAACTCCTTATCTTTGCAGGGATTTGTGATAATGCAAAAATTTTTCATGTTTTCTCATTTAAGATGGAATGCGCTTCTTCTACGGTTTTCTCTATTTCAACCGCCGCATCCATGCTTCCTTCCCCATTCATTTTCATATATAAAAGATATTCTATGTTTCCTTCCGGTCCCTTAATTGGCGAATATCCAAGGTCTTGTATGAAAAAACCAAGATCCATTGCAAACTGCCCCACTTTTGCAATCACATCTTTATGTACCTGTTTGTCACGGACAACGCCTTTTTTGCCCACATGCTCCCTGCCCGCTTCAAACTGCGGCTTAATCAGGCAGACCATCTCTCCGCCCTCGTCTAACAGCTCCTTCACAGGGGGAAGCGCTTTTGTCAGGGAGATAAAAGAAACGTCCGCAGATGCAAAGGCAATCTTATCTGCAATATCAGAAGGCTGTACATAACGGATATTCGTCTTTTCCATGCAGACGACCCGCTCGTCGCAACGCAGTTTCCACGCAAACTGCCCATACCCGACGTCGACGGCATAGACCTTTTTTGCGCCGTTTTGCAGCATACAGTCTGTAAATCCTCCGGTAGACGCCCCAATATCCATACAAATTTTATCCTGAAGCGAAATTTGAAACTGCGTCATGGCTTTTTCTAATTTCAGACCGCCGCGGCTGACATATTTTAAAGAATTGCCATGAATTTCTATGTCACAATCCTCCGCAAACATACTGCCAGCCTTGTCCTCTCTCTGGTGATTGACAAATACGCAGCCCTCCATAATCATCGTCTTTGCTTTTTCCCTTGAAGGGGCAATTCCCCTTTTCACTAATAATAAATCCAACCGTTCTTTCATGATTCTGCCTTTTCTATCCGATTCAATTCTTCTAAAATCCGTTCTGTTATGGAAGCTTCGTCCAAACCGACTTCTTTACGCAGAAGTTCTACATTTCCATGTTCCACATAGTCATCGGGAATTGCAATGTTTAACACTTTAGATATGCCATGCCTGAATAAAAATGCCAAAACGCGTTCACCAAAGCCGCCGCAAGCGACATTCTCCTCTAACGTCACAAACAACGTATGGTTTTTACTTAAGTTTAAGAACAGTTCTTCATCAAATGGCTTGGCAAAACGAGCATTGACAAGCGTACAGGAATACCCCGCTTTCTTTAACGCTTCCCTTACGCTTTCTGCCGTTTTTACCATACTGCCAAGCGCAATGAGCGCAATCCCGCTTTCTTCATACAAAAGCTCTCCTTTGCCAAATGCAATAGGGGCGCGAAATTCACTAAGCCCGTCATACGCTTCTCCTCTTGGATAACGAATTGCAATCGGAGAAGGGAACCGGACGGCAAACTTTACCATATCGGAAAGCTCCCATTTATTTTTCGGCGCCAATACCGTCATATTTGGTATGCTTGATAAATAAGAAACGTCAAATATGCCCTGATGCGTCTCTCCGTCGCTTCCAACCAGACCGGCGCGGTCTACCGCAAAGACAACTGGAAGATTCTGGATACAGACGTCATGTAAGGTCTGGTCAAACGCCCGCTGTAAAAAAGATGAATATACGGCAACGATCGGCTTTAATCCCGCCGCGGCAAGCCCTGCGGCAAATGTCACCATATGCTCCTCCGCTATCCCAACGTCAAAAAACCGTTCCGGATATTTTATGCGGAACCGTTTTAATCCCGTCCCGTCCGCCATCGCCGCCGTCAGCGCCACAATACGCTCATCTCTCCCGCCGAGTTTAAACATGACCGTCGAAAATACATCTGTATAGTTGGCTTTCACTCTTTTTTTCTTTGGAAGCCCCGTCTCAACGGCAAACGGTTCCGTGCCATGGAACCTCGCCGGGTGGCGTTCCGCAGGAAGATACCCCTTCCCCTTCTGGGTAATCACATGGACAAGCACTGGCCCCTGAAACTTTGAAGCTTCCCGGAATGCCTTTGCCATCGCCAAAATGTCATGCCCGTCTATCGGCCCTATATACATAATTCCCATATTTTCAAACAGCATCCCCGGAAGAAATAACTGTTTAATGCCGCTTTTCGTCCTTCTAAGCCTGCGCACAAGCCCTTCTCCATAAACCGGAATTTTGCTTAAGGAATTTGCAAGCCCCGTTTTAATTTCCTGATAAGATTCCGTCGTCCTTAAGTAACTTAAATGTCCAGAAAGCCCGCCGACATTTTCGGAAATAGACATATTGTTGTCGTTGAGCGCAATAATGAAATTGGAACGGATTCTCGATGCATTGTTTAACCCTTCGTATGCCATGCCTCCCGTCATCGCCCCGTCGCCAATTACGGAAACCACCTTATAGTCTTCCCCTTTAATCTGCCTTGCCATCGCATAGCCTAACCCCGCGGCAATCGAAGTGGAACTGTGCCCCGTGTCAAAACAATCGCATTCGCTTTCTTTCCGTTTCGGAAATCCGCTCATTCCGCCATACTTCCTAAGTTCGTCAAATCCGGCTTTCCTTCCCGTTAAAATTTTATGCGTATACGACTGATGCCCTACATCCCAGACAATTTTATCTTTTGGTAAGTCAAACACAAGATGCAATGCCATCGTCAGCTCGACAACGCCTAAATTAGAAGCCAAATGCCCCCCTGTCACAGATATTTTCTGAATCAGAAATTCACGTATTTCATCTGCCAGCAAAAATAGTTCGTCTTGGCTTAACGCCTTAATGTCATTCTCCTGCTTTATCTTTTCTAATACCATTTATGGCACCTCTATTTTTCCCGATGTATTAAATATCGTAATAATTCTAATAAAAACGGATTTTTTCCAGAAAGGGAACGCATTCTTTCCATTGCCTTTTTCGACAATTCCTCTACTTCTTTCCTTGCCTGCGCAATTCCCTCTAATGCCACATATGTCGCCTTCCGGTTTTTCTCATCACTCCCGATTGGCTTCCCAAGCGTCTCAAATGAGCTTGTCACATCTAAAATGTCGTCCTGAATCTGGAATGCAAGCCCGATCTCCGCCGCCGCCTGTTCCACCGTCCTTTGTTCTTCTTTAGACGCTCCTGCTAAAATCGCCCCAATCAACATCGAAGCTTCTAACAAAGCCCCTGTTTTTAAACGGTAAATAAAATCCAGCTTTTCTCGCCCTATGTCGCCGCCTTCTGATTCTACATCTACAACCTGACCGCCGACCATGCCATAAATGCCGGATTTTTTCGCCAATGTCAGAAACGCTTCTGCAATCCGCGGGTTCCCCGGCTCCATGAAAAACGCATCTGCCGCCGTTTCATACGCATAATTAAGAAGCGCATCTCCTGCCAAAATCCCCATCGCTTCCCCAAAAACGGCATGTGTCGTCTTTTTCCCTCTCCGGTATTCGTCATTGTCCATCGCCGGAAGGTCGTCATGCACAAGGGAATATGTGTGAATCATCTCTATCGCAGCGGCAAATGGCCGGACTGCTTTTGAATCCCCGCCAAATAAACGGTGCGTCTCTATCATAAGCATTGGCCGAAGACGTTTTCCGCCTGCCAAGACGCTGTAATTCATTGCCTCTAACACCGTTTTTTGGTATCCTTCTACTTTCGGCAGATACTGTTTAAGCAGCGCTTCCATTTCCTGCGTTTTTTCTTCTAATTCCTTCCGAATATCCATACAGCTAACCTCCCGTTTCTTATGCCAATCCTTCCCCGTCTGTCTGGCCGGCATTTATGACAAGCATTTTTTTCTCCACCTGATCTATCTTATCATTACACTGTTTTAACGTTTTCATGCCCTCCTCATAAAAAAAGAAGGACTCCTCCAGTGAAATGTCTTTTTCTTCTATTTTTTCCAGTATTGTCTCTAACTGTTCAAATAATTCTTCTACACTATATTCCCGTCCATCTGGCATATCGTCTATTCTCCTTCTCTTGTTTCTGCATCCGGCGTAACCGCTGTTACTCTCGCTGTCACAGTCCCGTCTTTTAACCGCGCCCGTATCAGCGCGCCGACAGAAACGTCCATCGCTCCAAAAATACGCGTCCCGTCTTCCGCAAGCAGATACGCCATGCCCCCGCCCAGCTTTTTCGCCGGTGACGCCCCGTCCAGACGTCCTGCCAATAGCTCAAGACGGTGACGCATTTGCTTTAGCTTCTCTTTCATCGCCCGTTCCAATTTTTCTTCCAATAAGAGCGCATACTGTCTGCCCTGATGAATCTGGTTTTTGGGATTTTTAGACTGTAAAAGACGTTCCAGATGATGGCATCGGTTCTTTGCCGCTTCAAGCTTCCATGCCATAGACGAATCAAGCTCCCGTTTCTTTTGTCTTATTTCTTCCATCAGATCTGAAAATTGAAACAACGCAAGCTCCGCCGCGGCGGAAGGCGTCGGCGCCCGCAAATCAGCGGCATAATCGGCAATCGTCGTATCCGTCTCATGCCCCACGGCTGAAATCACAGGCGTTTGGCAGTCAAAAATCGCTCTTGCCACAATTTCTTCATTAAACGCCCACAAATCTTCAATGGAGCCGCCGCCTCTGCCTGCAATAATCACATCCACTCCCAGCTGTTCCAGTGCGTGGATGCCCTTTACAATACTGGCAGCTGCTCCCTCTCCCTGCACCTGTGCCGGATACAAAATCAGCTGGACATATGGATTGCGCCTACGGCTGATATTGCGGATATCCTGCACAGCTGCTCCGGTAGGTGCTGTTACGACCCCAAGCCTTTGTATATATCTTGGGATCGGCTGTTTATACTCTGGTGCAAACATCCCCATTTCTGCCAGGCTTTTTTTCAGCGCTTCAAAACGCAGAAACAGTGCTCCTGCACCATCCAGCGTAATTTCCCTCGCATAGAGCTGATACCGCCCGTCCCGTTCGTAGACCTCAATCGATCCGGTGACGACGACATTGTCTCCATCCCGCATACGAAACTTCAATCCGTTCTTACGGTTTCCTGCAAACATAACGGCAGCTATCGTCCCTGCTGCATCCTTTAATGAAAAATAGATATGCGTAAATGATCCCTCATTCTATCAATCTTCCGTTATCATTCCACTCTCCATACATGATCCCAAGCCGTGTGTTTTCCAAGAACTTTTGAAGCCTGCTTTCAAATAAGTCTCGTTGCTTTTTCTTAATCTGGATCGTATCTATTCTGACCCGCTGATATAATTCTGGAAACTGCTGAAAATTACACCACACCTGCGGGTCTGCTTGTAGTGTTTCTAAGATTTCATCATCTATCACAAATCCGTTGGGCGTCATATCGGGCAGTACCGCTCGGCCTGCATCTGTCATGCGCCCTAAACGCTCCATCCTGCGGCAGCGTTCTTTATTCAATTCTGACCACAGACTTCCGTTACGCCTTGGCGCTAATCTTTGCGCAGTAACGCCAGTTTCCAACTTTTTTGTCGTACTATCTATCCAGCCAAAGCAAAGGGCTTCTTCAACTGCGTCAATGTACCAAAATGTTGTATCATCAACGGGCCGTCCACGCTTTACGATCACCCAACATTCCTTTTCTTTGGCGTGGTTTATCATCAGCCAATCCCGCAGTTCGTCCCGGTTTTTTGCTGGCAGTAAATTGACTGGCTCCATGTATGATACCTCCGCTCAACATTTCGTTCAGATAACCATTTCCGAGAATGTGCCAGCCATCCGCCCCACAAAATTCCATTGGCGTTCC
>OFFD01002003.1_pt1 | contig 10620 bp, 17 predicted proteins | sample 1521291 | NCBI WGS metagenome assembly OFFD01 (sample SAMEA3504103, study PRJEB24116) | mouse gut metagenome | biome: mouse gut; feature: mouse-associated habitat; material: faeces | place: Denmark | collected 2011 | reverse complement strand
TCCGCCTCCCGGCTCCTGATTCATCTCAGTCTGGGGAGCGTTGGGGTCCAGCGGTGCGCCCTCCGCCAGCTCCAGGTCGGACGGGGTCGGAGCGCCAGGCTCACCGCCCGGTACCAGGCCGGTACCGTCGGCACCAGCTCCAGCGGTCTGGTCCGCAGTCTCGCTGCCGAGCAGAGGATCCTGATCTTTCAATTCCTTTTTCGTACGTGCCATGATTTGTTTCCTCCTTTTAGTTGATAAAATAGTGTATGGTTGCCTAAAAATCAGACGGCGGCTTCGCACTCTCGTAGAGGGTCGGCCTCCGCCTGGCACGCTTGGGTGTTTCTGCCGGCGCCACAGCAGGGGCGGCCTCCGGTTCCGCAGGCGGTACGGGTTCTTCTGGAGCTGGGGCCGGTATAGTCTCCGGCGCTTCAGGGGCAGGCTCCGGATCCACAGCGGGGGTACACTGGAGTTGTGGATAGTCCCGTATACTGGTTTTGACACACTCTTTGGCGTAGGGATGGCCAGTGTAGTCGAACTTCTTTGCCCGCAGGATTTTCTGGCCGCGGATGATGATCAGCAGTTGGTCGTTGGGCAGCCGCAGCACCTCGTCTGGCGTAAGCAGCCTGCGTCGGCCAAGGCCCTGCGTATATCGGTATTGGGGGATGATTTGGGCAATGGCGATGCTCTGCCGGGTCGTCATGGTAGAGTTGACCTCCACCGTCATATCTCCGCTCCGGACACTGAAATATTCCGCCGTCACATCGTCTGTGCAGCCCAGCATCAGTTGCGTGTCCGCATTGCCTACCAGCTCCGCCCAGAGGTTGTTGGGATAGCGGTTCTGGATCTGAGGCAGGTTTTGGCAGCACATCAGGACCTGGAGGGACCGGGAGCGGATGGTGCTCAAACGCCGGGAGAAGTCCGGGATGACACCGATGTTGTTCATCTCGTCCAGAACGATATTCACCGGCACTGGGCACCGCTGCTCCGGCGTGCTGTCAGCGTAGCGGACCAGCTTGATGAACAGGAACGCGAAGAAAAGGGACGACAGAAATTCCAATGAGGAGTTCTGGTCGTCCAAGATGATGTAATATGGAGCAAAAACCGCTCCCGCTGGGTGTCGGTGCAGAGCGCCAGCACCGCCAGAATTTCATCCAGCGTTTCCCGCTGGCAGACCAATTCTTCCGGCGTGGCGCAGTAGGGTAAACGGCCCTCGGCAGCAATTATGTACTCATCACACTCGCGTCCGTCCCAATACCGCTGACGCTCTCGGTAGAGCTTCCGATTGTTCCGCCTGGCCTGTTCCAGATAGTCAGCAACTTCGGCACTGACCTCAACGGACACAAACCTCCCATTGATTTTGATGGTAATTTCCATCGTCCTTTCCTCCGTTCAGATTTTTGGGGTCTGAACGGGGAAGGGCGGGGAACGGCAGCGAGGCCGGTGTCGCTGGCCCGGAAATAGAAAAGCGCCCGTATGGTGCAAGACCATTCGGGCGCGGGGTATAACAGTATGAGCCGTCAAAAAACGACTATTTTCGCAAGCCTGGGTGGAGTATGCCAATGCGGGAGGCAGGCTTTTTTTGATGCTAAATCAGGGAATAAGAATATAGAAAAAGACACGACAACGCCTCCCTAACGGTTGTCGTACCTTTTCAAAAGAAAGAGCCGATAACCGCATTTTTAATTTGCGTGTTACCGGCTCTGCGTCTATGCGTCTGGCTCTTTTGATATTTATTTGGACATTAGGCTACTCAAGCGAACAACAGATAGATTTCCTTTTTTTACATTTACTAAAGTCTCCTGCTTACATTTCGGACAATACAGCGGGAAATTGACAAGCTCTGTGTCAGGGCGCACTTTGAGTCTGGTCTTATTTCCGCATACGGGGCATAGAAGCCATATCATCTGACCCATCAAAGGCTTTCCTCCTTGTAACATTTTTGAATTAGCTTTTTTTGCTCCCACTTTCTACTTTTGAAATAGAGCAAGCCCACAATAGCAGGCAGGACTGGCGAGAGTGCCTGCCCATAAAAAATGCCAGGAAATCCCATGCAAAGCGTAAAAGCTAAAAACCAGCTCACTGGCAAACGAATGATAACTGCATCCAATAAGGCGTTAAACATGGCAACATTTGCCGCACCTACCCCGATGGAAAAGGAATCCAGCGTATACATAGCCGCATAAATCAAACTATTGATACCGCAACAAATACGCAGGTAATAAACACCATCGTTTACTACTTCTGGGCTGGTACTACCGAACAGTAAAATCAATGGTTCCGCAAAAAGTTGCACGCCAATTACAACAATGAGCGTAACAGCAATATTCATCACTAAACTGATTTTTACCACCTTTCTGGCTCGCTCGATTTGTCTTGCGCCCATGCACTGGCCAACCATCGCCGTTACTGCCTGTCCAATAGCCCAGCAGGGCATACCAGCAAAGGTATTGATCTGCAAGCCTACGCCAGATGCGGCGGAAACAGATGTACCAAATTGATTGAGCATACCTGTTACCAGCAGATAGGCTGTGTTGACTACTACCATCTGAATTGCTGTGGGTAGACCGATTTTTATAATGGCGGTCAGCTTATCCCATTGAAGTGTAAATTTTCCGTGTTCCGCCGCAGAGAAAAACACCTTGTGTCGTTGTAGATAGAGCAAAGAAATCACAAAGGAAATTCCCTGTGCCGTGATTGTTGCGTAAGCGGCTCCTACTGTCCCCATTTCAAAGGAGCCTACCAATATAATATCTAAAATGACATTGATGATGGTGGCAATCCCAACAAAGCAGAGGGGGGATTTTGCATCCCCCAGTCCCTTGAGTACGGAGCAAACAGCATTATAGCCAAACACAAAGACTGTCCCACAACAAATAGTTTTCATATAATCACAGGCATCTTGATACGCATCTGCCGGAACATTTAGTGCCTGAAACAGAGGACGGTAAATTGCCAGGCTCACAACAGTCACAAGGAAAGAAGATACCAGCGAAAGTAACGCCAACATTTGAAAAGACTCCGCTTGCCCCTTTGCATCGTCTGCCCCTTTGTATTGAGCAATCAATACAGCTCCACCCATTGTCATACCAATACAAATTGAGTTAATGATATAGCACAGTTTAGAAGCATTACTAATCGCCGCAAGGCCCACATCTCCTACAATCTGGCCGATCACAAGCATATCTACCACATTGTAGAAAGATTGCAGCATATTCGCCAGAAGTAACGGGAGCGCGAAAACGGCCAGCTTTCTTGGCACACTCCCGGTCAATAAGTTATGTTTTTCTATCATATCCATTCCTCCAAAAAGAAAAGGGCACACCATATCGTGTACCCTTTGCACATTCATAAATAAGCATAACAAAAGGCCACAAACAAAACATTGTCTGTGGCCTAAACAGTCGATTGTCTATCGTTGGTTGGATAAAAGGGTACAAAAACCAAGGGCAGTCTATATCCGCCCTGGCCTTTTCACCATATCAATCAACTTTCCGAAAAGGCTCCGCACAATGTTTCGTGGTATAAACTTGTGTGGAGCCGAATCCAATACAGAACTTCCCGAACAACATTGTGTTCACCTCTCTTGTTAATTTGTATAAATTATACACAGTATGCACTTTCTTGTCAAGTCAAATCCGTAGACTCTTATATAGTTAGAGACTTTGATTTACGAAAAAAATACTGCTTAAAGGTCAAATCAGTTTTCATGTTCTTGCTCTCTCCCTCGAAGTGTAGGCCGGACTTACATAACCGCCCGTTTCGGCTCCTGGCGGGGCAGGCTAGCGGCGGTAGTGAAGATACCGCGCTCCATGTCCTCGGCCCGTAAAGCGGCCCTCTTTGCGTCCATGACGGGCTTGCGCTTGATGCTGTACCGCCGGTCATACTCCTGCTGCTTGCCGCTGGCCTTGCGGCGAAGATATGCCTGATGCAGCTTGTCCCGCCGTTCCTCCCGCCTGCGAAACGCCTCCTGTTCCTCCGGGGTCAATTCTGCTTCCCGGAAAGAGGGGGGTATGTATCTGCCCACAAAATTGAAGTAGATTTCAACCGTCTGTGTGGTGTCCTGGCATCCTTTGCGGTCGCGCTCATGGACAAGGATTTTATCGACAAATTCATTGAGCATAGTGTTCGTCATGGTGTCGAAGCCCTGGTATTTGTCAATCAGAGCGATAAACTTTTCCGCCGATTTCTTGCCCTGGTCGTAACTGCTGACGGCCTTTTCCAACTGGGTGATTTCAGCGGCAAGTTCCTCCTGCTCCTTGGCGTACTGTGCGTCCAGAGCGGCATACCGGGCATCCGGCAGACGGCCCAAAGCGTTGTCCTCATAAATTTTACACACAAGCCGTTCCAGCTCTCCGGCTCGTTTCTGTGCCGCTGCCAGCCGCCGCCGTTTTTTCCTGATGTCGCTGTCCTGCTGGCTGGCCTGGGCCTCCTGCACTTCCCGGATGAACGCCGCCCGGTCAGACTTGGCGTAATCGCTGATGGCTTGGAGCATATCAGACACCAGGGACAAGACTATCTTTTCCGCGATACGATGCTGGGTAGGACAGCGAGTGCCAACGGGAACTTTGCTGTATTGGGAGCAAGTGTACTGCGGGGTACGCTTGCCGTTGTAGGTGCGGTGAACATACATCTTAAGAGAGAACCAATCTCCTTAAATCTACCTGCTGACACTTGCGATATGTGATTATAGCTAATTTTGGACATCAATTTTAGTGCAATTCCGCCAAAAAGGCAAAACCTGCGTATAACTATCGTTAAACGCAGGTTTTGCCTACAATGGTGCGTCTGGCGGGACTTGAACCCGGCAAAAAATTCTTTATAACCACTGCATTTTCAATATCTATCAACATCCATGTGTAAATCCGTGTGTAATTGTTCCTCAAAATATGTATCAATTATATCCGCAACTTCTTCAGATTTTTTCTTCATCGTGTGCTGATACACATTTTTGAGCATGCTGTTAGATGCATGACCCATACGCTCCATCGCGTATTTGTCTGGCACGTTGAGCAAGAGCATTACGGAGGCCTGAACGTGCCGCAGGTCATGGAAACGGTAGTGGGGTAAATTATATTTGGCGCAAAGACGCTGAAGACATGCATACAGCGAGTTGCGCCTGTAGGTCACAATGTAATCCCCGCTCCTGGGCTGGCGTTTGATTAGGTCGAGAATATACGGCGGAATACGGATTTTTCGGTTGCCGCTGTAGGTCTTTGTGGATTTCATAACCTGTGTGTTGTCTGAGGCCGAAACAAGGGCTTGCTTGATATGGAGCACATCCCCCTCGATACAATCCCACGTCAAACCGCGTATTTCCGACGTTCGTAGGCCCATCCACGCCGCCAGCAGAAAGGGAAGCTCAAATCGCGTTCCCCGTATCTTCTCTGCCAGAAATTGAATCTCCTCCATGGAGGGAATGCTGATTTCTTTCTTCTCCTTCTGGGGAAGAGTGGTCCGCAGCACCATCTCCGGCCGGTACAGCGCCAGCGCGGCGCTGAGAAGGCCGTGAGCGTTCCTGACGGTCTTTGGAGAGTGCGTGCGGGCAATGCGGTTTATAAAACGCTGTACAGCCTCTTGGGTCAGATCATCCAGTCGGGCGGCACTCAGCTCCTCCAGAATGCCCTTCCGCAAGATCGTATACCCCCGGATGGTAGACGGCGAGAGCACAGCATCCTTGCTCTCGATGTAGCGGTCAATGGCCTGGCCGACGGTCATGTCCCTGGGGGATTTCTCCTCCTCCAGCAGGCCCGCCTTGACGGCCAGGGCCTTGGCGTGGGCCACGGCGGGGTCGTCCTCAATGACGTCGATCCGCTTCCCGTTGACCATCACCTGGCAGCGCCACCGCCCGCTGGGCAGCTCCACCGGCCGGGGGCGCGACAGCTTGGCGGCGGCTTCCCGCTGCTTTTTCAATTTTCGATTATCCACTTGATTTTCCTCCCATATGTGTGATATGATGAGAGGGTGAAAGCGCGTGCAAAACCTTTCACCCTCTATGCCGCCTCCGGGGTCCAGCCCGGCGGCGGTTCTTTTTTGTTGCATTGTGCCGAATCTTGTGCTATGCTGGCGTCAGGAAAGATTCGTCTTTCAGCGCTGCCAGTAACGGTAGGCGGTTGGCCCTCTCGACAGGGGGCAGCTTCTTGCCCTCTGATCTTCGGAAAGGGGGGGCTGCCCAATGGTTACATATTCCGATTTGATTCAAATTGGCATTCTGATCGTTGGCATTTGCGGCCTGTTCTTGCAGGTACATAACGGCAAAAAGAAGTAACCGCCCTGCTCCCAACAGCTGCGGTTACTTCTGCATCTGATATAGGGGGCTGACCGTCTGCCGGCAGCGCCCTTTCTATCTCTAGTATAACCGCCTGATATGAATTTGTCAAGCCTCAGCCTCGCCGCTGGGGCTTTGTTGTGTCCAAGTTGGACACACTCTACTTGCTAGCGCGACTTATCCAATAAATTCTTATAAACGGCTGCATTTTACCGCCTTCATCATATTCTAGCTTCTCAATGAAAGCACTGTGAACGCCTTCTTCGACACATCTGCGAACATGTTTTTTAGGGAGCTTGCCAATCATCTCATCGTTAGATGTGATGATTACATTGTCGTCATCTTCCTCTTCAATTTGCACTTCGTCTCCCTCGTTGAGATATTCAATGACCTCTTGCTTTTCTCCCGATTTATACGAAATCAAAGAAACAACGGTTTGCTCTCGCCACTCGTTCCCTTTCCGCTTGTCCCGATAAAACGCTATATGCCCAAAGCATCCATTTTCTTCACTTAAATTTTCAAAACAAAGCAAAAATGGATCCCCTCGCCTCAACCAATCCCGAAGCATATCGACACGATCAACAAGTATTCCTATATCGTCATTCCCTAAAAAAAGATGAATATCGCCATTAATATCTTTCGGGGTAAAAAACCAATCTTTTTCTGCATGATGCCTGAGCAGGCAATCTTCGTCCGTAACGGTTATCTTAACGCGATAATTATAAATTAAAGGCGCGCCATCCTTCCTAGATGGAATAACTATGTCCAAGTCCGAATCTGAATTTTGAAGAATCTTGGGAGAAACAGCAGAATGGACGCTTGAAGGAATTTCTTGCTTATTCTGTGAACAAACTGGTTCAGCACTTGTTCTTCCTTTATCCATAATCGTTTTGACAAACCAAACAGGTATTGTGTAATATATCCATTTTATGGGCAACCACCACCAACTGATAAAAACCCACCACATAAGTCCATGATGCTTTTTGCGCTTTTTCATCATAAATTCTCCATCCTTCTCTATTTTACCGCTCTCCAGCGGTTGGTCACACCATTCCCACATTTTCAGAAATTTGCAAGAAATTTTTACTGTAGATTTTGGCAAAATGCTAATTGAAAATACAAATCGAACGTTCTATAATAAAGCCCGTTAATTGCAACAATCGTTTGGCACAAACGACATAAAGAGGGGAACGTATAGAGATGAATTCGGATTTAATACATGAAGAAAATAAAAGTGAAAAGGAGGAAATGATTGCTTTTATAATCCAATCCATCAACCGAATGAGGTTTCGCGAACTTGACCTTGTTTTCCGATTCGTAAAGAATATTATATAGCTTTCCGTATTAGCTGAGCCGGTTCTTCCGACTCAGCTAATTTTTTTCTCTCCGCTAGAAAGCTTTTTTGCCATTTTTTCAATTAGTTCCCACTCTGATTCGTCCAGTTGGGCCAGCACTGCAACAAAACGACGCTTAAAATTATCGTCATCGCCTTTTAAAATTTTTCCTACAAACTCGGTAAGTTCCTGACTGCGGCTAATTGGTCGAAACATTTGCCCATTCCCTGTGCGCAACCAATCTTCTGATACATTAAATTCGCGGCAAATATCAGAAATCAAGCGATCACTTGGGTTCCTTTTTCCGTTTGTCAGTTGAGTAACATAAGATTGGTCTATTTTTAGCCGTTCTGCAAATTGGACTTTTTTCATTTCAAGTGATCTGACCACAGAATCTATTCGAGAGCCAATCGTATTTTCCAAAATAGCACCTCCCTTGGGAGTAATATAACACGTCAAAATGGCTATGTCAAGAAAAACACAAAAACCCTCTTGACAAATAGGGCTTAGTCCTATATAATCATGGCACAGTCAAAAAAAGGGGGTGTACTAATGAGTAACAGCGAGAAGGAGGTCATTTTAAGTTTAACTGAAGCGGTGGCTGCACTTCCTGAGAATAAACGGGAGTTCATTTTGGGCTACGCTGAGGGGGTGCTGGCTATGGCCGCGCAGCGGCAGGCGGAGCAGGACAGCGCGTGAGCGTGCCGGCGGCGGAGAGGGGGTGAGAGAGATGTATAGACTTCCTACAAAGGTCGGAGTTGTTCAGGATGTGAGCGGGATGGGTATAAAGCCACAGAATCCTGTTTTACCAATGGTCAAAGAGGTCCGGCAGACAACAGAGGTAAAAGAAGTCGCGGCCATGCTGTCCAGTGGTGACTGGGTGGCAATAGCCGCGACAATGGGTGGCGATGGGAAATGCCTTTTTGCGCTTGGACGCGTCAACTAGATATAGGTGACACCTTCCCCACGCAAGGGAAGTTCCTTTGCATCGGGATCACATGATCCAATCGCAAAAAGATTATATGCGGAAGAGTCCGGATGCTGTCCAGGTGCAATGGAAAGTATGACCCACTTCCCAGTATCCAAGTGCGCTTGAACTCGCTTCTCGTCAGTCAACTGAAGTACTTTTTTGATTTCACTGTACTTGACCATGAATTTCACCTCCTTCCGACAAAATTCTACCACAGTCGGTCGGAGGTGGCAAGAGGGAGCGCGCGATCATCTGGGCCAGCATGGCGCAGCGGCAGGCGGAGCAGGACAGCGCGTGAGCGTGCCGGCGGCGGAGAGGGGATAGGGGGGAGGGAATTTATTGAAAAAGTCGAACAAAGTATGCCCAGATTTCTCCCCAGTGTTCAACAAGCAACGTAAAGGCAGCTCCAAGCAGAGCACCGAAGAGCGTATTAAGAAGCTGGAAACAACGGTCTTTCTTCTTTTCGGACTGCTCTTCGGCATGATCCTGACGCATATCGTCATTCATTCGCTTTAATTCCGATACTACAGGATCAATATCATTTCTTTGGCTAGATTCCGGGTATAAAAATGCCAGTCCTTTTTGCGTGACGAATGGCTGTGTGGCGGCAAAGTGGACACACCCATCCAGGGTTTTGATAGCTTTAATGCCCTCCAAGTACCCGGTGTCAGCGCATTCTTTCACGATTTTTGCCTTGTCTTGTCCGTGAGAATCTTCTGGCAAATCCCTGTGCTCACAGACATAAAGCAAAATTTCGCGGATAATTGCATCGCGGCAAGTTTTATAGTTTTCCAAGTCTACCACTCCCTTTCTACCGACAAAATTCTACCACAGTCGGCTGGGGGTGGCAAGAGGGAGGGAGCAATCATCTGGGCCAGCATGGCGCAGCGGCAGGCGGAGCAGGACAGCGCGTGAGCGTGTCGGCGGCGGAGAGGGGGTGAGGAGAATACTATGCATGATTTTCAGTCAGTGCGCAGTGCAGACCGTACATCAACCAACGTTTCCATCAAGATTACCGGAGCGGATGCGCGGGCGGTGATGGATCTGCTTCATTATGCGATCAAGCGTGAAAATCTGACGAGATCACGTAATGGCAAAACACGAATTTCATACCAAATAAAAACCTCTGCCGGGTGGTCAGGCCAGGCAGAGGGGATGGGTCAAGAGACCGCCTCGATTTCGTCGTAATCTACACCCTCGTAAGGGGTGTCCTTGGCAGCGGCCTCGAGTGAGAGAGCGATGGGGACGTTTTCATCTTCGTCACTCGTCAAAATGCTTAAAATAACAGTATCCATTCCATCATCCAGCATTTGTTTTGCTCTCTCGTAAAGTTGTTTTACAGAGATTTTTATCTCGTCCATTTTGTCTTCACCTCCCTTCTCCGCCCACATTTTACCACAGGGCGGTCGGGGGTGGCAAGAGGCAGCGCGCGTTCATCTGGGCCAGCATGGCGCAGCAGGACAGCATCCAGTCCAGCGTGTGAAGCGGGGCCGGGATACGGGGGGAGGGGGTGAACATTATTGAAAGAGTTCAGACAGAAAGGAAACTATAGTGGGCCACTCTTGTACAGCGAGAACGATGAGACCGGCAGCAGTGGAGCCAATAATGGCAACTGCAATGTCACGGATGAACTTCTCTCGCTTATCTATGGCGTTCTCCGTATTTTGCTCTTTTTTGTCAGCATTTTTTCTGGTGCGATCATTACACTCCTTTTCAGAATAAGCTTCATGCTCGCCTAATGCGTTCCGTCCCAATTGATTTGAGAGCAAACATTCGGATTCTTTTAGCAAAAGAACCACCCCTTTCTCCACCCACATTCTACCACAGGGCGGTCGGGGGTGGCAAGGAGTACGTGTAGCAGGAGTGAGACCTATGAAAAAAAGAGCAGGCGCCCCTTGCGACAAGGATTGCTTCCACTGCAAATTTTCTGACTGCATCTATGATAGGCTGGATGCGGAAGATTATGCGCAGTCAAGCGAAAGGGACAAGGATATGTCCCGATCTCCCGCGCAGAAGAAGTTGGCCGCGCAGAAGCGCGCGTACTATGAGGCGAACCGGGAGAAGTTGGC
>OFFD01001995.1_pt1 | contig 10664 bp, 8 predicted proteins | sample 1521291 | NCBI WGS metagenome assembly OFFD01 (sample SAMEA3504103, study PRJEB24116) | mouse gut metagenome | biome: mouse gut; feature: mouse-associated habitat; material: faeces | place: Denmark | collected 2011 | reverse complement strand
CCGCACGGTCCCTTATCACCCATTTCCCAGAAGTTATCGTGTTTGTTGCCATTCAGAATGTGGTCTTTCGGCAAGAACTGCTCCCAGTAAGAAGCGGCTTCGTTGTCGCGTTCCAGTCCTTCTTCGGCGCTGCCCTCGAATACGGTGGCGTAGAGGTCTTTGGGGTCGAGTTTCAATACATCCACCAGATACTCCCATGCCCAGGAGATGGCTTCCTTCTTGAAGTAGTCGCCAAACGACCAGTTGCCCAGCATCTCGAACATGGTGTGGTGGTAGGTATCGTGACCCACTTCCTCCAGGTCGTTGTGCTTTCCGCTTACGCGAAGGCATTTCTGCGAGTCAGCAACTCTTTTGTATTTCGCCGGGTGGTTGCCCAAAATAATATCTTTAAACTGGTTCATTCCCGCATTGGTGAACATCAACGTGGGGTCATCCTTAATCACCATCGGGGCCGAAGGCACTATCTGGTGACCTTTACTTTCGAAGAAACTCTTGAAAGAGTCTCTGATTTCGTTTGCAGTCAACATACTCTCTATTGATTTATCTGATTCTAATTTGATTTACCTTCTCTTGTCGTTTTTTGCCCGTTTCTTACTACTAACTACTTGCTACTTAGTCTTAATATTCTTGAAAAAACTGTGCAAAGATAGCTTGTTTTTATTACTTTTGTCGCATTGACAAGCGAAATATTTCCTAAGATGCGCAAAGTTTACTACATTTATAATCCCCAGACGCAGACGTACGACCGTATTTATCCTACCGTGAGGCAGCGGGCGCTGAGCATTCTCCGCCGTTTGTTCATCGGTATGGGGCTGGGTGCGGGCAGTTTCATCGTATTGCTGCTTATCTTCGGCTCTCCGTCGGAGAAGGAGTTGCGAAAGGAGAACAGCAAACTGCAGGCGCAGTACAACGTCCTCTCCCGCCGGCTGGACGAGGCTATGGGAGTGCTGCAAGACATACAGCAGCGTGATGACAATCTGTACCGGGTGATTTTCATGGCCGACCCTATTCCTTCTGCCATCCGTCAGGCTGGATACGGCGGTACCAACCGCTATGAGCATCTGATGGATATGGCTAACTCCGACTTGGTTATCAATACCACGCAGAAAATGGACATGATTAGCAAGCAACTCTATATCCAGTCCCGCTCCTTTGACGATGTGGTGGAGATGTGCAAGAATCATGATGAAATGCTGCGCTGCATTCCTGCCATACAGCCGGTTTCCAATAAAGACCTCCGTAAGACTGCTTCCGGTTACGGTACGCGTATCGACCCCATTTATGGTACCAGCAAGTTCCATGAGGGTATGGACTTTTCGGCTCCCCAGGGCACGGATGTCTATGCCACGGGAGATGGCACCGTGGTGCAGATGGGCTGGCAATCGGGCTATGGCAACAGAATTGTGATAGACCACGGCTTCGGTTATCAGACGGTGTATGCACACTTGCGCGATTTCCGGACGAAGTTGGGCAAGAAAGTGGTACGTGGTGAGGTCATTGGCGGGGTAGGCAGTACGGGCAAGAGTACTGGTCCGCACTTGCACTACGAAGTACACGTTAAGGGAAAAGTTGTGAATCCCGTCAACTACTACTTCATGGATCTCAGTGCCGAGGATTATGACCGCATGATACAGATTGCGGCGAACCATGGTAAGGTGCTTGATTGACGGATGATTTATAGAGAAAGGATTACATCATGCTGAATACAGATAAGAATTTAAAGTTATATTACTCCATCAGCGAGGTGGCTGCCATGTTCGATGTCAACGAATCACTGCTCCGTTTCTGGGAAAAGGAGTTTCCGCAACTCAATCCGAAGAAGGGGGGGCGGGGAATACGCCAGTACCGTAAGGAGGACATTGAGACAGTGAAACTTATCTATCATCTGGTGAAGGAGCGCGGAATGACCTTGCCCGGCGCCCGCCAACGGATGAAAGACAATAAAGAAGCTACGATACGCAACTTTGAAATCGTAGATCGCCTGAGAGCTATCCGCGAAGAACTGGTAGGCATGAAACTGGCATTGGATGAGTTTACTTACGAGGATGTGGAGAGCTTGAAGGAAAATATTCAAGGACTGAAGTAAAATAAATACCACTCCGTTTATTCCTCTACTCTCGTCACTTGTTTTATATTCTGTATCTGCTTCAGGTTATTGCAGATAGTGCGCACGTCGTCCACATCGTGTACATAGAGTTGTATCTTTCCTTCGAAGATACCGTCGTTGGTTTCGATGGTCAGTTTACGGATATTCACGTTGAGCTGGCGGGAGATGACTTGAGTTACTTCGTTCAGCAATCCCATGCTGTCTATACCTTTTATATATATGGTGACGAGGAACGACAAATCCTTGTGAGTGTCCCACTCGGTGGCGATGATACGGTTTCCGTAGCTACTCTTAAGGCGGGTGGCAACGGGGCATTGGCGCTTGTGGATGACAACACGGTTTTGCTCGTCGATGTATCCCAGTACGTCGTCACCCGGAATGGGGTGGCAACAGTCGGCCATAATATAGTTCTTTGAGATGGTCTCTTCCGTCAGCTTCAGAATCTGCTTAGTGTTGATTTTCTCTTGCGGTGTTTTCTCTTCCGGTTGTTCTTTGGCATCCTTGTTGTCCTTGTTACCGAAGGAGAAGGTCAGGAACTTCTTCCAGTTGCTGTTCTGCTTTTCCTTGAACACGTTCTTGTCGGCATCGCCCAGCACAACCCGTTTGTTGCCGATGGCAACGAGCAGCTCGTCGCGGGTGTGGAAGCCGTGCAGCCTGGTCAGCTTGTCCAGAGCAGCATCATCCATACGTATATCCTCGTTTTTGAAGAATTCGTTCAGTATGGTTTCACCTTCTTTCTGATAGGCTTTCGCCTCTTTGCGCAGGATGGCGGCAATCTTGGCGCGGGCGCGGGCAGTGGTGGCATACACTTCCCACTCCGGCTGTACGCGTTGCGATTTGGAGGTCAATATCTCTACCTGGTCACCGCTTTGCAGCTTGTGGCTTAGGGGAACCAGTTTGTGGTTTACCTTGGCGCCGATGCAGTGGCTGCCGATGTCGGTATGCAAGGAGAAGGCAAAGTCCAGTGCCGTAGAGTTCTGCGGCATGGTCTTGAGGTCGCCTTTCGGGGTGAAGACGAAAATTTCCGATGCAAACAAGTTCAGTTTGATGGTATCGAGAAAATCGATGGCGTCCGGTTGTGGGTCGTCCAGAATTTCCTTGATGGTACGCAACCATTTCTCCAGTTCGCCTTCATCTTCGCTGCCTCCGCCTTCTTTGTATTTCCAGTGGGCGGCAAAGCCTTGTTCGGCAACGTCATTCATGCGTTCACTGCGGATTTGTACTTCAATCCATTGCCCGTTGTTACCCATAAGGGTGACGTGCAGGGCTTGGTAGCCGTTGGCTTTGGGATGGCTCACCCAGTCGCGCAGGCGGTCAGGGTGGGGCTTGTATATCTTGGATATGGAGACGTAAATGTCGAAGCAGTCGTTTAGCTCTTCCTCTATATTGCGGGGCTCGAAGATGATGCGGACAGCAAGCAAATCATAGATTTCCTCGAAGGGGACATGCTTGGTCTGCATTTTGTTCCAGATGGAGTAGATGGACTTTACACGGGCAAGGATACGGTATTTCAGTCCCATTTTGTCCAGTTGCGCCCGTATCGGAGCGGTGAACTCATTGAATACCTTGTCGCGCTCCACGGCGGTGGCTTCCAGTTTCTCTTCTATCTCGTGGTACTCTTCCGGATGTTCGTACTTGAAGCTCAGGTTTTCCAGTTCTGTCTTGATTTTGTACAAGCCGAGGCGGTTGGCGAGCGGGGCATAAATATAGAGTGTTTCGCCTGCAATCTTGAACTGCTTGTTGGGCAGCATGGAGCCGAGTGTACGCATGTTATGCAGACGGTCGGCTATCTTGATGAGGATAACCCGGATATCGTCGGACATGGTGAGCAGCAGCTTCTTGAAGTTCTCTGCCTGCGCCGAGGCACGGTCGCCGAAGATACCGCCGGAAATCTTTGTCAGCCCGTCTACAATCTGGGCGATTTTGGGACCGAAGATGTTTTCAATATCCTCTACGGTGTAGTCGGTGTCCTCCACCACATCATGCAGCAATGCCGAGCATATGGAAGTAGACCCCAGTCCTATCTCATTACAGACAATCTTTGCCACAGCAATGGGGTGCATGATGTAGGGCTCGCCGGAACGACGCTTAATGCCCTTATGCGCCTGGTTGGCAAAGTTGAATGCTTTGGTTATTATTTCGACGCGCTTGCGGTGCTTGGTGGCCAAATAGTCGTTCAACAGTTCTTGGAATGCCTGTTCGATCATTTCCTCTTCGGCTTTTTCCTTTTCCTTCTGACTTATATTTTCTTCCATATACTGCTTTCTCCTTTCTTCACTTCACTTTTTGCAAAAATAAGCAATTTTCAACACCGGGCAAGCGTTTATGTCTTTATTTATAAATCTTCAAGCGCTTTCCTGCGGAGATTCTGGTACTGCGCAATCCATTCCAACTTTTTAACTGATTGACAGTGACACCGTATTTCCGTGCAATGCTGCCGAGATTCTCGCCACTGCGTATCTTGTGGTAGGTGACATTCCCCGTAGCGGTACTGCCTTTGCTGCTACGTGCCGTCGAGCGTGTATTGGAAACGGCCACGACTCTGCGGTTCTTGAACAGTTCGTTGCTGCGGTGGGCATAGATGGTGTCTTGCTTGTCAATGAAGGCACTGATGTAGTTGATGGGGAGGCGTAGCGTCTGCGGCTTGCTCTCTCCGGGGATGATGCTTTTCTTGAATTGGGGATTCAGGCTCTTTATCTGGTCCAGGCTGATGCCGCATAGGTCGGAAATCTGCTCGAAATGAAGGTTACGGCTTACTTGCACCGTATCGGTTGCTTCCGGAATGTCGGTTTCCATGGGGCAGATGTTGTGCTTGCAGTAGTAGGTCATTACGTAGTTGGCGGCAATGAAGGCGGGCACGTAGCCGCGTGTCTCTTGGGGCAGATAGTTGTAGATTTCCCAATAATCGGTTTTCCCTCCCGAGCGGCGGATGGCTTTGTTGATGGTGCCCGGACCGCAGTTGTAGGCGGCAATCACCAGGTTCCAGTCTTTGTAAATGTCATACATGTCCTTCAGGTAGCGTGCTGCCGCCCAGGTCGCCTTTATCGGGTCACGGCGTTCGTCTACGAGGCTGTTGCTTTCCAGTCCGTATATCTTTCCGGTGGCGAGCATAAACTGCCATAGTCCGCAGGCTCCCGCGCGGGATACGGCAGAAGGGTTGAGAGCGGATTCTATGATGGGCAGGTATTTCAGCTCGAGCGGCAGGCCGTAGGCATCCAGCGCTTCTTCGAAGATGGGCATATAGAAGTTGCAGGCGCTCAGCATGAAGGCAACCTGGTTGCGCAGACGTCCGGCATACATGTCGATGAACTTGCGCACAATCTCGTTGTATGGCATTTCCATGACGGTCGGCATGCGCGACAACCGGTCTATGTATACAGAGTCACTGAACATCGGGTTTACGGTAGAGGTGCTGCAGTCTTTTCCCAAGTCTATGTAATTCTTGGCTTTCCAGTCATTGAGCAGGCTGTCCAGCGGATAGGTCATGCTTTTGGGCAGCTCGATGGATTCCTGGCGTTCCGTGCCGTTTTCGCGGATAAGCACTTCCACGCTTTCTTGCGCATGCATGGCCGGAGCGGTGAAGAGGGCGCAAAACAGAAGCGAGGAACCGAGAATAATTCTTTTCATATATATGGCCTTGTGTGTCATTAGGTAATAATTTATGCTTTAATTTTCGTTTTTAGAATCGGAAACTGCATTGCACGCCGACGTTCTTATTAGAGGAACCAGTCATCTGGCTGTTGATTATGGCAGGTTCCACTTTCATGCTGAGGTCGGGGGTGATGTCAAAGTTGGACAGCTCTGCGTCTACGTATGCGTCGACAACGGACAGCAGGTATACACCGATAAAGGCGAAGATGCTCAAGTCGCGGTATCGTCGGAAGGTATCCTTACGCTTCCGTAGTGTCTCCGTCAGCTGGCTTTCGGTATAGTTATAGTTGGGAGGCAGCAGGTCGGTAATGGTACTGGAGTTGAAATTACCATTTACGGCATCCTTGTAGGCGGCCGAATAGTCCTTATACATCTTGCTGTTCCACGTAAGGGCATAGGCACAACCGGCAAATCCTCCATAGAAGATGGGCAGTTTCCAATACTTGCGGTTGTAAATTTGTCCACCGCCGGGAATGACGAGGGCAAGCCAGGTGGCTTTTGTGGGATTAGGTACCCACCTTTTGGGGTCGATGGCCTTTTGCAGACTGTCTGTAGGCACGGGCTGTTCCTTCAGGTCGGGGCTGGCAGTCATTTCCAGCATCTTCCGCTTGTTTTCGGCTGCAAGACTGTCGGCAACAGTGAGGCTGTCCCGGTTCACCACGGTGTTGAGTGTATCGGTCTGATGCCGCTGCGCACGCTTGGAAGCGGCACGTGGACGGTCCTGACCATACATAGCAATCCCTGCCATCTGTAAAAAACAGAGCAGCAGGGCAATGGCTAACTGATATATTCTTCCTTTTTTCCTCATTTATTTCTTCAGCGTATCAAGAATGCCGATGATACGTTCCAATTCTTCTTCGTTATTGAACGGGATACTGATTTTACCTTTTCCTTTCTCCGAGCAGGTTAGCTGCACCTTGGTACTGAAAAAGCCCGAGAGCTGTTGTTTCAGCATATTGAATTCTTCGGGCAGTTTGGCGCGCTTGGGGGCAATCTTACGACCACCGCTCTTCACGCTTTCGCCTTCACTCAGTGACTTTACGATTTCTTCCACTTTGCGTACGGAATACCCGTGCTCCAGGATTTCTTCGAAAATCTTCACTTGCAGTTTGGGATCGCCAAGCGTTACCAAAGCGCGGGCATGTCCCATGTCTATCTGCTTGTTCTGCAGTCCCATCTGGACGGGGGCGGGCAGTTTGAGCAGGCGCAGGTAGTTGGCAATGGTGGTACGCTTCTTACCTACGCGTTCGCTGAGGCGTTCCTGCGTCAGTCCGTATTGTTCCAACAGATGCTGGTAAGCGAGGGCTATTTCTACGGAGTTCAAGTCTTCGCGCTGTATGTTTTCGATGAGCGCCATTTCCATGACGTTCTCGTCATCTGCAGTGCGGATATAGGCAGGGATGCTTGTCAGTCCGGCAAGCTGCGAAGCACGGAAACGACGCTCGCCGGCGATAATCTGGTATTCGTCGTCGCTAAGCTTGCGCAGGGTGATGGGCTGTATGATGCCGATTTCGGAGATGGAATCGGCTAACTCCTGCAACGCAACCGGATCGAATTCATGACGGGGCTGGTTGGGATTGACCGTAATCTTCGACAGCTCTATCTCATTGATAGAGGAGGAGCCTTCGGTCTTTACTTCATCCATGGAGAAGAGGGCGTCCAGCCCGCGTCCTAATGCATTTCTTTGTGCCATCTGTTTATTTACTATTTGACGATTTACAATTTACAATTTAACCATACGGGATGATTTGTTTGTGCATTGTAAATATGGTATTTATCACTAATCATTAATCACTAACCACTATAATCACTTCTTTTCGTTTCTGCTTATCAATTCCTTGGCAAGTGCCATGTGGTTTTTGGCTCCGGTTGAGTCTGCGTCATAGAGAATGGTGGGCAGGCCGTAGCTGGGAGCTTCGCTCAGTTTCACATTGCGCTGGATGACGGTGTTGAATACCAATTCCTGGAAGTGGCGTTTCACTTCATCGTAAATCTGGTTGGCCTGGCGCAGACGCGAGTCGTACATCGTCAGCAGGAAGCCTTCGATTTCGAGGGCAGGGTTCAGCTTGGACTTGATGATTTTAATGGTATTCAGCAATTTGCTGATGCCTTCCAGTGCAAAATATTCCGCTTGTACGGGGATGATTACCGAATCGGCGGCAGTCAGTGCGTTGACCGTAATCAGACCCAAAGACGGGGAACAGTCTATCAAGATATAATCAAACTCATTCTTCAGCGGAGCGAGTACTTCTTTCAGTATCTTTTCGCGGTTTTTCAGATTGAGCATCTCTATTTCGGCACCTACCAGATTGATGTGGGAGGAGATTACCTTCAGTGTGTCTATCTCCGTGTCATGAAGGGCCTCGCGTACGTCTGCACGGTCAATAATGCACTCGTAGATAGTACATTCCGACTGCTTGATGTCCACACCCAATCCTGAGGAGGCATTGGCCTGCGGGTCGGCATCTACAACGAGCACTTTCTTTTCAAGCGTGGCGAGTGAGGCTGCGAGGTTGATTGTCGTCGTAGTCTTGCCTACACCACCCTTTTGGTTAGCCATAGCAATTATTTTTCCCATAATCTCAATATTTATTGGCAGCGAAATAAGTGATAATTCCGGATAGCGCCTACAAATTTGGAGAAAGATTGCAAAAACGGTTGATAAGTCGGCTGTTTTGTTAATAACTCACAGACGTTTACCGCTGTTTTTCTTCTTGTAAATTGCGCGTAAAGCGTTCTTTCTCTGTTTGGTGGGCAAATATACGTATTTATCTTGAAATGAAGCTGATTTTTTGTCTCGCTTGCAGAAGATTAAGATTTGTAAACCAATGGAAGACATTGGCTTGGACTATTCTCTCTACTTGCATGAGATGTACATCTCGTGTTGTTTGAAACGTGCATCTCATGTTGCTCGAGATGTACATCTCATGCAGATGGACTACCGTGTGGAAGATGGTCGGGGGATAAGTTGTTCCCGGGCAGAAGGAGAGGAGCTGGTGTCAGACCAAGGCTTTGACGAACTCCCAGCAGAAGTACGCACACATCACACATTTCACTACTGTGCCCAGCAAGAATCCAAGCAGCGAGCCCAGCCCCGATTTCAAGGCCTGGTCTGTCTTGCTGCCTCCCATCAGTTCGCCGGCAAAGGCTCCGAGAAAGGGGCCGAGGATGATGCCCCAAGGCATGAAGAACAACCCTACGATGGTGCCTATGAGGCAGCCGCGCGTTCCCCACCGACTGCCTCCGCTGTATTTGCTGCCCAGCATCGGGACGAAATAATCCAGTATCTGTACAAGGACGACTGCTGCCAGCCATAAAAGTAACTGCGTGGTGGAAAACTGCGCCTTGTCCGTGAAATGTAGAAGCAACAAGCCTGCATAGGCTACGGGCGGTCCCGGAATCATAGGCAGGATGCAGCCTGCCAATCCGACAATCAGGCAGAGGATGCCCAAGATGATGAGAAGAATGTCCATAGGTGTATCGTTTCTGTTGGTGAAGATGACAGCGGTTGTTCCCTGCTACTCGAATCGGTTGTATATGACAATGGGGCGGGAGCGGCGTGTGCTCATCGACGGGAACCATATATCGTCGGCTGTGAGGCCACATTGCTTGATGGCTTCGGCGCAGTATTCCAGTCGTCCGAAGTCGGCATCGACATTGTTTGTACCGAATGTGAATTTGATTCCACGTGCTTTGGCGCGACGGATAATCTCGAAACTGGGAATCCGGTAGCGTGCATTGATTTCCAGAGCGATTCCATGTTGTTGCAATACATCCAATACGCGTTCAATGCGTCCGTCCGTCCAGTATTTGTCGTAATCATGCGCCATAGTATCGGGCAAGAAGGTAGGGTTGGCATAAATGTCGGCAGGCTCGTTGGTCAGAATCAGAACTGTTTGGTCGACAAGGTGGTCCATATACTGTTCAAGCGTAATGTCATCAAAGAGTGCTTCTTCGGCCCGGTAGATGCGCGAATTGCGTCCCTTGTGGTCTATGATGGTCATGGCGTCGGTAAACAGGTAATCGAAAATCCCCAGGGCTTCCTGCGAGAAAGTTGCCGTCCATTTGCGTCCCTCACCTTGTACACCGCATAGGAATGGCATCTCTTTTACTTCATTAAAATAGTCATACACTTCTTTGTCGTCGGCCAGCATACGTCCTACGCCTCCTTCTCCGGCATTGGGGGCGACACCATAGTTGATACCGTAATTCATGGACATGGCGTGTGCCGTTTCCTTCGTCAGCCCTCCTTTCAAGTGAACGTGGTAGTCTATAACTGGGAAATCGCGCTGCTGTAGCCTGATTATCTCATCCGTGCGCTCGTCTACCGGAGCAAGCGTGTCGGCTTCGTTGCGTGCTTCCTTGGCAAGCCGTTCGATGGCGAGATTCCGGAATGACACTTCGCCGTGTATGCCTTGCAGGGCAATGGAACCTTGACTCAGCAGTTGCCGGGCGTGCTCCTCTGTGCGATATGGGTATCCGGGTTCGGTATAGCAAACAACTTCGGTTCCGTTAATGCAGACAATGATGTTTTGTCCGCGTACGGTTATCTCGAAGTCAAACCATTCTCCATCTTTTGCGAGTGAGCGATAGAGGTTGCGCACCGAGGCGAGTGAGCCGCTCTTGCGTGTGCCGTCGATGTCTCCGTTACGGAATATCACTTCATAACCGGACTCGCCGTCCGTATGAAAGAGGAGGCCTGCTTCGGAGCCGGGTTGTGTGAGGGCTTCTCCGGTGAGTCGGAAATTTTGGTATTCTTTGTCGTTGAAGAGCTTCCGGCCTTCTGCAATGACCGGGTCTGCCGTGTGAAGCGTAGATGTCCCGTCATTCCATTGGTCAAGTGGCTCGGGAGAACTGCTCCTGCCACAGCTTGTCAGGGTTGTTAGAAACAGAATAATTGCGGCAG
>OFFD01001993.1_pt1 | contig 10667 bp, 8 predicted proteins | sample 1521291 | NCBI WGS metagenome assembly OFFD01 (sample SAMEA3504103, study PRJEB24116) | mouse gut metagenome | biome: mouse gut; feature: mouse-associated habitat; material: faeces | place: Denmark | collected 2011 | reverse complement strand
AGATAGTTAAGCGCAATATCTACACTCCCAGAATCATCGGCAATATAGAAAATAATCTCTCTTAGTTGCTCATCTGCTTTATCAGTTCTGATAATTTTATACTTCATTGGATTTCCTCTCTAAAAGTGACTTGCGTATATCATCAAAGGTATTCTGCATCGGTGCCACTCTTCCATTTACAACATCTTCTTCCGCTTCCGCCAATGTCCGCAACAATTCAAGTTCTGATTTCATCTGATAATAGTCTTGTAATCCCAATATGACAGTGTGCTTCTATTAATCCGGGCATTACAATGCAGCCGGATGCATTAATTACCTCCATGCCGCTGCCGGACTGCAAAGGAAATGGGGCGCCATTTTTCATAGCCCCCAGATCCTTTATCTTTCCTTCTTCAATGCATATATAGCCTTTTTCCCATATTTCTCCGGACATAGTTAAAACTCTGCCGCCAATTATATATAACATTTCCGTATCCTTACCTTTCCTGTAAAAAGTGAAGTGTTAAAAACAATGCCTCCTCTTTATTCATAAAAAGGTTAACTCAGTTTCGATAACGGATTTACAGGTTCTCCGTCCTTAGTCAGTTTAAAGTAAACGTTAGTCCCTTCCACACTATAGTATTTGGTGGGGGCTGCAACCTCCGCAATAATATCCCCTGCTGCCACATAACTGCCTTCGGATACCAGAATATTTTGAAGCTGGCCATAGGTTACTTCATATCCGCCTCCCAATTCCACTACAATTCCGTTTCCGATCTGTGGGTCTTTAAATACGGAAATAACTTTACCTGCAGATGACGCTGTGATCAGGTCTCCTTCATTTGCCTGAATAATCACTGCCGGATTATACTTATACTGCTCGAGTGTGGAGAAAAAAACTGTTTTATCCATACTGTAATTAATCAATATATTCCCCACAATCGGCCAAATAAGCGTATCTGAATCACTGAATGTAAGCGCTGGCTGCATGGCAGTGGATAGTGCAGGCGTATTTTCCTCTTCCTCCTGCTCCGTCTGCTTTGCATCCTGCGATTTCTCATTCTCATTATCTTTCTGGTTTTCCTTACTTGTCTTTACATCCTCCTTCAGGGAGGTATCTGACATACTGTTGCTTTCTGATTCATCCGGATTTTCTACTTTCTGTGAGTTTGTTTCCTGAAAATAGGGATCATAATCAAGGTCATCTGTAGATGCTCCCTGCGTCACACTTTCCGCAAGGGTTAAATTGTCTTCTTCGGCCAGACCGGCAACTTGGCTATTTTCAATGGAGCTTAAATCTACCACATATCCTTCATCCTGACTGCCATTATCTCTCCCCAGCCATATTCCCGTAGCGGTTAAAGATGCTAAAACCAGCAATGATGATGCAATCATAATCAGCCGTTCTTTGGCAAGGCCTCTTCTTCTACTTCTTCTCATCTTTATTCCTCATTTCTGCGCCGCCTTCTGCACATGGCGAAAGACTTGCATCATTCGGCGCTAAGACACAGTTTTCTAAGTAAAATGCCATGCACATGATTATTCTTTATGGATAGTTTTGCCCCTTTTTTCTACTTTATTCAAATTTTGTAATTGTTACCTGATCAAAAAAATAATTCAGAATATCTACATAATCCTTCTCCTCTTTTGCCATTTCATTTGCAGCAAACTGGCTCATTCCAATCCCGTGTCCCGATCCCTTTACGGAAAAAATAATAAGTGTCCCTTCCTTTTCCATATGGAAACTGGAAGAAGAAAGCAAAAATGCTTCCCGGAAGGCCTCTCCTGATACCCACTTTTCGTTCCATTTAAGATAAAGAACATATCCTGTACTGTCTCTGTAAATCTTTATTCCTTCCAGTTCTTCCTTAGGCGTAAGTTTTTCTGTCTCCTCCTTTGGCGGATATGTTTCCGGAATCTGCTTCCATATTTTTTCAAACTCACTTTCTTCATAACTTGCAGAACTCATAAAATCTTTGGATAAAAAATCTCTGCTGCAGGCAACGCTTTTTAAATAGGGGTATTTCCCAGGCAGTAATTCTTCCCCATTTCTTGTAGTACCGTTACTCACCACAAAATACGGGGCGCTTACAGGTTTATCCTGCCACATGATACACACTCCGGCACTCTCTGATACCGCCTGCCATATGCGTTCAGGTATTGGCACATTTCCGTATTCTTCATCTTCCACACAAATTTCCTTTTCATTTCCCACACTTTCCTCCGCTGCCAAAAGCCCTGACCTGATCAAAACAGCCTGTGCCTTTATTGCCTCCATTTCACAGCTGCTTTCAATGCTTCTGGCAAGTTTATCCGCAACATAGATCTCAAGAGGTATCTTTTCATTTCCTAATACAGTTACATTTCTTACATATATGCTTCCTTCAGCATTTTCATTTTTTACAGCCACAGTTTCGACTACAGCCCCTGCACTACTTTCTTCTAAATTTCCAAAAAGAAAGGTAATCAGATATGGAATAACCAGCAAAAGTAAAAGAATCGTACCCAGATTTCGTAAAGGAAATCTGGATGCGATTCTTCTATTTTCGACAGTTTGAAAGACTCTAAGTTTTTTCATAGGACACCTCCAGACTATTTTATGAAGGATGCCCCCAATTTATTACATTGCCATAGCATATAGCCACTGCTCATATTTACTTTGATTTTTTCTGACCTCTTCCTGCTTCTTTTGTTCATGAAGCGCTAAATCCACATGCTGCACGGTTCCCACATTTCCATTTTCATACAGAAATACTCCGGTGCTTCGAATCATTCCTTTGGTCTGATTATTTTCATCGGTAATTGCAAAATTAGTTGCATTATTCTGAAGGCATATGGCTCCAACACCTTTTTCTGCCAGAGAATAAAGCTGCTGGTTTCCATTTTCATCCATTACCCAGATTTTTAACTTATCCCAGATCTCATCTCCTTCATCAATAAAGCCATTATGATCCGTATCGTAAGCTGCCAGATCTGCAAATCCATTTCCTGATTTGGTTCCGAAAAGCTCCGAACCATCATTAATGAACCCGTCTCCGTTTTTATCCAATGCAAGAAAACCGCTTCCCGCTGCAAGCCGATTAATTTCATCCATCTGGCCATCTCCATCAATATCAAACAGAAATGTCTGATCGGAAAGATCTGCTATGTTCCCGTTTAAATTAATTACAAGGGGATCACACATGGAAGTCTGTGTAAAGCTGATGTTTTCCTCATAATACTCCTGAAAGCTCCGGCTCATTTCCACATTTAAATTAAAATTAATTTCTCTTCCATCTGCACATTTTACAGTTCCCTGTGTGGTAAAACTGGTATTTTCCGTCTCTTCATAATAATATTGAGAGCTATAGGAAAAAGTTTTTGTTCCCATGCCAACCATAGAAACTATACTGTCCTGGGTTGAAGTGACCTGATTCGATTCCTGTGAGGAAGTCATTTCACTCCAGTTCATTTCTCTTTTTTCAGGAAAGAAAATTCTCATCAGATAATTCAGACATTGTTGTCTGATTTCCATAAGCTGTTCCTGTACCGAACGCAGATCGGTACTGTTAACCCTGCTTAATCCGGTATTACCTGATTTTGCACGCATTTCCTCTAAAGTACTCTGCAGCGAATTACCCTTATTTTCTTTGGTCTGCTTTTCCTGACCGTTTACATCACCTTCCCACATATTATTTAGCAGGCTTCCGGTTCCATCCTTTAAGCTCTGCCTTCCGGTGGTGATCATAAGCTTACTGGCTCTTCCTGTAAGAGTCGTATGCTTTCTGGCGGACTCCATTCCTATTGTGCTGGAATTAATTCGCATTCTACCTCCTTCTTTAAGTCCCTTGCCCAAATCTCCCCTCCCTGGTTGAAAAAAGCAAAAATGATACACAAAAGGGCTGTCCGTTTCCCTAAAGCATACCATCCGTGGCGACTTATACAATATAATTCTGCAAATGCTCTGGCCATGAGCATCTGTAATATATTTATCGGCCAATCGTACAATTAATTTAGCCATACAAAAATTTTCTTAAATTCCCATGTAATGAAACAACCCTGATCTGCCATAAATTATAGTAACAGTTCAGTTCCGCTGGTACTTTTACAAATGATGTGGCCGAACTGTTATCCTCTTCCATCTCTAATCCAAAAGGAGTCAACTCTATGAACAAAAAAAAAGAAAAAGCATCCTGCATTGCACTCCTGAAAATCCCATTCCATATCATGCAGGGAGCACTGGTCGGCCTTGGTGCAGTGCTTCCCGGTATCAGTGGCGGTGTTTTAAGCGTTATATTCGGTATTTACAAGCCTCTTATGGAACTATTGGCAAACCCAGTTCACAATTTTAAAACCCACGTTCCAAAGCTGTTTCCTTACATTTTAGGGTATATTATCGGATTTGTGGAAATCGCCCACCTGCTCTCCTTTGTTCTGGAAAAATATCCTGACACTTCCATCTGCCTTTTTATCGGACTAATTGCAGGAATGCTTCCTTCTTTATGGAAAGAAGCCGGCCTTCATGGCAGAAATAAAAGATCTTTTGTCTCAATGTCAGCTGCCATGATAATTGTTTTTTCCCTTTTAATCAGTCTTAATGCTTTCAGCATAGCGATTACCCCCAGTTTTATCTGGTACATATTTTGCGGTTTCTGCCTTGCCTTAAGTATCATTGCACCGGGAATGAGCTTTTCCACACTTCTCATGCCTTTAGGTCTGTATGGGCCTTTTGTGGAAGGTATCGGCTGCTTGTCGCCGGAAGTTTTAATTCCCGGCGGAATCGGCGGTGCTGCCACAGTTATCTTCTTGTCAAAAGCAGTAAATTCTTTATTTGATACCTGTTATTCCGAAGCTTTTCATGGAATTGTAGGCATTATTATTGCCGCTACAGTTATGATTATTCCCTTTGATGCTCTTTCTGTTTTTACAAGAAGCGGGCTTATTAACATTTTCTTTTTATCAGCAGGTATTTTTACTGCCGGGTTGATGGATAAACTTATGTAAATCATTCAAATAATTGATCTTAAAATTGAACATTATTATAAGATTATAAAAGGACTGTGGATTCCACAGCCCTTTCATTTTACACTCTGTTATAATTGATCAGACATCCCTTAAGGATAATCTGTCTTTCTTCATCCGTAAGTTCGCCAAGCTTTAAGGTAAATTCCGTAAGCTCCTTTTCTCCCACCCGGTATGCCTTGATCTCGTCGCTCTTTTCTTCCACTGCTTTTCTGATATCCGGGAAGAACAGATAATCCTTATTCTTAAAAGGAAGTTCTCCTTCCTCAATCAGAAATGGAAGCATACCCCAGTTGATCAAATTGGAACGATATCTTTTAGTTGCATATTCATTGGCAATATTTGCCCAGCCGCCAAGAACCTTTTGGCAGGATGCCGCCTGCTCTCTGGCTGAACCGTCACCTGGTTTTACTGCAAAAATAGTAGAGCCAAACCCAATATTTCCTCTGCCTGCTTCCGGGAAGCTTTTTTGTATCACTTCCATTACCGGCTTAAGCTCCACTACTTCTTCTACAGGACATTTATCTGCCATCACAGCTTTTTGTGCAGCCTGAATTTCCTTGGCAAGTCCCACATAAGCAGGATCTTTTCTTGACAAAGTAAACTCCGCAAGTCCTAAAGGATTGGAGCGGTAAGAAGAAGTTTCTCCTGAGGGAATCAATTCATCCGTAGTGGTAACAGGATCATGAATTTCAGATACCACCTTAAGAACCAGATTTTCAGGAAGCTCTGTCATAGCCGGCCAGTCTTTAATATTAGGGCCAAACTGAATTTCAACGGAAGAATCGGCTTCTCCCCTGGAATCAAAGACTCTGTTGGCATAAATATTTGCATCAAAATGATATTGATACTTGTTAATTGGGCCTTCAAAGTCCGTAGCTGACGTAAGCACTCCTTTATTTGCCGCAGTTGCCGCAATAGATCTTGCATCCATAAGAGCCACGGAAGAAATTTGTCCGTTCTGCAGCTTGGAACCTTCCCGGTTAGGGAAGTTTCTGGTGGAATGGCGAATGCTGAATGCGTTGTTTGCAGGGGTATCGCCTGCGCCAAAACATGGTCCGCAGAATGCAGTTTTCATAACTGCACCAGTTTCAAGCAGCGCCGCTGCACATCCGTTTTTGATCAGCTCCATATACACAGGCATAGATGCCGGATACACACTTAAAGTAAAGCCATCGGAACCAATATAGGTATCTTTCATAATATCTGCCGCAGCGCAGATATTTTCAAATCCGCCGCCTGCGCATCCTGCAATAATTCCCTGATCTACCAAAAGCTTTCCATTTTTCACTTTATTTTTAAGCGTAAACTCTACTGCTCCATCTAAGGAAACTGCCGCTTTCTTCTCCACATCATCTAAAATATCCATCAGATTTGCGTTCAGTTCCTCAATGGTATAGGTGTTGCTGGGATGAAAAGGCATTGCAATCATAGGCTTAATGGTACTTAAGTCAATGGAGATCATACCGTCATAATAAGCAGCCTCACCCGGATTTAATTCTTTATAATCCTCACTTCTTCCATGAATTTCATAAAACTCTTTAATTACATCATCTGTCTGCCAAATGGAGGATAAGCAGGTGGTTTCCGTGGTCATTACATCAATGCCGATTCTGAAATCGGCGCTTAAGGATGCCACGCCGGGCCCTACAAATTCCATTACTTTATTCTTCACATAACCACTGGCAAACACTTCTCCGATAATCGCCAGCGCTACATCCTGAGGTCCAACGCCCTTTACCGGTTCTCCTGTAAGATACACACCTACCACTCCCGGCATATTAATATCATATGTCTGATTTAATAGCTGCTTCACCAATTCAGGTCCGCCCTCGCCCATTGCCATTGTTCCAAGAGCGCCATAACGGGTGTGGGAATCCGATCCTAAGATCATCTTTCCTCCCCCTGCAAGCATTTCTCTTGCAAACTGATGAATAACAGCCTGATGAGGAGGCACATAAACACCGCCATATTTCTTTGCGCAGGTAAGGCCAAACATATGGTCATCCTCATTGATGGTTCCTCCTACCGCACATAAGGAATTATGGCAGTTGGTAAGTACATAGGGAACCGGAAACTTTTCAAGCCCTGACGCCCTGGCAGTCTGAATAATCCCCACAAAGGTTATATCATGGGATGTCAGCTTATCAAACTTAATTTTCAGTTTGTCCATATTCCCCGATGTATTATGTTCTTCCAGAATATGGTACGCAATGGTCTGCTGTCTTGACGCTTCCTTTGTGGTTTCCTTTCCTGTTTTTGCTTTTACCTGGGACAGAGCTTCTGCCCCGTCAGGAATAATTTCTGCCCCGTTTATTAAATAGGCACCGCCTTCAAATACTGATATCATACTATTTCCCTCCTGGTATCCTTTCATGTATTAAAACACCTTGTACTTTCGAGGTTTATTATATGATAAAATGAAGGAGTTTGCAAATATTCTCTTTTACATAAATATCTATTTCTTCCTGACAGGAATCCATATCTCTGTGTAATAATTTTCATCATTTGTTCCATTAGGATACTTACCTGGCTCATCATACATTTCCACGCAGTATCCTGCTGCAAATTCATAATCCTGTAGTGCAGGAAGCCATTCTGAAAATATTTTTGTATTTACATCTTGTAAAGAATAAGGAAGTGCACCCCTGCAGGGAAAAACTGCCCAGGTAAACGCCGGAATTGTCTTTACGTCAAGTCCTTCCGGAATATCTATAGCCGGATTATATACATCTGCAATCAGGTATTCAAACTTTTCATTGCCCATCTGCGGATCAATGTTTATTCCATACATTCCACAGATATACCTGCATTTTTCTGACGAAAAAAACTCCTGCCAAAACAAAGGTACTTCCTTTTGTGCATTTTCATAGCTGAATTCTTTTGAAGCGCCTAAAACGGTAAATGCTTCCTTTTTAATAATTCTGTAGTCCATACTATAACCACCTTTCAATGAAATTGTAAGTTTCAGCGGCGCAAAAGCTTTAATCATTGTTTTATTTCTGCGCACCGCTAAAGGTGTAGATCCGTGAAAACGGGAAAAGGCTTTGGTAAAGCTGTCCGGAGAATCATATCCGTATTTCATTGCCAGTTCCATGACTGTAATATCACTGGTAATCAGCTCTTCCCCTGCAAGGGCCATTCTGCGGTTTCTTATATATTCTGCTATAGAATATCCGCACAGCAGGCTGAAACCTTTCTGAAAATAAAAGGGGGAAATACTTACATGATCAGCCACTTCATACATTGTAATATTTTCTGTGATATGACTCTCCATATATTTAACTGCTTCACCGATTGCCTCTGCCCATTCCATGACCATCAACCTCCTGTTGTGGTTATAGTATATCCTTAATTATCTGTGCTGTCCCGACATTCCTTGGTTAATTTTGTCCGGACCAGCCTTACAGCATTCCTTCTTTTAATATATCATGATCATGCAGAATTTTTTCAACTACCGTTCCTTTTATAAAGTGAAGCAACGGTTTTTTTAATGCATTCAACGGGCCGGGCAGTTCGATCTCCAAAGGAGATTTACCATCCATAAGCTTTACGCTGCTGTCTAACAATTCGCGGATGTCGTAAACGCTGCCCCAGACCTCCGGTACGCCACGATCCACACCCAAAAGGCCGTACACTGCTTCCATAGCAGTTCTTACCGAATATTCCGTGGTAAAGACGGTGTCCCTTGGGGTATCTGCAAATTGTCCTAAAAAGGCAAAGTTCACGCAACCGTCAGGAATTACGTCAGGACGGTCCCCTTTGGTTCTGGGCATAAAGAATGCAGTGATATAAGGCATCATGGTAGGTACACAGACTGCACTTTTTTCTGCCAGTTCATCAATTTCTTCTGCGGGAACACCTAAGTGATACAGCCATTCCTGGGTAATTTCCTTTCCGGTACATTCTTTCATGGGCTTCTTGATATAGTCCCCGGGAACATCCGAAAACAATCCATATACCCATACGCAGACCTTATCTTTATCCTGTTCCTTAAACTGCCCCTGCCTGTTGATGGTCCAGCTTAACAGCCAGCTGGAATCCTTGCAGCTTACAATGCCTCCTGTTACCACCTTTCCACTCTTAGGATCACGTTTACAAATGTTTGTAATATAAGGAATAATTTTATCATCCAAAGTAGTAATTGTTGCAGATTCCCAATTGGTCTTTGCCACATCCGAGCAGAATTTTTCGGGGCGGCCAAAGGATGCATCCTGTTTTGCAATGTTTTTCCAAAGGCTCCAGCAGCCGCTGGTTCTTACCTCTGCATCTCCGTTAGGCGCATGATTTTGATCTCCATATATGGTTCCTTCCGTACAGCTTCCGTTGGTAACAAACACAAGGTCATTTTCTGTAAGCACGATTCCCTTTTCCACGCCTTTTACTTTGCATTCAATTGTTTTGGCAACTTTTTTTCCTTCTTCAAATTCAAAAATTACATTCGTCACTTCCGTGTTGAACTGAAAATCAACTCCTGCGTCCTCCAAATATTTCTGCATAGGCAGTATTAAAGACTCATACTGATTATATTTGGTAAATTTAAGTGCGCTAAAGTCCGGAAGTCCAGCAATATGATGAATGAAACGTTGAAAATACAGCTTCATTTCCAGCGCACTGTGCCAGTTTTCAAATGCAAACATGGTTCTCCAATATAGCCAAAAGGTTGAATCAAACACTTCATCATCAAACACATCCTCAATGGTCTTATCATACAAATCTTCATCCCTTGTCATAAACAACTTCATAATTTCCATGCAGCCCTTCTGGCTTAAGTTAAACTTTCCATCCGTATGTGCATCTTCTCCACAGTTTATGGTTGCCCTGCAAAGAGAGTAGTTGGGATCTTCCTTGTTTAACCAGTAATATTCATCCAGTACGGATACTCCGGGCGTCTCAATGGAAGGAATGCTTCTGAACAGATCCCACAGGCATTCAAAATGATTTTCCATTTCACGTCCGCCACGCATAATGTAGCCTCTTGTGGAATCATAAATTCCGTCGCAGGCGCCTCCTGCAATATCCATTGCCTCTAAAATATGGATATGATCCCCCGGCATTTGTCCGTCACGTACCAAAAAGCAGGCTGCTGCCAAAGAGGCTAAACCGCTTCCTACAATATAAGCATTTTTATCCTCCACCCCTTCAGGCTTTTTTGGTCTGGCAAATGCCTCATAATTTCCATTTGTGTAGTAAATTCCTTTACTGTTCTTCTCCCCTTTCCCTCTTTCTGTATTGCGGTATTCCTCTTTTTCAGAAAAAGCAGACGCTTTTTTTGATAATTTCTTTTCCGCATCCTTATGATTTTTTACTGCTAAAACTGCTCCTGCACCTGCCGCAATAGCTGCAACGCCAAGTCCCACTTTCTTTTTACTTGCCATAATTATTTCCACCTTTCTTTTATTAAATTTGTTTTGATTTTTTATTTCCTTGTATGTTTCACATCTTACCTTGTAAAACCAGTTATTTCCATTTACAAAACAGGCGGAATGATAAAAAACTTATCATTCCGCCTGTTTTGATAAAAAATTTTTGATAAAAATTAATTCTTTTTCATACTTTTAAAATTGGAAATGGAATTAGCTACCGTCCCATGCAGCGTAATACTTATTTTTTCCACAATTTTTTTATAATCATCCTTCATGCCCCGGTCAATCCAGTCCAGCATAACCCCCACAAAACCATACTTG
>OFFD01001990.1_pt1 | contig 10675 bp, 10 predicted proteins | sample 1521291 | NCBI WGS metagenome assembly OFFD01 (sample SAMEA3504103, study PRJEB24116) | mouse gut metagenome | biome: mouse gut; feature: mouse-associated habitat; material: faeces | place: Denmark | collected 2011 | reverse complement strand
AAAAAAAAAAAACCGGGGAGCCGCTGAGCGCGGAGATGCTGGATGTACCGTCTTGTTTCGGATTCAGCAACTGCGTCCTGTATAGAATGCCGTCACTAAACTGAAAAACAGACACTTCACGTAGTTCTCCGAAGGAATCTTCTCCTGAAGCAGTGATACTTTTCACTACCAATGAATAAGTTTGCTGCCCGCTATCCTCTCCGGACGGTGCGTCATCCGAGCAAGCGCCCCCAAATAATATTCCGCACAAAAGGAGGACACTGATTTTCTTACAAAAAATGTTCATAATACCAATTGAATTTATATAAAAACAAAAATGTCTCCAATACAATTTTCAAAAGCGGGTGCAAAAATATAACTTTTTTCAGGATGAAAAATATCTTCCTCATCTTTTTATTACAATCCGCCAACTCCCTTTTTCACCTCCTCTCGTCACTGCACACACCTGCCGGATAATTGAAAGAAAAACTCAACAATACAATCCACGGGAGTCTTATGATGATGTAGCCCTCCCCCGGCCTGCTCTTTCCTGCATGATATTTTTTGATTATCCAAGAAATATCATGTACTTTTGCACAAGTTAGAAAAGAGACAATGATAGACCAACCCACCATAGACCGCATACTTGATGCCGCACAAATATACGATGTGGTATCAGACTTCGTCACCCTGCGTAAACGCGGCGTGAACTATGTAGGCCTGTGCCCTTTCCACGATGACAAAACCCCTTCCTTCTATGTGTCCCCTGCCAAAGGACTCTGCAAATGCTTTGCCTGCGGAAAAGGAGGAAATGCGGTGCACTTCATCATGGAGCACGAACAGATGTCCTATCCCGAAGCACTGAAGTACCTTGCCAAGAAGTATGGTATCGAGATTAAAGAACGCGAACTATCCAGTGAGGAAAAGATAGCACAGAGCGAACGGGAAAGCCTCTTCATCGTAAACAACTTTGCCCGCGACTACTTCCAGAATATCCTGAAGAACCATGTTGACGGCAGAAGCATCGGCATGGCCTATTTCCGCAGCCGCGGCTTCCGCGATGACATCATCGAGAAGTTTCAATTGGGTTACTGTACCGAGAGCCACGACGCCCTCGCTCTGGAAGCCCTGAATAAAGGATACAAAAAAGATTATCTCGTCAAGACCGGCCTCTGCTACGAAACGGACGACCACCGACTGCGCGACCGCTTCTGGGGGCGGGTCATCTTTCCGGTACATACTCTCTCCGGCAAGGTGGTGGCCTTCGGAGGACGCGTACTTGCCAGTGCCACCAAAGGTGTCAAGGTGAAGTACGTCAACTCGCCTGAATCGGAAATTTATCATAAAAGCAACGAGCTGTATGGCATATACTTTGCCAAACAAGCCATTGTAAAACAAGACCGTTGTTTTCTGGTAGAAGGTTATACGGACGTCATTTCCATGCACCAATCGGGCATAGAGAATGTGGTTGCCTCTTCGGGCACAGCATTGACACCCGGACAAATCCGGATGATTCATCGCTTCACCAACAATATGACAGTGCTCTACGACGGTGACGCTGCCGGTATAAAGGCCTCTATCCGAGGTATTGACATGTTGCTGGAAGAAGGCATGAACGTAAAAGTTTGCCTCCTGCCCGACGGTGACGATCCGGACTCCTTTGCCCGCAAACACAATGCGACGGAATTCCAGAACTTCATACAAGAGAATGAAACGGACTTTATCCGCTTTAAAACCAATCTGTTGCTTGAAGATGCAGGAAAAGACCCCATCAAGCGTGCCGAGCTTATCGGTAACCTCGTGCAGAGCATTTCCATCATTCCCGAAGCCATTGTGCGCGACGTCTATGTAAAGGAATGCGCCCAATTGCTGCATGTAGAAGACAAACTGCTGGTTTCCGAAGTCGCCAAGCGTCGCGAAAAGCAAGCCGGGCAACAAGCAGAACGGGCAGAACGCGAGCGCCGATTGGCCAATGCCGCAAGAGCCAACGCAGAAGCAGGCATTGCCAACGGTAACCATACAGCAGCTACAACCACCCCTGATGCACAGCAAGCCGTCGGCTATCCGTCTGAATTGCTGCCTGACGGTTCCCTTGCCGAAACTCCTCCGCCTTTCCCTCCGGAAGAATATGTATCTTTCATCCCGCAGGAAGGAAAAGAAGGACAGGAGTTCTATAAGTATGAACGGCTGATTTTGAAGATGGTAGTACTCTATGGCGAACGGGTGATGTGCAATATCACCAATGAAGAGGGGCAGGAAACTCCTATCACTGTAACCGAATACATTGTCAATGATTTAAAAGAAGACGAGCTTGCCTTCCACAATCCGCTTCACCGGCAAATTCTGACGGAAGCTGCCGAACGCATCCATAATGAGGGTTTTACCGCTGAACGGTATTTTGTGGCGCATCCCGACCCCGTCATCAGCAAGCTGAGCGTGGAACTTATCAGCAACCGCTATCAGTTAAGGAAATCACAGATAGAACAAATGGTGACGGACGAAGAACGCCTCTATGAACTAATCCCACGGTTAATGATTAACTTCAAATATGCCATCGTCTGCGAAGAATTGAAGCATACTCTATCTGCATTGCAAACCCCTGCCATAGCCAACGATGAAACTCAGTGCAACAGCATCATGGAGCGCTACAACGAATTGAACAAAGTAAAAAGCCTCATGGCAAAACGGCTGGGAGACAGAGTCGTCCTGAATCTTTAAATTCAATCCGGGGAGTTCTCCGTCACGAATTATGCCTGATTAAATTCATAAATTCCTCGCGGGTCTTCGCTTGGTTGAATGCTCCGGTAAAATCGGATGTAGTGGTAATGGAGTTCTGTTTCTCTACTCCGCGCATCTGCATGCACATGTGTTTGGCCTCCACAACAACCATAACCCCCAGCGGATTCAGGGTCTCCTGGATACACTCCTTTATCTGGAGTGTCATGCGTTCCTGCACTTGCAGGCGGTGAGAGAAAATATCCACTACACGGGCTATCTTGCTCAGTCCGGTAATGTAGCCGTTAGGAATATATGCCACATGTGCCTTTCCGTAGAATGGAAGCATGTGGTGTTCGCAAAGTGAGAAGAAGTCAATGTCTTTCACAATCACCATCTGGCTGTACTCTTCTTGAAATTTGGCCGAACGAAGCACCTCGTGCGGGTCCATATGATAACCTTTCGTCAACGATAACATGGCCTTCGCCACCCGTTCAGGTGTCTTCTGCAAACCTTCACGTCCGGCATCTTCACCCAGCAGAGTAAGGATGCGGTGATAATGTTCCTTCAGTTCATCCAATGAAGGAGATACGATTTCTTCTTTTCCTAACATGACAATTCTTTATAAGGGGATGTTTATCTGCTCTTTCACGATAGAAACTTCCTTGAATATACCGGTAGCCCGCAACCGACGCATCATGGCATCCGCTTCTTCAATGCTGCGGAAGTCTCCTGCACGGCACAGCCAACGGGGAGGATTAAAAGAGGTATAAACTGTAAGTTCGGGGAAATGTTCCTTAATGCGGGTAGCCACCGCATAAGCTTCGTTCTTGGCCTGACGGGTATTATTCCCTGCATAAACCTGTATGCGGTAACCCGAACTTTTAATCGCTTTCCGTTCGTCTGATCCGACAGGTACATACGCCGAACCTATCAGTGCCGCAATGCGCGCATCCTGATGGATAGTCACCTTACCTTGTCCCGGCACATTACGTTCCAGACTTTTCACAATATTGTTCTGCGCTACAGAAATGGTTGCAAAAGCGAAACATGCAACTAAAAGTAAACCAAGCTTTTTCATAATTGATAATTGATAGTGGATAATTGATAATAAGAAACAAAGGGAATTGATAACCGACAACAAGCACATACATACCCGTTATCAATTATCAATTCTCCATTATCCATTAGTTAAAAGCATCGATGATACCCTTGAAGTCGGAAACCTTCAAGGCAGCGCCACCAATCAGACCGCCGTCAACATCCGGGTTGGCAAACAGTTCCTTTGCATTGGAGGGCTTGCAGCTGCCACCATAAAGGATAGAGCAGTTGTCAGCGATTTCCTTACCATACTTTTCAGCAATCAATGAGCGGATGAAAGCATGGATTTCCTGTGCTTGTTCTGCAGTAGCAGTCTTACCGGTACCGATAGCCCAAACCGGCTCGTATGCCAAGATAATCTTAGAAAAATCTTCGGCAGACAAAGAGAATACAGAAGCCAACTGAGCGGCTACCACTTCATTCTGCTTGTTTGCTTCACGTTCTTCCAGTACCTCACCGATACAGAAAATCGGAGTCAGACCGTTAGCCAAAGCCAATTTCACTTTCTCTTCCAGAATAGCAACTGTCTCACCGTAATAAGCACGACGCTCAGAGTGACCCAGAATGACATATTTTGCACCAGTAGAAGCAACCATAGCAGCTGATACTTCGCCGGTATATGCGCCCGACTCTTTGTCTGCACAGTTTTCTGCACCTACACCAATCTTGGCTGCATCTACCAAAGGAGTAACAGACGCCAGGTGGATAAACGGAGTACAGATGATTACATCACAATTAGGCTTCTCGTTAGCCAATGTTTCATTCAGTTCTTTCGCAAGGGCAATACCCTCCTGGAGGGTCTTGTTCATTTTCCAGTTACCTGCAACAATGTTTTTTCTCATTTTGTTTTATTATTAAAAGGGTTAATTATTTACTATTTGATACTATTCTCTATTCTCGTCTGAGCCGTTGTCTCTCCCGGCGCCTTACGACTAAAATATCGACACAAAGCACCATCATCAGAGGGATGATGAACCATAACAACACATAGCCTATGGTTCGTAAGTCACTTTCCTGCTTCTGCCTGCCCAGTTCCAAGTTGTCCAGGCTGTCAATCAGCACATATTCATCAGGCAGCCGATTGTCACTCCATTTGTTTAAAATCGTTCCGTCCTTTATCAACAGCAAACCGGGATTTGAACGGATAATGGTCTTCAACGTAATATCATCCGTCTGGCAGAAAGGATATTCCGCTCCAGTCTTGTCACGCCACAACTCAATCTCGTCTTCCGGAGATGAAGTCAAGGCATAAAAACCGTAACCGTGCTCCACACTGTAATCATATATTTCGTTGATAAGGTCGATATTGCTGTCATCTGCCTCTTCTATCCGATGGGCAACCAACAGAAACGTATATCCCTTATCCGACAAGACACTGTCCGTTATATCTTCCCATGCTTCCAGACTCATCATGGAAAAATCATGAATGAGGGGTTCATAGCCTTTTTCTTTCAATATCATACGCGACTCCACAAACGTCCATGTGCTGTCCGGGTAATTTTGCAACGTAAATTCCTGACGCTTGCCTCCTTTTTCCAATATGAACCGACTCTCAAACACGCTTGGTTTGGCACCTTCGGGAATTTCCATACCTGCCTTGATATTCGCTCCGATTCTATAAGGACGGAAATCAAGTATCGGCAAATTCTCCAGACAATAAAAGGACAACGCAAACACAAACAGAAACGTATACATGGAAATCATCCACTCTATCTTCGGTGTAATGAAGCGTACCAGCAAATCCTGCCATTTGAATACAGATACTGCCGCCACCAACAACATCACGTTTTTACTGAAAGTCTGCCAATTGGTCAATACCCACGCATCACCAAAACATCCGCAGTCGGACACCGGATTTGCTAAAGCCAGATAAAGCGTCAAAGGGGTCATCACCACCATCAGCAGCAGTGCCAATACAGACGCCACCTTCCGGCGTATACCCAAAAACAAGAAAACACCTACACAGAACTCTATGGCAGACAACACGATTCCCAACAACAACGGCAAATAAGAAGGAAACCAGGAAATTATGCCGAAAGCCGTCAGATAATCCTGAATCTTATAAAAAAAGCCCAACGGGTCAACGGCCTTTACAAATCCGGAGAAAATGAACAAAGCCCCCAGCAGAAAACGACAGAGGTTCACCCAAACCTTTCCGACAATATGTTTCTTGTCAATCTCCAAATTCAATCTTAATTAAGCCGAACACGGAATAGTTAATCATATCCATATAGTTGGCATCAATACCTTCCGAAACCAAAGTCTCTCCGGACAAGCTTTCAATCTGCTTTGTCCGGTAAATCTTCATCAAAATCAAATCCGTATACGAACTGATGCGCATACTGCGCCAAGCTTCATCATAGTCATGATTCTTGGCAAGCATCAACTCCAAAGAGGTTTTGGCATATTTATCATACAGCACCAATGCCTCTTCATTGGTCATATCGGCAGCCTCGGCATAGCCAAGTTCCAACTGTATCAGCCCTACAATTCCATAGTTGACAATAGCTATGAATTCAGAACGGATGCCTTCGTCTACCAAGGTCACTCCTTTCGTTTCAATGCTTCTGATGCGGTTGGCTTTGATGAATATCTGGTCTGTCACGGAAGACGGACGAAGAATGCGCCACGCCGGACCGTAATCATGAAGTTTCTTGGAGAACAAGTCACGGCAAACCGCAATGATATGTTCAAACTGTTGCTTGGTATCTTTCATTTCCTTGCTTGTTTATGCTGAAATACAGCCTATTTTCACAATGCGCTGCAAAGATAGGAATAATTAAAGAAAAAGAAAAAGAGGGCACTCTAAAATCTATTAAAGCCCCTCTTTCTATAGAGATTGTTTTACGTTTTTATGAGCAGCGCAATACTTGTCCCGGTCTCAGGATTGTCTTACGCGTAATCCTGTTCAGTTTGCAAAGTTTGTCTATAGAGGTTCCTTGACGTGCTGCAATTCGTCCCAATGTATCTCCCTTCTTTACCTTATAGAACAGACCTTCACCCGACGCCATGCTACGTGCAGTACCGGAAGAGCCTTTTGCCTTATGGAATGTATAGGAGTCAGCTACGATATCCTGCTTTTCAAAATCAAACATAAGTGCAGGATTGATGGGGATTCCCAAGAAACGGGTTTCAAAGTGAAGATGTGAACCGGTGGAACGTCCGGTATTCCCTCCCAAAGCAATTGGTTCACCGGCTTTTACCAACTGGTTCGTATCAACCAACTGCTTAGACAAGTGTCCGTAAACGGTCTCCAAACCATTGTCGTGACGAATAACGACGTATTTGCCATATCCGCGACGACCTTGATTCTTGACTACACGTACTTTTCCATCAAAAGCCGCGCGGATTGTATCTCCTACATACACCTTGATGTCCAAGCCGTAATGGGCCCTTCTTCTCCGGGGACGATAGCCAAATACATCTGTAATGCGGGTATTTGAAGTAGGCATGCAGAAACCGGTCAAATCAAATGTATAGTTCTCAGGCACAATAGCGTTGCCATAAGCTTGTACGAATTCGTTGTTCCAGTTGGGATACAAATCCAAACCCGGATACAAAGATTGCTCCGCACGTATCTGTTTCTGCAAAGCAAGCGAATCTACACTCTTAAGTTTTCTGTCGATGGGGGCCTGGCGGGCAATCAGGTCTTGCGAGAAAGAATTCAAGCTAACCATTGCCGTCGCAGCCAATAAAGCAGTTTTTATCCAATTAAAATTCATCCGTTTCGTCATTCATTTTGATATCCGTTGCAAGCATCTCGGCAAATCAAACACCACTTGTTCTACGCGAATATCCAGATTGATTTTCAAAAATTCTCCCAAAGGTAACATTTCTCTCTGAAAAACGACATCAGTCATTAACTATTTTTTCGAAGAGGAGGAAACTGTAAAGCTCGCAAAGATGTCTTAATCCCCTATAGATAGGAGATTTACAAGCAAACATGTTTTACAACATAAAATGCAATAAAAGTGCATGTTTAACCGTTTTTTCAGCTAATGGCAGCCCAATTAACGTTCGTTTTTCTCAACGCTTTCAGTTGTCGCCACAAGACCTCGTTCTCAGGCAACATGCCATGTGGATCTGCATCCACCACCGTTTGCGCTACTTCACGGACATATTGCAGCAGTTGTCCGTCACGGGCTATATCGGCAATCTTCAGATCGAAAGCAATGCCGCTCTGCTGTGTCCCTTCCAAATCTCCAGGACCACGTAGTTTCAAGTCTGCTTCCGCTATTTCAAAGCCGTCATTAGTCCGCACCATTATCTCCAAACGCTTCCTTGTATCCTCCGCCAACTTGTAGCCGGTAACCAGAATACAATAGGACTGGTCAGCTCCACGTCCTACACGTCCCCGAAGCTGATGAAGCTGGGACAGCCCGAAACGCTCGGCGTTCTCAATCACCATCACCGAAGCATTGGGCACATTTACACCTACCTCAATCACGGTGGTAGCCACCATTATCTGTGCCTCGCCGGATACGAACAATTGCATCTGAGCATCCTTTTCAGCAGGTTTCATCTTTCCATGTACCTTGCAAACCCTACACTCGGGAAACTCTTCACAAACATGCAGATACCCTTCTTCAAGGTTCTTTAAGTCAATCTTTTCGCTTTCCTTAATCAGCGGGTAGACAATATAGACCTGCCGGCCTTCGGCAATTTGCTTGTGCATGGACTGATACAAGCTTATCCGACGGCTATCAAACTGATGAAGAGTGACAATCGGTTTACGTCCTGGAGGCAATTCATCGATGACAGACACATCCAAATCGCCATAAAGCGTCATTGCCAATGTACGGGGAATCGGGGTTGCCGTCATCACCAATACATGGGGAGGCTGCACATTCTTTGTCCACAACCGTGCCCGTTGGGCCACACCGAAACGATGCTGCTCGTCAATCACAACCAAACCGAGCGAAGCAAAATTCACCGTATCTTCAATAACGGCATGAGTACCTATTAATATATGTATGTCTCCTGTCAACAAACCGGCAAGGATAGCTTCGCGCCGCTTGCCCTTAACAGAACCGGTCAACAGTTCCACACGTACCTCCATTCCATACAGCAGCTCACGGATGGTTTCATAGTGCTGGTTTGCCAAAATCTCGGTAGGTGCCATCATGCATGCTTGAAAACCATTATCGAGCGCCATCAACATACTCATCAGTGCGACAAGCGTCTTTCCACTTCCCACATCCCCTTGCAGCAAGCGGTTCATCTGCTTTCCTGAGCCTACATCCTTACGGATTTCCTTCAATACCCGCTTCTGTGCATTGGTCAGTTCAAAAGGAAGATTACGGGAGTAGAAGGTATTGAACACTTCGCCCACCCTTTCAAAAATATAACCGCGATATTTCCGCTGACGGTCTTTTGCATACCTCAGGATATTCAACTGTACGTAAAAGAGCTCCTCAAACTTCAGGCGATACTGTGCCTTACGCAATAAATCCGGATTAGCGGGAAAGTGTATATTGACCAAAGCTTCCGTCAACGGCATCAGATGATGCTCGGCAAGTATAGCGGGAGAAAGGGTCTCGGGCAACGGCTCACGCAACTGCTGCACCACCGTATTCATCATCTTCTCGATGGCATGTGAATTGAGAGAACTCCGTTTCATCTTTTCAGTCGTATTATAATAAGGTTGTAACCCCATGGACGACAATTTCAAATCCGAAGCAGAGTCTATATCCGGATGAGCCATGTTTATTCTGCCATTGAAGAAGGTCGGTTTTCCGAACACAATATATTCCTGATGCACTTTATACTTCCCCACCAAATATTTGATGCCCTGGAACCAAACCAGGTCCACTACCCCCGTACCGTCCGAGAAATGAGCTATCAGCCTGCGCTGGCGCCCTTCTCCAGCCGTCTCAAAACTTAGTATTTCACCTTTCAGCTGAATATAGGGCATCGTCCCATCGATCTCCTGAATATAATAAATCCGACTGCGGTCTACATATTTATATGGAAAGTAATATAGCAAATCGTGCAAGGAGTAAATGCCCAATTCCTTATTGAGCACCGAAGCACGCTGCGGCCCGACGCCCGACAAATATTTTATGTCACGCGTGGCTAAATCGAACATGAACCTATCAGAGCTGTGGCTATTTTTAAATCAAAAGGAGTGGTTATTTTAATGTTTTCCCGATTTCCCGGCGTCAAAAAGACAGATACGCCCAATGCCTCCACCACAGAAGCATCATCGGTAAAATGGGGTGTATAGGGCTGCTCGTATGCCGCTTTCAGCAGTTTCGCATCAAAAACCTGGGGAGTCTGCACTGCCCAGACAAGGTCCCGTCTGGGTGTTGCGGCGATATTCCCTTTTTCATCGGCAACTTTTATGGTATCTTTCACAGGCATCCCTACAACACATGCCTGGTATTTTTTCACGTCCTCCAATGCCCTGTCCAAAATTTCTTCTGTGATCAGCGGCCTTGCACCGTCATGGATAAATACATAATCGCAACCTTTCATGCCCCGAAGGCCCGCGGCCACGGAGTGATATCTCTCCCGGCCTCCTTCCACCACAGTGCTTACTTTGTCAAAACCATATTTCTCCACGATTTCCTTCCGGCAGTATTCTGTATCACCCGGGGACACCACCAGCACGATTTCATCTACAAAACTCCCCTGAAAAGTTTTCAGGGCATAATAAATAATCGGTTTACCATCCATCAGCATATACTGCTTTTTCGTACTGCTTCCCATCCGTTTTCCGCTTCCTGCTGCCAGCACAACAGCCGCCGTGCGGATCTTTATCCCTGTTTCCATCCTTCTCTCCCCTGCCGGTTCTTCTTTTTCAGCCTTATCTTTCCCCCAGCCGCAAATTCGGCACGGCATTTAAATCAAATCCATGGCGTACGCCTTTCTGGCATTC
>OFFD01001965.1_pt1 | contig 10807 bp, 10 predicted proteins | sample 1521291 | NCBI WGS metagenome assembly OFFD01 (sample SAMEA3504103, study PRJEB24116) | mouse gut metagenome | biome: mouse gut; feature: mouse-associated habitat; material: faeces | place: Denmark | collected 2011 | reverse complement strand
CGGGGACTGCACGGGGCGGCCCTACCAGTACGTCAAGGCCGCCGGCGAGGGCAACGTGGCCCTGCACAGCGCGTGGGACTATCTGAAGGCCGCGGGCCCGACATCCAAATAGGGGAGGAACGACATGAAATCAAAGGTATTGCAGGTCAAGGACTACCGGGAGATAGACGTGAGGCCTCTGCTGACGCCCTTTGCGCCGGACGAAGAGGCGCTGGAGACGGAGCTGCGCCGTCTGACCAACCCGTATATCCGCTGGGAGGAGGGCCGGACGGCCGCCTCCGGGGATCAGGTGGTGTGCCGCCTTGTATCGGACTGTCCCCGGTTTCACAAGGAGAAGGTCCGCTTTGTGGCCGGGAGCGGGATGTTTCACCGGGAGCTGGAGGCGCTCGCCGCCGGCATGAGCGTGGGGGAGACCGGGGAGCTGGACCTGCCGGAGGGCAGGGTGTCCCTCACCCTGACGGGCGTGATGAACCGCGTGGTCCCCGCGCCCAGCGACGAGATGGTGGAGAAGCTGGGGCTGGAGGGTGTGCGCACCGTGGCGGATTACCGGGCCTATCTGCTGGCCCAGCAGAAGGAGGCCGCTTTCCAGCAGAACCTCTATGAGCCGCTGCGCCGGCTCACGCGGGACGTCATCAGCGGCTCCGAATTCGTTTTGTGCCGGGAGGACTGGGCCGCGGTGGTGAACCGGGAGCTGGACCGGTGCCGGACGCTGTGCCGCCAGGAGGGAATGGTTCTGGAGGAGATGACCGCCCAGCAGTTCCGGGGCCGCATTCCCGTGGAGAGCTACCACGAGCTGGTGGCCATGACCCAGTTTGAGAGCTGGGACAGGCTGTGCCGGTACCTGCTGGGCCGCTGGTATGCCCAGGAGGACGGCTTCCAGCCCGGGGAGGCGGCGTATGAGGCGTTCATCGCGGACTACACCAAAACCTGGCATGTGTCCGAGGAAAACGCCCGGGCGGCCAACACCTACGAGAACTTTATCTTCGATGAATACGCCGGGCACGCCTGTACGGTGCTGACGGCGTACATCAAAGAATTTTATTAAAGGAGGATGCCACCATGGCGATTCAAACGGCGGACAAGACCAATTTCAAGGACCTGATCGGGGAGGACTTCGTGATTGCCGACTTTTACGGCACGACCTGCGTCCCCTGCAAGCTGTTCTCCAAGATTCTGGAGGATATTGAGGCGGAAATCCCCTTCCTGAACATCGTCAAGCTCAACACCACCGAGAATCCCGAGATCGCGGCGGAGTACCAGATCACCGCCGTGCCCACCATCCATTTCTACAAGGACGGGAAGCTGGTGGCCAGCCACGTGGGCGTCATGCAGCCCCAGGCGGTGAAGGATGTGATCGCCCAATATATGTATGCGTAAACCGGGACAAAATAGGCGCTCTTTCGGACAAGATTGACAGGGCCGCTTTTCCGGCGTTTTCCTGTATGCTACAATCAATCCATTCCAAATCACAAGGAGGTCTTTATCCCATGAAGAACACCGCGAAACGTACCCTCTGCGCTCTGCTGGCACTGATGCTCACCCTCAGCCTTGCCGCCTGCGGCGGTGCGAAGACCGTTGACCCCCAGACCTGTACATACGATGAGATGGTCGCCTATCTCACCGCCAAGGGCTATATCGCCAAGGACGCCGCGCCGGTGGATATGCTGACCACGGCGGGCTACGTCACCGACAACACCGGCGGGGACATGCCCTTCGTGCCCTTCGCCGACAAGGCCCAGGACTACGACGGGCTGTGGCTGATGTGGTGGGATTCCGCTGCGCCCTCCGAGGCCTACGCCTCCTGCTTCCAGAATATCGCCATGAACGGCGGAGTGATCGTCTACATGGGCGGCGCGGCCGTACTGCCCACGGCCGCCTGCAGCGGCAATTTCGCCGTGGCCTTTGCCGAGGGCTACGCCCAGAAGGACGCCGTCCTGGCGGACTTCAGCGCTCTGGCCGGCAAATAACACACGCCCTGCCCCGCTTTATTCCGGTTCAATAAAGCGGGGCCTTTTGTCTATTCGCCGCAAAGGAGGAAGAAAATGGATTCCAGTGCGATTTTCCGAAAGAAATACGGCAGCTTCCGGCGGTTTTTCCTCATGCTGGGCAAGGCGCGCCTGCCCTACCTGTGGATCGCCGCCTACCTGGCCGCCAGCGTGGTCATTGCCAACGTGGGCGTCAGCTCCACGGAATACAGCGCCGCCCTTTTTGCCGGAAACGTGGGCCTGACGGCGGTGGTGCTGCCCTATCTGTTCTACCAGCTTCTCAGCCTGGTGCTCGGCTCCGTCAGCGGACTGCTGGCCAATCTCTGCGAGGCCCGCATGGACCGGAACCTGCGGCGGATGGTCTGGTGCAAAACGGTGCGCCTGCCCCTGCGGTTCTACGAGACCAACAACCCCAAGGAGCTGCTCAGCCGGATCACCACCGATATTTCCAGCATCAGCGGCCTTGTCATGCGGGTGTTTCTGGCCGTGCTGACCACCGCCTACTCCAGCTTTGTGATCCTGCGGAAGATCTCCAGCTATGACGGGGCCCTGATGTGGTCCCTGGTAGCGATTTTGCCGGTGAACATCCTCATCAGCTTCATCATGGGCCGCCTGAAGTTCGGTGTGCAGGACCTCATCAACCGCCGCAACGCCCAGCTGACCGCCGCCATCGCGGAGCGCACCAACAACCTCATGCTCATCAAGTCCATGGGAACCGAGGAGAAGGAGGCCGCCGTCGGGGAGGGGCACATGCGGGCCAGCTACAGGGCCGCCGGGATGAATATCTGGATCACAGGCCTGTCCCTGCCCATCAGCGCCATCGCCACGGCCCTGCAGACCGTGGTCATCATCCTTGTGGGGCGCGGCTTTTACGCCTCCGGGGCGCTGGAGCTCACCCAGTGGATCGCCTACTATGGATTTGCCGTCCAGCTGACCAACATCCTGAGCGCCTACTGCGGATACTGGACCACCTTCAAGCAGGTCCAGGGCTCGGTGGACCGGGTGACCGAGATCATGGACGAGCGCTCGGAGGATCTGGATACAGGGGAGGTCATGGGCTCCCCCGCCGGCGGCATCCGCTTTGAGAAGGTGGACTTCTCCTTCGGCGGCACACCCCTGTTCCAGGGGCTGGATCTGGACATCCCCGCCGGGCGGATCACCGCAGTTGTCGGCCCCTCCGGCTCTGGCAAGACCACGCTCCTGAACCTGATCGACCGGCTCTACCCCCTGGCCGGCGGCACGATCCGTGTGGGCGGGCGGGACGCCGCGGACTACTCCCTGGCCAGCTTCCGCCGGGCTTTGGGGTATGTGACCCAGGAGAGCGTCATGTACGCCGGGACCATCCGGAGCAATCTCCTGCACGGCCTGGACCGGACGCCCTCGGAGGAGGAGCTGGACGAGGCCTGCGCCGCTGTGGGCATTCTGGACTACGTCCGCCGCCAGCCCCTGGGGTACGACGCGCCGGTGGGCGAGAGCGGCGCCAGCCTCTCCGGCGGCCAGCGCCAGCGCTTCTCCGTGGCCAGGGCCCTGCTGAAGAGGCCGGACTGCCTGCTGCTGGACGAGGCCACCGCCGCCATGGACATCGACGGCAAGGCCGGCGTCTGGGCCAGCATCCGCACCGCCATGGCGGGCAGGACGGTGGTGTACGTGGCCCACGACGCCCAGACCATCGCCAACGCGGACTATGTGGTCGTCCTGCGGGACGGGCGGGTGGAGGCCGCCGGGGAGCGGGAGCACATCCTCTCCACCAACCTCTACTGCCGGGAAATGATGGAAAACGGGGAGGAGGAGAACTGACATGAAGCGAAGCGGTCAAACGGAAGGGCGCGCAAGGGAGAAGTTCTCCTTCCGCTCCTACATCAGCTTTTACACACGCTTTCCTATCCCCTGGTGGCTGTTTCTGATCTCCCTGCTCCTCGGCCTGGTGAATACGGAGGTGGTGCTGGCCGCCTCCAAGTACGTCATCCAGATCAACAAGGGCGAGCTGTACAACGGCGTCATCATCGGCTATGCCCTGATGACGGTGCTGACCTCCGCCATCTCCATGGGGATCAATATCTGCGACGAGTACGGCACCCAGAAGGTGACGTACCGGGCCAGAAAGCTGCTCTGGCGCAAGATCCTCCACCTGCCCATGGGGGAGGTGGAGCGCCGGCAGCCCTCCTCCCTGATCTCCGGCGTTGTCAACGACATCACCCAGGCCAGCCAGGTGATCCACACCATCTTCGCCACCGTATCCTCCGTCTACGGCTTCGCCCGCTGCTGCGTGGAGATGGCGAAGTTCAACGCCAGGCTCTCCGCCTACATGCTGCTGCTGGTCCCGCTGGCCGTGGGCGTGTTCGCCCTGGTGGGCCGCCTGCAGTACCGCATGATGCTCCGGCGGTATGAGAGCCTGAACACCATGACAGAGTTCTTCTCCGAACACATCTCCGCCGTGAAGCACGTCAAGGCCCAGGCCATGGAGGAGCTGGAGATGGAGGAGGGCCTGCGGGCCATCGACGAGCGGTACAAGGCGGACCTGTACTACGCCTTTATGGAGGTCCTGCAGGTATTCTCCAACACCCTGTATACCACCATCGGCAGCGTCGCCATCGCCATCTTCGGCTCCGACATGATCCGTAAGGGGCAGATGCCGGATACGGGAATCAACGATTTTACCACCTACAAGGGGAAGGTGGACCAGTACCAGGCGGAGATCCTGACCCACTACCAGAGCCTCAAGGGCACCCAGGGCGCCATGCAGTACGTGGGCGTCCTGTTGGGCGGCCCGGAGGAGGACCCGGAGGCCGGCTTCGAGCTGCCGGAGAACCAGGGGAATGCGGACATCGTGCTGGAGCGGGTCAGCTTCGGGTACATCCCCCAGCAGCCGGTGCTCCACGACCTGAGCCTCACCATCCCCGCCGGGAAGGTCACCGCCATCATCGGCAGCAACGGCTCCGGCAAGTCCACCCTGCTCAAGCTGCTCCAGGGCATCTATCAGCCGGACAGCGGGCGCATCCGTCTGGGCGCCGCCGCCGCGGACGAGGTGAAGCCCGCCCGGCTGCGCCGGCAGTTCGGCTATATTTTGCAGCACAATCCCTTGTTTTCCGGCTCCATACGTGATAACATCACCTACGGAGTGTCCGGCACGGTGGAGGATGAGGCGGTGTTTCAGGCGGCCCGGCTGGCCGACGCAGACGGCTTCATCCGGGAGCTGCCCCAAGGCTACGACACGGATGTGGGCGTGGGCGGGTCCCTGCTCTCCGGCGGGCAGCGCCAGCGGGTGGCCATCGGGCGGGCCATCATCCGCAAAGTGGGCGTGTTTTTGATGGACGAGCCGCTCAGCAACCTGGACGCCAAGCAGCGCGTGACCATGCGCTCCGAGATCGCCCAGATTCACCGGGAGACCGGGGCCACCACCATCTATGTCACCCACGACCAGACCGAGGCCATGACCCTGGCCGACCGCATCGTGGTGATGAAGGACGGCTACGTCCAGCAGACCGGCACCCCGTATGAGCTGTACCACAACCCGGTAAACGTGTTTGTGGCGGGCTTCATCGGCGAGCCGCCCATGAATTTCATCCGCGCCCAGGTGAAGGGCGGCAGAATCCCCTTCGGGCCCAATACGCTGGATGTGGCCTCCCGGCTGGGGGACAAGGCGGGGCGGTATGAGGGGAAGGAGATCGTGTTCGGCTTCCGGCCCGAGTCCATTGAGCTGGGCGCCCGGGAGGACGCCTATCAGGTGGACGCCCAGGTGGAACTCACCGAGATGCTGGGGGACAACGCCAACGTCTATATCACCGCCGGGGAGGACAAGGCCATCCTGAAGGTGGACCCCCACGATACCCCGGACATCGACGCCGCCATCCGTTTCTCCATTCCCTATGAGCATGTGCACCTCTTTGATGGGGAGACGGAGGAGGTCATTGAGAAGGCACTGGAAAAGAGCCGCTGAGAAAGGAGCGCAACACAATGGATATTCGCTATTCCTCAAATCCCCGGGACGTCAAACGCTACACCACCCAGGAACTCCGGGACGAGTTTTTGATCCAAAACCTCTATGTGCCGGATACCGTCCAGGCAACCTATTCCCACGTGGATCGCATGGTGGTGATGGGCATCATGCCGGTGAAGGAGACGGTGCCCATCGACAAGGGCATCGACGTGTGGGCCAACTTCGGCACCCGTTACTTCCTGGAGCGCCGGGAGGCCGGCATATTCAACCTGGGGGGCAAGGGGTTTATCGAGGTGGATGGGATTCGGTACGACCTGGGCTATGAGGACTGCCTGTATATCGCCATGGGGGCGGAGAAGGTGTCCTTCGGCAGCGTGGACGGGGCCGACCCCGCCAGGTTCTATCTGGCCTCCACCCCCGCCCATAAGGCGTGCAGCACCACCCTGCTCACCATGGAAAAGGCCAACCACCGCCCCTGCGGCGAGGCGGCGCAGTCCAACCAGCGGGTCATCAACCAGTTCATCCACCCCGACGTGCTGGAGACCTGCCAGCTGCTCATGGGGCTGACCCAGCTGTCCCCCGGCTCCGTGTGGAACACCATGCCCGCCCACACCCATGAGCGGCGCATGGAGGTCTACACCTACTTCGAGATTCCTGAGGACCAGGTGGTGTTCCACATGATGGGCCAGCCGGAGGAGACCCGGCATTTGGTCATGAAGAACTTCGACGCGGTGATCTCGCCCTCCTGGTCCATCCACAGCGGCTGCGGCACCGCCAACTACACCTTCATCTGGGCCATGGGCGGCGAGAACCAGGCGTTTGACGACATGGACAACCTGAAACCCACCGACCTGAAGTAAATTGTTGCCTGTGCCGGCGGCGCGGGCAGGCATCCAACTTTGATAATGAGAGGAGAACAGACCAATATGGATCAATTTAGACTGGACGGCAAGGTGGCGCTGGTCACCGGCGCGTCCTACGGCATCGGCTTTGCCATCGCCACCGCCCTGGCCGGGGCCGGGGCTGTCATTGTGTTCAACGACATCAAGCAGGAGCTGGTGGACAAGGGATTGGCCGCCTATGAGGAAGCGGGCATCAGGGCCCACGGCTACGTGTGCGACGTCACCGACGAGGACGCGGTGAATGCCCTGGTGGCCAAAATTGAACAGGAGGTCGGCGTGATCGACATCCTGGTGAACAACGCCGGTATCATCAAGCGCATACCCATGGTGGAGATGTCCGCCAAGGACTTCCGCCAGGTCATCGATGTGGATCTGAACGCCCCGTTCATCGTGGCCAAGGCCGTCATCCCCGCCATGATCCGCAAGGGCGGCGGCAAGATCATCAACATCTGCTCCATGATGAGCGAGCTGGGCCGGGAGACCGTGTCCGCCTACGCCGCGGCCAAGGGCGGGCTGAAGATGCTCACCCGCAACATCGCCAGCGAGTACGGCCAGTATAACATCCAGTGTAACGGAATCGGCCCAGGCTATATCGCCACCCCCCAGACCGCGCCGCTGCGGGAGGTGCAGCCCGACGGCTCCAAGCACCCCTTCGACCAGTTCATCCTGGCCAAGACCCCGGCCAACCGCTGGGGCGAGGCGTCTGACCTGGGAGGCCCGGCGGTGTTCCTGGCCTCCCCCGCCTCCGACTTTGTGAACGGCCACATCCTGTATGTGGACGGCGGCATCTTGGCCTATATCGGCAAGCAGCCCTGATGGAGATTATCTCCTTCCAGGCCCTGGGGGCCCAGGTGCGGGGCTATCTCCAGGACGACTACGACACCCTGGCCGCCCACAAGGTGCGCCCCGCACTGGTGATCTGCCCCGGCGGGGCCTACCGCTGGCGTTCCCCCCGGGAAAAGGACCCGCCCGCCTTCGAGTTTTTGTCCATGGGCTGGCAGGTGTTCATCCTGGAATATTCCTGTACTGGGGAGGCAGGGGAGTACCGCCCTCTGCGGGAGCTGGCGGAGACGGTGCGGCAGCTCCGCGCGCGCCAAGAGGGGTGGCATATCGACCGGTCCAAAATCGCCGTGCTGGGCTTTTCCGCCGGGGGGCACCTGGCGGCCAGCCTGGGGGCGCTGTGGAACGACCCGGTCCTGGGCCTGCCGCCGGAGTCAAGGCCGGACGCGCTGGCGCTGTGCTACCCGGTGATCGCCACAAAGGGCGGGTTTGCCCACGGGGAGTCGGCGGACTGGGTGTCCGGCGGGGATGAGGCCGTCCGGGACAAGCTCCACCTCTGGGACCGGGTGACGGCGGACTTCCCGCCCACCTTCCTGTGGCACGGCGGGGAGGACGCCAGCGTCCCCCCGGAAAACAGCCTGCTGCTGGCGGTGGAGCTGAGAAAGCACGGGGTGCCCTTCGAGTACCATCTGTTCGGCAGCGGGGCCCACGGCATTTCCACCTGTACCCAGGAGGTGGAGACCCCGGACGGGGTATGCCGGGCGTGGGTGCCGCTGTGCAAAGCCTGGCTCAACCGCCGGTTTGAATACACGCCGTAAATACGCTGAAAATGGGGTGCAGGGGCTGCGCCCCATTTTTATCAGGAGGAGAGGTTTTATGCAGATCGGGATCAGACTGCACGATGTAAACGCCGGCCTTGCCCCGGCGGAGCAGACCATGGAGGCCCGGGCGGCCAAGGCCAGGGAGGAGGGCTTTTCCTGCGTCCACCTGGCCTTGTCCAAGGTGATGAAGGACGTGAGCTTTGATGACTGCGCCCTCACCGAGGGGCTGGCGATGCACACAAGGCGGGTGTTCGCCCAAAACGGGCTGGATATCGCGGTGTTGGGATGCTATCTGAACCTGGCCCACCCGGACCCGGACAGGCTGCGGGACATCCAAAGCCGGTACTTCGGCCACCTGCGGGCGGCCGCCCTGATGGGGGCGGGGGTGGTGGGCACTGAGACGGGCGCGCCCAACCCCGAATACAAGACGGACGCCAACACCCACGCCAGGGAGGCGCTGGAGACGTTTGTGCGCAACCTGGCCCCGGTGGTGGAGCGGGCGGAACGCTGGGGGGTGGCGGTGGCCATCGAGCCGGTGTGGAAGCACATCGTCTATGACACGGACCGGGCGCTGGAGGTGCTGAACGCCGTCCGAAGCCCCAACCTGCGCGTCATCCTCGACCCGGTGAACCTGCTGTACGCCGGAAACGCGGACGACAGGGAGCGGGTGGTGGGCGAGGCCATGGACAAGCTGGCCGGACACATCGCGGTCATCCACCTGAAGGACTTTGTCCGGGAGGGTGACGGGCTGCGCGCCGTGGCCGCCGGGACCGGGGAGATGGACTATACCGGGATCCTGCGGTTTATGAAGGAGCGCAAGCCCTATATCCAGGCCACCCTGGAGAACACAACCAACCACAACGCCGTCCAGGCCCGGGAGTTCCTCCAGGGGCTGTACGGCGGGCTTTGAGGGGGATTGGGATGAGGTACGAGAGCGATACTCACCGGGTGAGCGGCATTCGCCTGGCCTACATCGGGGGCGGTTCCCGGGGCTGGGCCTGGAGCCTCATGACCGATTTGGCCATGGAGCCGTCCATGGGCGGGGAGGTGGCGCTGTACGACATCGACCGGGCGGCGGCCCAGGCCAACGAGGTCATCGGGAACAAAATAGACAGCCTGCCCGCCGCCCGGGGGCGGTGGCGCTACCGGGTGGCGGAGAGCCTGGAGGAGGCCCTCACGGGGGCGGACTTCGTGGTCATCTCCATTCTGCCGGGCACCTTTGACGAGATGGAGGCAGACGTCCACCTGCCTGAGCGGCTGAACATCTGGCAGCCGGTGGGGGACACAACGGGGCCGGGGGGCATCGTCCGCGCCCTGCGCGCCCTGCCCATGTACGTCCCCATCGCCCAGGCCATCCGGGACTGCTGCCCCGGCGCGTGGGTCGTCAACTACACCAACCCCATGTCCCTGTGCGTCCAGGCGCTCTCCCGCGTGTTCCCGGAGATCAAGGCCTTCGGCTGCTGCCACGAGGTGTTCAACACCCAGCAGGTGCTGGCCGCGGCGGCGGGGGAGGCGCTGGGCATTCCCGCCCCCGCCCGGCGGGACATCCACGTGAACGTGCTGGGCATCAACCACTTCACCTGGTTTGACCGGGCATCCTACGAGGGGCTGGATCTGTTCCCGGCGTACCGGGAGTTTGTGGACAAATACTATGAGGACGGCTTCCACGAGCGGGACCAGAACTGGGCCAACGCCTCCTTTGCCTGCGCCCACCGGGTGAAGTTCGACCTGTTCCGGCGCTTCGGCCTCATCGCCGCCGCCGGGGACCGCCATCTGGCGGAGTTCATGCCGGGGGACGAATACCTGCGGGACCCGGAGACGGTGCGGGCCTGGAAGTTCGGCCTGACCCCGGTGCGGTGGCGGAAGGAAGACCGGAAGGCCCGGCTGGAGAAGAGCCGGGCCATGGTCTCGGGGGAGCGGGAGGTGGACATGGCCCCCTCCGGGGAGGAGGGGGTGCTGCTGATGAAGGCGCTGTGCGGCCTGGGCCGGGTGGTGAGCAATGTGAACCTGCCCAACGCCGGGCAGATCCCCAACCTGCCCCTGGGGGCGGTGGTGGAGACCAACGCGGTGTTCTCCAAAGACAGCGTGCGGCCGGTGCTGGCCGGGCCGCTGCCGGAGGGGGTGCGGCGGCTCGTCGCGCTCCACGTGGAAAACCACGCCCTCACCCTGCGCGCGGCGCTGGATTGCGACCGGGGGCTGGTGGTCCGGGCCCTGCGCAACGACCCCAACACCGCCGCCAAGTGCGGGGATGAGGGGGAGCTGCGCCGCCTGGCGGACGACATGATCGCGGCCACGGCCAGATATCTGCCGAAGGGTTGGGGGGTCTGAGCGTTCCGCGACAGGGGAACAGGAAGCGGCGCCCCCCCGGGGGGGGGGGGGCCG
>OFFD01001958.1_pt1 | contig 10843 bp, 15 predicted proteins | sample 1521291 | NCBI WGS metagenome assembly OFFD01 (sample SAMEA3504103, study PRJEB24116) | mouse gut metagenome | biome: mouse gut; feature: mouse-associated habitat; material: faeces | place: Denmark | collected 2011 | reverse complement strand
CCAGATTCCCGAACAGTCCGGCACACGATAGCGGGGATGTCCGGCAGCTCGGCGGCGGTGATCTCCCCGGCCACGATGATCTTCCCGGCGGTGGCCATGACCTCGCAGGCCACACGGGCGGCGGGGTCGTGCTTCAGGCAGGCGTCCAGGACGCTGTCGGCAATGGCGTCGCACAGCTTGTCCGGGTGGCCCTCGGTGACCGACTCGGCGGTCAGAATGTAGTTATCTCTCATAAAAGGCATTTTTCCTTCCTTTTTGTTTTTTGGTAGGCGTCCCCACATCAGGCTCCCGGCATTGGGGCAGATCGAAGCCCAGAGAGCGGATCTCCTGATCGGACATTTCCAGGGTATCATGGAGGATGCCGTACAGCTCGGCGCTGTCATACCGCTCTCCCATATAGCCGATGATGGCCTCCATCAGTTCCCGCTGGGGTTCCAGGGATTCCGCCGCCTTGGTCAGCGCGTCGGCGTAGCCGTGGAGCCATGCGGCGTTGTAGCTGTCCTGGTTCGGCACCTGATTGGCGCGAATATGGGCCAGTTCTGCGGATGCTGAGACCGCCGAGATGCTGGACAGGTTGTAGTCAGGCATATGGCCCCTCCCATCTCACGGTGTTATCGGTCATGACAGTGTTCCTTCTTCTTTTTTTCCTGATTCCCACGGCCCTTGTCCGGCTCTCTTACGGGGTCCGGCTCCAGTTCCTCCGCAAAGCACTCGATCTTTTCTACCTTGCAACCAGATCCCTCCAGCCGGTCCTGTACATCCCGCACACACTGTTCCGAGAACACCTCGGCGCTTGCCTTGTCTTTCTCCTGGCTGGCAAACGTATAACGAACTTCGGCACAACCATCCCGGAAGTCAAAATCCAGCCCCCCGACTGTCCGCTCCGCCAGAGGTGTGTCCTCGTTAAACACTTCTGTGATGTGGCTGATGAACGCATCTTTTGATCCAGCAGCTTCCTGCCCGTCACGAGCAAATCGGAACGTCAATTGGCAGGCTACGGCGAAGTCCAGCATGGCGGCCTCCGGCGCTATCTCTGCCTGGACGGCAGGGCGCTCCGCTGTTACGACCATGACGTTGTCATAAAGGGCCTTGTATCGCTGGATCTGATCATCCGTAAGAGAGATGAAGTCCTCCGGGCCAACGCCAGCCAGAAAAAATGTCCCGCAGATCATATCGTAGGGGACGCCCTGACCATCAGTCAAAGGACGGTTATAGGGCAGGTCCAGATTCTTGCCCTCCTCGTTGCAGACCAGAGCCACTTCATCCCGAAAGGGATATACAGCTTGGATGTGTCCGCCCACGATAGCCTGCATATCATCCAGACCGCTGATCTCCCGCACCTCGCAGGGCTTCATCGGCTCCACTACTAAAATTTTCATGTTCGTTCACCTCGATTTTTCTTCTTTTTTATCTTCTTTCGATAGGTATAGTTAAAATCCGGCTTGGGCAGATCCTCCCTCATCCGGTCAACCTGATAGCAGAAGATGTGGAATTTCCTCTTTTGCGGGAAAAAACGCAAATGATACCGATGCCGCTGGGTGTCGATGCGGAAAGCGTAGAAGGTCTGCCTGCCGGACATCCGCGCCTGGGGATGCTCCTGGCAGAATTGCCGCATAGACTGGAAATTTTTCAGCGGTCCGTCACGCCGCAGCGTTTCAACCATATCCCGCAGTTCCGTATCAAAAGCGGGGGATTTCAGGGCATCGTTTCCCCTGATCCAATCGGTTGTTGTCCCGTTGCCGTCAAACACACCCCGCAGGCAGCCCACATGGGCGGCCTCCTGGAGCTTGGTCGTGAACAGCGGAGAGACATCGTCCTCCGGCACATCGAAAAACGGATATTTTTCACCGATCATGGTACTTGTTCCTGTCTTTTTTGGGGTCCCGCGCCGGCGTTTGGGGAACAGGCGGGCGCTCCTGTTCCCGATCCATCTCCCGCAGCATCTTCAGTGTGTCCCGGAAAGCCAGATACCGCTGGATCTGCCGGGGGTCATCGGTCAGGGTACGGACCGTCTCCCACAGGGGACTGCCATGGTGGCTGATGTCCTCCTGTACAACAAGGGCGGGGCGGTCCCCGCTCTCATCCAGCGCGACACATTGGTCCCTGCTCTCCTCCGCGTGGCTGTAGAGGCCGTAGGCCACGCCAATGACCTTCATGGCCTCCAGCGCGTCCACGGTGGTATAGACGCTGCCGGTGCTGATATGCACCTCGCCGGTCAAAGAGATTTTTTTACTGGACATAGTGTTTCTCCTCCCATCATGACCTCAGCGGTCATGACTGCCCCGCCGTTTCGGCGGCTTGGGGCGGTCAAAAATGCTGGCGTTGATCCGTTCCGTCTCCTGATGCACCTCCTGAACAGCGTGTTCCCACGCCTTTTTCAACGCAGACACCGGCAGTCCGTTCTGTTGGTAGCCCTCCAGGATACCGTTGTAGTAGGACTCGGTGGGCAGCATGGGTTCCCGGAAGCGGTCATCCATAATATAGGCCATAACAGACAGGGAGCGGCCCTCGCTGTCCCGGACGGTGACCATCTTCTTGTCATAAAAGCGGGGATAGCCCTCGTAGCGATTCAGGGAGCGCTCACACGACTGCGTGATGCTCCACAGCAGACCCTGGACGGTCTCGCCCTCCTTGGGGGCGATGGTGGCGAAGCCGCCCCTGCGGAACAGCAGTTCCCAGCCCTCCAGCACAACCGGCCCCACCACCGAGGCGTCCGGGCAGCGGTACTCCATCTGGCCCAGGTTGATATTGGACCCATAGGCGAAATACAAGGTATTTTCCATAGTCACTCCTCCAAAATGACCAGCGCCCCGGCCTTGGCCAGATGGGCGAACATGGCCAGCGCCTGCCCCTCCACACCGGACTCCGGCAGGGGACAGTCCAGGTCGGTGGCCCGGATGAAGTTGCTCCGAAGCTGGTGGATGTAGCTCTCCGTATCCGGGTACTCGGTGGGATCGAAGGTCTGCTGGCGGAGCTGCTCCATGATCTCCACGGCACTGCCCTCATAGGTGCGCTCGTCAATGCAAATTTTCATTGTCATCTCTCACTTTCACGGCGTTTTTTCTTCTTTTGATTGGCCGGGTAGCTGTCCTTATCGTGGCGCCACGCCCTATCTCCTTCCAGGTGGGCGAGTAAATGGTCACGGGTGTGCTTGAACTCCTCGCCGTTGAGCCCCAGCCGCACCAGCCAGACACGGAAGGTGAACAGCTCGTTCTCGCTGTGGGTCTTGCGCATGACGGTGCTGCGCTGGGCGATGGCCTGGGCGGAGATGGCGAGGCACAGGTTGACGTATGCGGCCACCTTCCCGGCGTGGAGGGTAGAATTAAAGCACCGCCATTCAACGGTGCCGCGGTAAAAGACAGAATGCAGGTTTAAGGCGTAGTAGCGCGTCCAATTGTAATGGTCTGTGTTCTCTACATTGCCCTCATACCAGACTTGTTCCAGTTGGGTGAGGTCGGTGGTCTCGTCCGAGGACAGCGTCCAGGCCTGCCGCAGCATGGGTTCCCGCACTTTCTGGCAATAATCTCTCGCACGGATCGGATCAACCTGCAGCGCCTTAAACAGAATATCTTCCTTGGAGTACATAATGCCGATCAGATTCTTCAGGCTCTGGCGGTTGTGGTTGGCGGCGTCCACATGAACATGGATGCCGCAGGAATTGTTGGCCTTGGCCCCGGCTTTACGCACCCGGCGCACACATTCCTGGAGTTTTGGCAGTTCGGCGTAGGTCAGCTTGGGGGTGACCATCTCCACCTGATACTCGCCATCACTGGTGGATCTGTAACCGAAGTCTATTTTCCGCTCCCCACGGATACTGCTGTCGCTCATCAGTTTCCACTCTTTGCCCTCTGGGTCGGTCACACCCCAGGCGTCGTAGTAGGTGCCGCAGTAATGGACGGATGTTCCGAAATACGCGGCCAGCGCCTCGGCGGCCTGCCTGCGGGTGATGCCCGTCATCTCCACCTCCACACCGAAGCATTGATCCTTGATGCCGATCTCACTCATGCGGCCGCATCCTCCCTTCGGAGCTGTTCATCCACCGCCCGGATTCGGCGGCCTATGGCCTCAATCACATTGACGGTGACAGAATTGCCCGCCTGTTTATACGCCTGAGCGTCCGAGGTGATGGCCAGCAGGCGGTCGATCTGATCTTCTGCGAAGCCTTGGAGCCGGAGACACTCCCTGGGCATGAGGCGGCGGATACGTCCGCCCCGTTCCACGATGCCCTGCACACTGGCGGCGTCATGGGCCAGCTTGCTCACCCGGCCCGCTCTGGTTCTGCTGTTTGGAAAGCCCAGATCCACGCTGTCGCCGGGGGCGGCCTCCGCATAGCCCTGTTTGGTTCCCTTTTTGATAAGCAGCACCCCGGATCGCTCGGCTCTGTGGTTGGAAAGGGTGGTCTGCCCGTACCGGGCGGTGAGGCACCGGGCGGTATCGGTCCGCCTGGGTTCCCCAACAGACAGATCCACAAAGGCGGCGTCAGGCGGAATCAGGTACAGTCCGGTTTTGGCGCCGGTTCCTCCGGACCCGGCGGTTTGGGTGCAGGCGACTCCTTCGATATCGTAGACCCGGTATCCCTGCGCTCCTCCGATGAGCTGTATAAGAGCCTTGCCGTCATTTCCGGGGAGAGGAAATACCTGGCCGGCGCATCGGGGATCAAGATATCCGACAAGGAACAGCCTTTTCCGCGATTGAGGAGTCCCGTGGTCTGCGCTGTTGCACACATTCCATTCGAGACCATACCCCAGCTCATGAAGCGCGGCGAGGATGGTCGCAAACGCCTGTCCCTGGTCATGCTGTAAAAGGCGGGGAACATTTTCAAGCAGCAGATACGCAGGCTTTCGGGCTTCAGCCAGTCGGGCAATCTCAAAGAAGAGAGTTCCTCTGGGGTCAGCGAAGCCAAGTCGATTTCCTGCCGCTGACCAAGATTGACAAGGAAATCCGCCGCAAAGCAGGTCGAAGTCCGGCATTCCGCCGGGGTCAATTTCTCTGGCGTCTGGATAGTATACTTCCTCCTCTCCGATGTCATGGATGGCGCGGTAGCTGGCGTCGGCGTACTTGTCGATCTCGCAGTGGCCGACACACTGGAAACCGCCCGCGCGGGTCAGTCCGGCCCGGAAGCCGCCGATCCCCGCGAACATATCAAAATAGCGGATCAGATCATTCGTCACCTCCATCATTTTGCAGCGCAAGCAGAAAGCCGAGGACATTGTCATCCAAGTCCCCGGCCTCCTGCGGCTGCTCGTTTTTTTCTTTTGCAGAAACAAATTCCACGCTGTGCAGTTCCTCCCGGATGACCGCGCGGATCTCCTCCAGCAGAGCGTCCCGTTCATAGCCCTTGCAGATCATCCGGCACACGGCGTCCGTCCGCTGTCCAGCGGGGATAGCGCGGATGATTCCCCACGCTTCCCGCTGGTGGGGAGCGGAGAGGTTGAGGGAGAGGTTCACTCTCCGCTTTTCAGGCATTGCCAACGGCCCGCGACAACTGGCCCACAAGGCGCTCGTAGCCTTTGGCGTTCAGACATACGTCATCCAGGATAAAAGGCCAGCAAAGGCCGTCTGTGGCCGACACATGGCGCTTCAGGAGCGCCGCCCCGCCGCCCAGGAAGACGGCGGGCATGGCGCGGGCGTCCAGGCCGCTCTCCGTGATGGCGGACAGCAGGCGGCGGACATAGGCCCCAGCTTCTCGATGGATGATCTCCCTGGCCTGTTCGCCCATGCTGCCTGCCTCGCCCCGGAGGATGCTTTCGATCTGTGCCGCCGTCATGGACAGGCCCAGGGCGCGGCGCACCTGCTCCGCGATCTCATCCAGGCAGCGGATCATGCCCAGCTCCAGGCTCCGGCAGGTGGCGGCGTTGGGGGTGCGGTTGTCCAGCCGCATCAGATCCACTGTCCAGCCCCCGATGTCCGCCACGATGACGGAGGGTTCGTCCAGCAGTTCCTGCTGGGTCAGCACGGCGGCGTAGCCCTGGGGGAACAGGGACACCTCCGCGATGGTGACGGTGTAGGCGATGCCCTCATAGCGGAAGGACACCGGCTGACCGTCCCGGAGCAGGTAGTTTCGGAACTTCTTCTTGTCCCGCCCGAAGCTGGTGAGGGGCAGGCCCGCCGCCAGATGGACAGCGGCGGCGGTGCCAGCTCCCCGGTAAGCCAGCTCTTTGGCGATGGCGGCGAGGGTCAGCAGGTAGTAGTCCTCGGTGGCGGTTTTGTCCTTCTGGAGCGGTTGGCGGCCGCTGCCCACCACATAGAATTTGCCGCCGTACTCCAGCACATCCTTCTGGGTATACGGCTCATGCTCGTACCCCACCAGCCCGGTGGGGAATGCGCAGTGGGTGGTTTTCATGGCGGCGTAGCCGTGATCCACCCCGATGGTGATGGTGTCGCTCATCTGGAATCCCCCCGATCCTTCTTGATTTTTTTGCTTTTCTGAGCATTGGCGCGGGCCGCTCTGACCTCCAGGCTGGTCAAATTCCAAGCGCCGATGTTCACCCCTTCCGGCATATACCTGCGGCACAGTCGGGGCAGGTAGGCCGGCGCGTCGGCGGCGTCATAGGGATACCCGATCCCATCGCCGTACACGATATCCTGTTTCAGCAGCCCTTTCAGCGCATCATACCTGGCAGGGTCAAAATCCTCGTATATCTCCCGGCTCATGAGTTCCTCGTAAGCCCGTTCCCCCATGTGGGGGAGGCAGACAAACCGCTGGTCCTGATAGTCCGGCGCGTCCGCCAGGGAGTCCGGGTCCCTCAGCGCCGCCATGTAAACCTCCCGGCCTTGGGCGATCAGCCAGCCCCGGAAGTCGGTGAAACCGTCATCGGTGCAGCCGCCCCGTTCCATGACGGAGGCGGCGGTCCACAGGCCGTACTGATAGGCCAAGCTGGCGTAAGCACAGGCGATGTCATCGAATTTCTTGGCCTGCTCCGGCCCCAAGTCCACCAGCCGTTCCATCAGCCATTCGCTGGGACCGCCCGGATGCTCCTTCGCCTGGGCGATCAGCATCCAGAACGTGTCCTTGTCGATCTCGGTGATGCTGCCGTTCATCTGGCGTCACCTTCTTTCTTTTTGCGGGAGCGTGTCCTTTTCTTTTTGGGCATCTCCGCCCTTAACCTTTGAATCTCCGGATCACTATGATCCCAGAGGTGTCCCCGGTGAACGCAAGCCCGCAGTTCCTCCGGGGTTAGGTGCTGGGCGGTCAGACGAGGGAGGTAGACGGCTACCTCGGACCATTCATAGGGGTATTCGATTCCAGGACCATACACGATGCTCTTCTGCAACTCTATTTCCATCTTCCGCTGATCAGCGGGGGCGATATCATCATGGGCCATGCGGTCTGTCAGTCGTGCATATGCTGTGCTGCCGACATAGGGAAGATCCGCAAACCGGCAGTCATCCTTTACACAGGCAGGTACATCCGCCAGAGAGTCCGGGTCCTTTAAGGCTGCCAGATAGGTCTCCTTGCCCTGGAAGATGAGCCATGCGCGGAAATCCTCAAATCCATCGCTGTAACAGCCGTCCTCATGGATAAGGGTCGCCGCGTTCCACAGGCCATATTTATCCGCCAAGTCCATGTATCCGTGCATAATGCTGTGAAAATTCAACGCCTGTTCCGGTCCCATCGCCAGCAGGCGTTCCGTCAGCCAGTATGCCGCCGCTCTCTGGTTTCCATCACAGGCTGTTTTTGCCTGGGCCAGCATCGTCCAGAAGGTATCCGGGGTGACTTCTGTGACAAGGGGCAGGCATTGTTCTTTTTCCATACTCCGCGCGGCCTCCAGCTTGTCCCTGGTCAGCAGCGGTGCACTGTCATCCTGCCAGAAGTGAATGTACAGGCCCAGGCCGCCTCCTTCACAGGGACAGCAGGCATAGCCCTCGCCCCAGCCGTTCTCCCATTGATCATGACAGTACCATTTCAAATCATCTGTTTCTCCCGGATCAAGCACATCGCCGCTCCTACAAGTATAAACGCCATACAGCGTTCCGTTGAACGCCTCCACCGTGTGGGTGAGGGAAATGATCTTTTCACAGATCTCCGACCAATCCTGCTCGGACGCTATAAATGCGTTTCGGGCGTCCTCCTGGAACTGGAGTTCCCGAAACGCATTCATGATTTTTCCCAGATATTCTCCGCCCTGCTCACGGTTCACCGCCTGCAAGGGAATGGGGGGACCGGAGCGGTCCCGGTCAATGATGTCCACCTGGAGGGGACTGTACAGCTTCAGCTCTACAATCCCGCTCATGGTTGCCTCACCGTCTCTCTTTCTGTCGCTTGTATCCCACTTGTGGGCCTCTCTCATGGCTTCAGGGGCATTCAGGCGCTGGAGCAGGCCGATCATTTCTAAATCGGTCAAAGACCGGGCCTCCTCATGCATTCCATTGATCAGGACGGGGCCGTAATAGTTCTGACCATCCAGGCAGCGGTTGAACGGCAAGCCTTTCTTTTGGGCATCGGAATCAAAATAGAGATTGATGCTCTCCCGTTCAGAACAACTCCCCGCACAGTCCAGGCGCTTTGCATCAAGCTGGCGGCAAATGCTCCGCCGCAATGAACTGACCTCTATGGCCCGTACTGCCTCTCCCGGCAGGACGAGGATACTGCGGAGCGGCGGAAACAGAATATCGGCTGCCCACTCAGGTAGCCTCTCCGAATCAACTACGCCCAGAATCGCTATTCTCTGCAAACAGTGGCTCTCGCTACACTCCGGGAGATTCTGATTCCTGTCTTTGAGCGCCTGGTGAAGTTCCTTGCCGGACGGCTCTGCCTGCTCCTGGAGGTCTACCCGAAAGCAGTCCTCGTCTATGGCAGCCACTAGGGTGCGGCCATCTTCCAAGGTGCAGTGAAATATGCCTGAATCGCCAATATACTCTACTGTTCCCATCTCCCCAGACAGAGCGGGAACGCCGCCCTTTGTGTTGCTGCACCGAATCTGCGTCCCCTTTGGAAACAGATCCCGCATAAATGCCAGCCAATCTTTATCAAATTGGATCACCGGGCATCACCTCCTTTTGGGGGCTGGTGTGAAGGATAGATGGGCTGTTTCTCAGGCTCCGCCTGGTGGGACGCTAACATATTTTCAAAACCCATACGGGCCAGCACTTTCTCGTAGAGCTGTTTTTCAAACGCCTGATACGCAGGGGTAGAGGTATCCACCTCCCGCAGCGTGGCGGACTCGTAGGTGCTGCCGGGGATAATGTCCCAATCCACCGCCCGGAAGTGGACGGCGGTCAGCCAGTCCAAGAGGCTGTGGCCGCTCATCTCCTCAAACAGTCCCCGGTTGTCCTCATAAGGGAAACAGGACGGCACATCGATCCCCGTCAACTCCTTCGCCATGCGGTACAGCGTGAAGCCGCTGGGGTCCATGTCGGGGGAGATGGCATCGTAAAACCGTTTCAACTCCTCCGGCGTGGACAGCCGGGGGCAAAACGCATCCAGGGCGGCCTGGAGCGCCTCCGCTTTGCTGGACAGAAACTTCGTGTAGTCCTTCTGCTCATCCAATGTGAGCCACAGCGATTCGCACGTTTCCCTGCTCTGTCCCAGCTCCTGTTGGGCCTGCCGCAGCTCAGACCGGGCGGTCTCCAGCTCGGCGCGGGCGGCTGGGTACTCCCGGATGGCCCGGAGCATATCTCTCAGCCCCATGGTCAGCCCGCCTTTCGGAACCGGGAGAGCAGTTGATCCAGCACACGGATGCGGCCCCGCACCTTCCCGGAGGATACGTCCAGCCCCTTCATCTGGCGCCGGATGCGGTAACGGATGGCTTTGAGGTCCTGCCGGTCGCTGCAGCACTCTATCACGATGTACTCGCTGCCGCGGGCCAGCACCTCCCGTCTGCCGTTCTCATCCCGGATGCTGGACATCAGCCGCTGGCCCAGCCGCTTCCGGTAGCTGTTCTGGAGGGCTTCCGCGTCCCCGGACACACCGTGTTTTTTCAAAATGGCGGCGATCTCCCCGGAGCTGATCCGCATATTGGCGGACAGCACGTCCATGATCTCGTCCTCCGCCGCAGGGGGCAGGAGGGGCTTGGGAGGCCCCGCCGCCCGCGCGGGCTGCTGTTTGCTCATCGCTCCACCCCTTTCTTTTCACGATATTTTTTGATATTTTTGGGATGCTCCGGCAGCGGTATCCCAACATCCTCCGGGCAATAGAGATACATCCCTTTGACGGCATGGGCCTGCTCGGGAACGAAACCGACAGGCGCGACCTCCAGGCTGGCCGCCGCCAACACCGTCCGCCTGCGCCGGTCCTTCCGGGAGGTGTAGCTGTAGTGATGCTCCCCGTCCCGGTAGATGTGGAGGCCCTCCGGCTCCCCGCGCTGTCTGGCATAGGCGGTTACAGCGTCTTTCTCCGCAATAAACGGGGGAATGACGCCCTTCTGCAGCTCCGGGCCGATGCTGTTGACGTAGCGGATCATCTCCCGGATATCCCGGCAGTCGAACTCCGGCGCGTCAAAGCCGTACCGCTCCGTGACCAGCGCCCACTTCATGCGCTCATGGGGGCTGTCCAAGGAGATCACAAAATATTTCCCATCCCGATTCCCGGACAGCGGCTCGAAGCGGGCATCGTCATACAGCGGCCCATTCAGGGGGCAGTTGTTCTTGAACCAGACGTAGTAATTGTCCAGGATAAACGGGTCGGTGATGCCCATGACCACCCGGCCTATCTTCTTCAGCCGTCCCGCCAAAGCATGGTCCTGGCAAAACCAGTCATACCAGCCAGCCCTGCATTGTGTGTATCTGTCCTGGAGGCTAAAAGCCCCGGCCCGGAACTGCTCCTGCCACTGGCGGACAGACAGCTCATCCGGCATCGCCGTCACCTCCCGGCAGCAGCGTTTCCAGAATGCCGGCGATAGCG
>OFFD01001949.1_pt1 | contig 10890 bp, 9 predicted proteins | sample 1521291 | NCBI WGS metagenome assembly OFFD01 (sample SAMEA3504103, study PRJEB24116) | mouse gut metagenome | biome: mouse gut; feature: mouse-associated habitat; material: faeces | place: Denmark | collected 2011 | reverse complement strand
TCATTTTATATTTTATATAGAATACTTCTTGTAATAACTTTTAAAAGACTTACCATGAATTCAAAATTCCTATTTATCGTCAGTCTGCTTGCGATGATAAGCATGGATGCAACAGCAAGCACAACGGCAACAGTCAGTGCCTCAGCCGAAAACACAGTCGCCATCTCATCCAGATCTGCCAATGAGAAATCGGGAGAAATAGTATTTGATGCGACAGTATCAAGTACAGGGGCATACGCTCTCAGCATGTGGCAATGCGCTGCATCAACCGAAAACGGAATCCTCCAATCCTATTCCGTAGTCATTAATGGTGTTGAGTCAAAAATCTCAGCCACGCCAACGGAATCCGGATGGTGCGAGCTGACTTTACCAGAGCCCATAATATTAAATAAGGGCCTCAACAAAATCGCAATCAAAGTGGATTTGCCTCACATTCCGAACATTGAGTTCATAGAACTTCATAAGTCATCCGATCGAATGAAGTCAAAAATGTCTCAATCCTCCTCGTATCGCGATTATATATCCGCAATCTCACAAAATACCAACTCTGTGAGATACAGATCCAACTCTGACATAACCATCGGCAAAGACACCATAAGCGCAACTTCCGGTAATTTCGAACCATACGTGCCGTATGATTTTCAATATCGCGAAGTTCCATGGTTCGGATATACATTCTATACAAATGCATATTTCAGACAGGGTCAGACGGTTATATGTGCCTCCGAAGGAGTCAATGGAATACAGCATTTTCTTGAAGTGTTCGACTCAGGTTTTCCTGATAAAAATTCATGGAGCGCAATTTCGAAAGATGGCAAAGCCCAATTAGTCGTGACTATTCCTCGTTCTGGCACCTATATCATTAAGGTCAGAACTTACAAAAACGGGACAACAGGACTATGCAATTTGATTGTCAATAATCAAATGAGGTATGAAAACGTTCCAATATGTTCTATGGGTGTCAACCTCGGCAAGTTTGTCGACTCCTCAAACACTCAGAACATATTCACTGTCAGCAATGGCTGTGATCCGATAATCTGGCTTATGAAAGGCGATTCCCCTTCTAATTGCACCGTATTCGCTTATAATGACAATTACGCGTCAAAAGGAGATTATGAGTGGAATTATAATTCAAGAATAAAACAAAAACTTCCCAAAATCATCGATGTATCCAGAATGGTTATATCGTCATCAAGTTCATTCAATCCAATCGGAAATTGCGAAATATATGCAGGCTGTAAGTCAAGCCCTGTCACCTACTATTTCGAAAATCTAAAGGAAGACGATGCATTGGCATCAGGACTCGCATCTTCCACTTATAACTGTATTTCGTGGACTGGCGGAATAACTTCCTATTGGGAATGGCCTTGCTATCCTGGGTCAGCATATTATATACACGGAGAGGCAAACTCGTTAGCATGTTTTGACTTATTTTACTCCTCAGAACGTTTCCCCGGATGTATAAGGTACACCCGTTCAGGAGCTACAGCAAACAACAGCGCGGTAGATTTATGGGGATTTCTAAATAATGGTGTATACGAATATACCCATGGATCCATATCCAAAAATTCCGACAAGAACCATCATGGTTATGATTGGGAAAGTAAACCGGGATCTCTTACCCGCACTTTTCACCCTCGTAACGCATTATCAGGAACATCCTATGGAAAAGTATTACAATATTATCGCGTTTCTAACTCCGGAACCGAAGATTCCAGTCTTGAAAGTGCCATCGCAAACAATCTTGCTACGATAGATAATGTTAAATTAACTTCCGGTCAAGAAGCTTTTATTCTTAATTCGATAAACAATATCAATTCGCAGACAAGGACTAATTTTGAGACTTTGTATAATGCGTGGGATGGAATATGGAACAGTTCAATCTATAGCAACCCTGACAAAATCAAGAATTGTGAGACCTACACGATGCTATTGAATTTATGTAGAAACAATAATAGCTTGAACTATCTGGTATTCGACAAACTCAATAAAGGTATTCAAAGCGTTATTCCTCTTTTTGAGGATTTATTCATCTCGAACAACAGCAGTGCGTTAAACAATTTACTTAACATCCAGATCGCCAACAACAACCTGAAATATGATGCGGATGGCAAACTGATTGTCAGGACTATATCCACCAACCTGAAGCATTTACTTAAACAAATGCTCCCTTCGAATCAAAATATGCCTGAAAAGGATTCTCAGAAATCACAGAGTAATCCAATCAACAATAACTTCAGCATCAATCTATGTCAAGGAGCTGTTGACATCAATATTCAGTTAGAGAAACATTCGTACGTTTCTTTAGCAATACTGAATAAAGACGGATCAATTGTAAAGAATCTTATTACGCCTAAAGAAATAGAAGCCGGTTCTTACAACATAAGCACCGAATTACCTTCGGAGGGATTGTATCTTGTCAGATACATGGTTAATGGAGAACTATTTGTTAAAAAAGTAACTAAAGGTTTTTGATATGGGAAAGTTTATAAAAGAAATGGGGCTGGCGGCCATGATGCTGGCGGTCTCGGGCGTATCCGCCTCAGGAAAGGGGAACACACGCTATTATCAGGCGGCGGTCGACACCGATGCGGTATGGGTTGCTACAAGCGAGGGCCTGATGCGGTTTGACAAATCAACAGGAGAGCAGAACACATTCGCATCTCAGGGATTCAATGACATCACCGCAGTCACAGTGGCCGACGGTCTGGTATTCGCAGGAGGCCCGGGCTACAGAGGCGTAGCCACGTTTAAGGACAATCTGTTTTCCGGTATTGACTTCGATACCATCCACACGCAGAACGTAAAATCCATAGTATTCGCAGACGGACTGTGGGTGGGAGCATCCCAAATGATTCTTCATAGACTTCCAAATGAGGAAGATGAGAAATTCGACGGACCCGAACCGACTTCATCGTTCTACAGTTTCCAGACTCTGGCATGGTCGAAAGAAGACAGCCGGATGTGGTTCGGCGTGCAGAGCAACACCAAGGGTGACAAATTAGGATACGTCGACGGCAATTCGCTTAAGTTCATTCCCGGGTCTTCGGCCAATATCAGCGGACTCTGCGTGTTGGAGGACGGGACAGTGGTCGCAGCCACCGAGAAGGGAATGATGAAATACAGCGATGGGAAATACACTCCGTTCGAGCACACAGTCAGCGCAATGCCGGCGGAATGCTCCGCAGTGGCCTGCGATGGAGATGTGATCTGGTTCGCAGCCGGCAATGTTCTTGTTCGCGGCGAAGGGTTTTTATTCAATAAATTCAGTTGCAAAAGCGTTAATGATAACGATGCCATAACATCAATCATTCCCGACGGGGATACGGTGTGGGTGACCTTCCTGGACGGAGGACTCAAGAAATTCGTTAACGATGAGTTCATGGAGCCGACCACCGGAGTGGAAGAAGTCCTTTCCGACAAAGGTTGCGAGGAGATCTATGACCTCGAAGGACGCAAGGTGCGGGTTCCTGAAAAAGGGCGCATCTATGTGCGGCAAGGGAAAAAGTACTTACAGGAATAGTGACATAATGGATACAGACAACGACATAGAACAGCGGACAGCTTCCTACTGGAGGCTGTTCGCTACGTTTTTTAAGATAGGAGCCTTCACATTCGGAGGGGGCTGGGCCATGATTTCCATAATCGAACGTGAGATTGTGGACCGGTATCACTGGATCGAGAAAGATGACTTTCTCGATCTTCTTGCCATAGCGCAGTCTCTGCCCGGCATCCTGGCCGTGAACATAGCGACGGCCGTCGGCGACAAGCTGCGCGGCACCAGCGGAAGCGTGGTGGCATCGTTGGGAACCATACTCCCCTCTTTCCTGATAATCCTGGCGATAGCCATCTTCCTCACACCTGAGATGATCAAGAACAACCGGGTGATTTCAGCTATCTTCATGGGTATACGTCCCGCTGTTGTAGCGCTTATCATCGCCCCGGTGCTGACATCCGCCAAGGCGGCGAAACTCCGCTGGAAGACGGTATGGATTCCGCTGGTGGTCGCGCTGATGATATCGCTGGATCTCGGCTTCGTCTCCAATCCCATACTCTACATACTCCTCGGAGCCGCCGGAGGATTCCTCTTCTGGTGGCTTCCGCGCATCAAGACATCCCGGAACGACAAACGATGAGCATATAGAATCCTCAACAGACCATGAACATCTATCTGAAACTTATCTGGGCTTATCTCAAGATAGGCATCTTCGGCTTCGGGGGCGGCTACGCAATGCTCTCGCTGGTGGAAAAAGCCGTGGTGGAACCCGGCTGGATCTCCGAGACTACGTTCACCGACATTGTGGCCATCTCGCAGATGACCCCCGGGCCGATCGGCATCAACTCCGCCACATATATCGGATATGTGGCGCCAGGAGCCGTCGACCCGGCACTTGCCTCCACAGGATGGGGGCTCTTGGGATCGGTGCTCTGCACGCTCGCCGTGACGGTACCATCCTTCCTGCTCGTGCTATATGCCTCTCATTTCATCCGCCGACACCGGGAAAGCGGCTCGATAAAGGCCATATTCAACGGTCTGCGGCCCGTGGTGGTAGGGCTCATAGCCTCCGCCGCAATCATGCTCATGAATGCGGCCAACTTCAACCCTAACGGCATAGACAGCCAGCTGTGGATCAACATCGGCATCTGTGCCGCCGCATTCTGCCTCGCATATTTCCCCATAAAATACAAAGAGAAGAAAATCAGAATCCATCCCATACTCATAATCATAATGGCCGGAACCGCCGGCTATCTGCTATATGGACTATAAAGAAACGCTCGAATGGCTTTTCGCCCAGCTCCCGATGTTCTCACGCATCGGCGCAGCCGCCTACAAACCGGGGCTTGAACGCAGCATCGCGCTCGATGACTATTTCGGCAACCCTCACCGCCGCTTCCGCTCCATCCACGTGGCCGGGACCAACGGCAAAGGGAGCGTGTCGCACCTGATGGCCTCCGTACTTCAGGAACAGGGATACCGAACCGGTCTCTACACATCGCCGCACCTTGTGGACTTCCGCGAACGGATGCGGATAAACGGCGACATGATACCGGAAGAACGCGTCACTGACTTCATCCGCCGCTTCCGGGAGGCAGGCTACGACGGAAAACCATCTTTCTTCGAACTCACCATGATGATGGCCTTCGACTGGTTCGCCGCCGAGAACGTGGACATCGCAGTGGTGGAGACCGGCATGGGAGGCCGGCTCGATTCCACCAACATCATCACTCCGCTGCTGTCGGTGATCACGAATATCTCCAACGACCACAAGCAATTCCTGGGGGATACCCTCGCGCAGATAGCTTCGGAAAAGGCCGGCATAATCAAGAATGGCATTCCGGTTGTAATCGGTGAGGCCGAGGGAGAAGTGGAGAGCGTGTTCCGCAGAAAGGCGGAGGAAACCGGCGCCCCCCTCCGAGAAGCTTACCGGGAAACAGACACAGAAGCCAACTCAAGGCTCGCCACTCCCCTCTCGGGCCTCTACCAGAAGAAGAATGTCAACACAGCGCGCGTGGCGCTCGAGGAACTGCGCCGTACCGGAGTGGAGATTTCCGACGAATGCATGATACGCGGATTCGCACGGGTGATCGACAACACACACCTTGCGGGGCGCTGGATGAAACTGGAAGAGAATCCCACGGTGATATGCGACACGGGCCACAACGAAGCCGGTATCATGAGCAATGTCCGCCAGCTGAACGACATGCGCGCGGAGATCCGGGGAAGGCTGCATGTAGTGATCGGATTTGTCGCCGACAAAGACCTCGACCATATACTGGGTCTGTTCGGCAACCTCCCGGCTGACACCATATTCTACATCACGCAGGCGTCGGTGCCCCGCGCCATGGAGCGTCACGAACTGCTCGAACGCTTCCGCAATGCCAATCCGGCATTCACCACCGGACTGTGCGACACACCGGCCGCGGCATACACCCTGGCCAGAGAGCAAGCCGCATCCGACGACATCATATTCATCGGCGGCTCAACATTCGTGGTGGCCGACTTCCTCGCCTCCCGGGCCAATAACCAGAAATAAGAACCCGAAAACCGACAGAGAAGAGCGCGCAGGGGAAATAGCGCGCCCGTAAGAATAAAGCCGCCGACATCATGAGGATGCCGGCGGCCTGAGTTGTCGGATTGCGAGGTCAGTTTTCCTCCTTATCTCTGTTTTTGACTTTTACACGGTTTTTGCTCTGCGACGAACTGATGTCACTCTCTTCCTTGAGGTCGATTTCCTTGTTGGTATCGTCAAAGACCTTGTACTCCAGATAGGCGAGGCTCTCATCGGCGATAACCTTGAAGCCGCGTCCGAAGCGGCGGCGCCATTTGCCGAAAAGCGAGAATACCCCCTTCTTAACGTATGCCTCCACGAAAGGATGGATGTACATGGTGAACTTCTTTACTTTCAGGTGCTCCACAAGATACTCGATTTTCTCCTCGAGCTTGTCGGTGAACAGTATCGAAGCCTGCACCTCACCCTTGCCGAAGCATGAGGGACACTGTTCGCTGGTGGTGATGTCAAGAGCGGGACGCACCCGCTGGCGCGTGATCTGCATCAGACCGAATTTACTGAGAGGAAGTATGTTGTGGCGCGCACGGTCGTTGGCCATCACCTCCCTCATGTGGTCGTAGAGCGTCTGGCGATGCTCAGCCTTGTTCATGTCGATGAAGTCGACCACAATGATGCCGCCCATATCGCGAAGACGCAGCTGTCGCGCTATCTCGTCGGCAGCCCGGAGATTGACGTCGAGAGCGTTGCTCTCCTGATCCTGGCTCGCCTTGCTGCGATTGCCTGAGTTGACATCTATCACATGAAGAGCCTCTGTGCTCTCGATGATGATATAAGCCCCGCTGCGGAACGACACAGTCTTGCCGAAACTGCTCTTGATCTGGCGGGTGATGTTGAAATTGTCGAAAATCGGGGTGTCCTTGGCATAGAGCTTCACTATGTCCTTGTTCTCGGGCGCGATAAGCGCCACGTAGTTCTGGATCTGCGTGAAAGTCTCGGACTCGTTGACATAGATGTTCTCGAAATTCGGGCTGAACATGTCGCGGATCACGCTCACAGTGCGCGAGTCCTCTTCATAGATGAGGCTGGGGGTCTGGCTTCTCTGCATCTTGGCAATGGAATCCTCCCAGCATTTCACCAGAGTCCGCATCTCATTGTTGAGTTCCGCCACTTTCTTGTTTTCAGCCGATGTGCGCACAATCACACTGAACCCTTTGGGCTTGATCGAGCCGACAAGCTGGCGGAGGCGTATTTTCTCCTCGGTGGATTTTATTTTCTGAGAAACGGAAATCTTGTTTCCGAAAGGCATCAGCACCATGTAGCGCCCGGTAAACGAAATTTCAGTGGTTAGCCTCGGACCCTTGGAAGAGATCGGTTCCTTGGCGATCTGCACGAGCAGCACCTGCCCTGGCTTCACCACATCCTGTATGGTGCCTTGTTTCGGGATGTCGGGTTCCGGCTTGAACCTGGAGATTGCCGGCACCTTCTTCTTGTCGGCCATTGCCTCTTCGAGGAATTTCGAATAGGTGCTGAACTGCGGACCGAGATCGAGATAATGGAGAAAAGCGTCCTTGTCGTAACCGACGTCGAGGAAAGCGGCGTTGAGTCCCGGCATGATTTTCTTCACCTTAGCCATGTAAAGGTCTCCTACAGCATACGCAATGTTGCGGCTCTCCTTCTGCAGCGACACCAGGCGGGAATCCTCAAGCAGGGCAATCGACACTTCCTCGTGATTGACGTCTACTATTAATTCGCTTTTCATCACTAAAATTAATTATTCAGGACAGCTCCCCGCGCCGTCCGTACCTACAAAAAAAAGAACAAACTGCCCTTCCCCTTGCGGGGAAGTCGGGGGCAAGGTTTGCTCTTTTGGTTCTCTTGCGCCTGACCGGGCTGAGAATCGCTTATTTCTTCTTATGACGATTCTTTCTCAGTCTCTTCTTGCGCTTATGAGTGGCCATCTTGTGGCCTTTTCTCTTCTTTCCGCTGGGCATAACTGTTATTGATTTTAAAGTTTTATTTAAAACAATGGAATTCCGGCAGAAGAAAGTCTGCCGGAAATCCTTAATTTCTTCTTTTTACGTTTTACTTCACGTCCTCGAGGAAAACCTTCGAAGGCTTGAAGGTGGGCACGTTGTGCTCGGGGATCTTGATTGTTGTGTTCTTGGAAATGTTGCGGGCGGTTTTCTCCTTGCGGGTCTTGATCACGAAGCTGCCGAAACCGCGGAGATATACGTTCTCGCCGCCGATCATAGAGTTCTTGACGTTCTCCATGAAAGCCTCCACGATGGCCTGTACCTGTACCTTCTCTACGCCGGTAGATTTTGCAATCTCATTTACGATGTCTGCCTTTGTCATAGCTATAACTTGGTTTAATAATAGTAATTAATTGTTTTTCTGTCCTTTATCGATATCTCGATTGTAACTCGTTCATCGGTCTCTCCGCTCGTCGTGCGATTCTGCGGCCTGTCGTGAGGCCGGATGCGCCGGGTGTTCGTTATATCGGTTTGCAAATATACGCCTATTTAGTATAATTTGCAACAAAAAGATAATTTTTCGTATTAATTCGTCAGTCGCAAAACACTGTGATGCAAATATAATGCAAAAAACGAAAGCTCGCTTAAAATCTGTTCAACGCTTCGGCCAAACCGTCGACCGCCTGGTCGAGCCCTTTCTTGATTTTTCCGCCTATCATCATGCGCATCATCATGTTAAGGTCGGCATGCAGCACCAGACGTATTCGGGTGTCGTCGGCGTCGACTTCGTGCAGCTGGATCCAGAAGGCGAAGTCGATCGGCACGCCTCCCTGATCGCCTATGATCTTCACGTGTTTGGGCTCGACCCTCTCCTCTATGCGCAGTCGGACGTCGAATCCCTTGACGCGGAACGAACAGCTGTCGGCGTCGGCCTGCCAGCCCTCCACCTTGTCCTGCAAGGCCGGCGTGAGCATGTCGAGGCGCGAAAGCAGCGGAAATATCTGTCTTGCCGAATGGCGTATCTGTCTCTGTTGCGATTCGTATTTTTCCATTATCGTTAAATTAGTGTGCGAATATAGCTAAAATTTCGTAACGGCCGACGGCTCAGCGTGCGATCCACTGCATCATGATATCGTCGCGATAGCCCTCTGGCGTAAGGATCCAGTCGCGGCGGCGGCCGCAGATCTCGAACCCTGCCTTGCCGAACAGCGCAAGGCTCGCCCGGTTGTCCTCGCTCGCCGAGCACCATATCTGGTGTACGCCGAGCGTGTCGCGGCCGTATCTCTTGACGGCCTCGACGGCCGATGCCGCGTAGCCCTGCCGGCGGTCGGAGCGGTCGTATATGAGTATGCCGATGCCGAAACGGCGCATCTGCGGGTCGAAGTCGAAAATGTCGAGCGCACCTACGCTCCGACCGTCAGGAGCCTCTATTATCAGTCGCAGCTGCCGGGTGGCATAGATGTCGAAGCGCTGCTCCTCGACGAAGCGTTGCAGCCTCTCGCGCGAGAAGGGCTCCGTCGTGCCGCTCACGCGCCACACATCCGGATCGTTCTCCCAGATATACATCGAATCGACGTCGGCCGGCTCGACGGCCCTGAGGCGGCATTTGTCGGCTTGGAGCATCATCTCTTTACAGCCCGATAACCTTGTTGCGGATCAGCATCGCCACGCCCCATGCGTTGGCGCTCTCGTTCATCTTCGACACGCGGAACTTGGTATCCTTGTATACGAGGTTGAGCGAGTATTTGTTGGTCGACGATTTCAGCGGCAACATGAGATATTCGCCTGCTGCGGCGAGGTTGCCGCCTACGATTACCGTCTCAGGGTTGAACGTATTGATGAGGAATGCCACGGCCTTGCCGACTTTCTCTCCCGCCTCCTCGATGAGCTCTATGGATAGGTTGTCGTCGTTGCGTGCCGCAGCTATGATGTCGTTGATGTGTATCGCTTCGCCGCGGTCGTACATCTGGCGCAGGATCGTATTCACGCCGCTCTTGATGAGCTTTATGATCCTCTCCTCGATGGCTATGCCCGACACCTCGGTTTCGAGGCAGCCCTTCTTGCCGCAGGCGCAGATGATCTCGTTGTCGAAGAAGGGGATATGGCCGAACTCTCCCGCGAAGCCGTTCTTGCCGTAGTATAGCTTGCCGTCGATGACTATGCCTATCGCCACGCCGCGTCCCATGTGCAGATAGAGCACGTTGCTCTCGTCTTTGGACTTTCCGTTGGTGTACTCGGCATAGCAGCGCGCGCGGGTGTCGTTTTCGAGAAGCACGCGAATGCCTATTCGTTGCGAGATGATGTCGCACAGCGACTCCTCGCTCGATGTGAAGTACTTGTACGAACGTCCCGCATCGGGATTCACGCGGCCGACGATCGATACGCCCACGCCCAGAATCTTGCCGCGCTCGATGCCGCACGTGTCGATGAACTCGGCGATGTTGGAGCATATGCGTTCGAGGCACTGCGAGCGGTCGACAAGCTCGAAGGTAGTGTCGGTAACCTCCTTGATGATGTTGTTCTGCAAGTCGGTTATGACGTATGTCATGTGGTCGCGTCCGACGTTCACGCCGGCGAAGTAGATCGCCGAGTTGGCCAGTCCGAAGACGTTGGGGCGGCGTCCGCCCGGGGTCTCGACCTTTCCCAGGTCGTTCACGATCTTCTCATCGACGAGCTCCTGTACGAGCTTGGTCATCGTCGGCACCGAAATATGCAGCTCGCGCGTCAACTCCGACAGCGTGCATTCGCCGTTTACGGCCATGTACGCAATGATGTTGCGTTTGATGATGTTGTTCTTGTGCGTGATGCCTTTGAGTGAGGCATCGGAGTCGATGTTGAAGAATTTCGTGAGCGAGGTCATCGTCGTATTAATTAAATATTAATATTCCGACGACAAATATACTAAA
>OFFD01001947.1_pt1 | contig 10898 bp, 10 predicted proteins | sample 1521291 | NCBI WGS metagenome assembly OFFD01 (sample SAMEA3504103, study PRJEB24116) | mouse gut metagenome | biome: mouse gut; feature: mouse-associated habitat; material: faeces | place: Denmark | collected 2011 | reverse complement strand
CTACTATTGAGTGGCTTTTTGATGGATTCTTGTCGCCAAGATAGATGTGTCGGATGTCGGAATTTTTGTTTTCTATGGCTTTCTGGTCCTCGGTTGGAGCAGGGGTGGAAAGTCCTTTGGCTACCTTGATCGGATAAGTGGGAGTGCTGAGGGTCACATAGTCCCGCTTGGCTGGATCAAAGTAAACGAATTTGTCGCTTCCGATAGTGAATTCCCCCACACTCTGCGGTACAAAGGTGTATTCTACAGTCATTGTGCCTGAAACCTCGTTGCCGCTGACACTTGTTTGGATGTCACTCTTTGGAGTGTACTGTTCAAATTCGGTCGGGAAATCTATCTGAGGCTCCTTGAGGTACTTGATGTTGCCTGTTCCGGAGATGGTGTAGAATAGGGTGGCAGGGTCATTGGTGCGGAATGAATTCCCGACAAGACGGGATTCCACCTTGAATTCGCCTACGGCTCCGTTGAAGCCTTCGGGCTTTGGAGAGGGTAGGGGCTGGATGTCGATTGAACCGGTGTTGGAGCTGACCTTGATTTTGGTCTCTCGTGGCTGGCGTACCTGGAACATTCCCATATTGACATTGTCATACTGTATGACGGAGATGTCATAGTTGCCCGAATTGATGGTGAGCTTGCCGCTCTTCTGCGGAAATATGATACAATGTTTGAGGATTGCAGTCATGTAGTCCTGTCCGCGGTAATTCTCGATTTCATTGAGAGCTGGCTGTACATCAAGTTCCTGAATGAGAAATCCGTCAAATGATGGCTGGCGGGTAGGCATGAATGAGGATATGGAGTATTTGGTGTACAGTTTGATGGTACATCCGATAGCCTCTTGTTCATATGCTGAGTTGCGTGACAGTATGATACGGACAAACACGTCGTCGGCATTCACCTTGCGCCCTGCTGTCTGGGTGTCTACGTCGTCCACTGCCACCGGGCGTTGTGAGCCTGGAGTATCGCGCTCTGCACGTTCATGAACGGTGAAGTTGGCAGGTGCAGTGGTAAGCCTTTTGCCGTCAGCGAGCACTGATGCGGCAGGTATGGTGAACTGTCCTGCCTTGTCAGCCCTGTAATAGTAGGTGTATTCTATGGCTGACGATGACTCGGCGCGTCCGTTCACCACACTGTAGCTCTGAGACTGTGATGTGGATGGACCGAACAGCAGTGTGCATCCGTCGATTGCAGATACTTTTAGGTCGGAGCCGTCGGCGTTGGTGAGACGGAATGTCACAGGAAATTTGTCACCCTCATATATTCTTCCGGGGGCTTTGACAGTGAAGCTCACATTTCCGGCTGCTATTGAGACGGTGAATATGGCTAATATTATAAATAGTATGGAGAAACGTTTCATTTGCGGATATTGGATTGACCTGAATATAGCCTGACTGACAAGGCTTATGTTACCATGGGTTGGTGACCTGACGTCGACCGGGAGCGCCATTCTTCTGCCGTTCTGCATTGACGCGTTGGCGGGTGGCATTTTCCTCATTTTCCATAGCCTTGAGAATTTTTTCGGCATTCTCTTTGCTTATACCGGACTGCTGGCGTTGTTGCTGAGGCTGCTGTTGCTGGTCCTGCTGAGGCTGTTGCTGATCTTTGTTTTGGTCTTGGTCCTTGTTCTGGTCTTGATTTTGATCCTTTTGATCTTGGTTCTGATCCTTATTCTGGTCTTTGTTCTGTTCTTTATTTTCGTCCTTGTTCTGATCCTTGTTCTGATCCTTGTTCTGATCCTGATTCTGGTCCTGATTCTGGTCCTGATTCTGGTCCTGATTCTGCTGTTCTTCGAGTCGTTTCTGAGCTAAGCGAAGATTCTCACGAGCCTGATCATTGTCAGGATTGCGTCTAAGGGCATTCTTGTAAAGTTCGATACTTTTGGCATAGTCCTGACCGTTGAATGCGATGTTGCCAAGGTTGTAAAACGCTTTTTCAGCTACAGACATATTTTCGGCATCGCTTGCGAGCTTGCCGAGTATCTGTGATGCCTGCTTTTCGTTCTCTCCGGTCGATGTCCCCTGACGAAGCAGGGAAGCTGCAAGGTTGAACTGGGCTATCTCATTCATAGCATCAATTTCAAGAGCCTTCCGGTATGCGACTTCTGCATCCGCATACTTCTTGTCGTGGTACAGTTTGTTGCCTTCGACTATTAGATTGCGCTCCATGCGGGTTGAATTGTCCTCAGCATGCAGGCTTACGGCAGGCATAACAAATATGGAAGCCAATATTAAGATATGTAGTCTTTTCATTTTTCGCCTCCTTCCTCTTTGGTGAAGAAACGATATTTTTTGAGCCAGGAGATCTTGCGTGTAACCACGAATATGTCGGCTACAAGAAGTAGCAGTGCTATCCAGGCTACTATTGGGAATTGTTCACTCTGAGGCGAGAACGATTTTCGTTCGAATTCAGCCTGTTTAAGTTCGTCCATCTTTGTGTCGACAGCATTTATCGCCGAAGTGGATGCGCCGTTGACGTATATGCCGTCCCCGGCTTTGGCTATCTCGGCACCTGTCGATTCATCATGGCGGGTCCCAACCTCTTCACCGGTCATTGGATTGATCATGTACCTGCCATTGCCTAATGGGATGCGTGCTCCGCGGGATGTGCCGAGTCCGATCACGTCCACCTGTATGCCTGCTCCCGAAGCTCGCTTGGCTGCGTCAACGGCATTGTCCTCGAAGTTCTCCGCATCGGTCAGCAGGACGATTGCCTTACCCATATCTTCGGTAGGAGTGAATGAGTTCATTGCCATTTCAAGTGCTGCCCCTATGGCAGTTCCTTGGGTGGGCACCATGTCAGTGGTGATGGAGTTGACAAACATTTTTGCAGAGATATAGTCGGATGTGATGGGAAGCTGCGTATAGGCGTCTCCGGCAAAGACTATAAGTCCTACCTTGTCGTTGGTCATCTTGTCGATCAGTTTTTCGAGGATGAACTTTGCTCGTTGCAGACGGCTCACTCCTGCCTCATCGTCGGTGGATGAGGCAAGCATTGAGTTGGAGACGTCAAGACACACCATCACTTCTATGCCTCGCGATGTCTCGGTCTCGGCTACATCGGCATCGAGTCCTGATGTAGCTCGCGGGCGGGCGAGCATTATCACGAGCACTGCAATAATGAGTAAAGAGAATATGAGTTTTACCCATGGCATATAGCGTGACACCTCAGGCATGAGATGAGCGAGAGTCTCGGGATTTCCGAATCGGCGCAGCTTACGCTTGCGTGCGATACGTGACCACAGATATAGGCCTGCAACTACTGGCAGCAGTAACAGATGGGGATAGGCAAATGTAATCATACCTAAAATAGAGCTTAGGGAATTGTGCGAAGGAGAGTGTAACGCAATAATACTGCAAGACCGAAAAGACTGAGTGCGGCAATCGCCCAAGGCATATAGTCATCCTCGGTGGACGAGAAATTGCGTAGATCCATTTTGGTCTTTTCAAGCCTGTCTATTTCAGCAAATATATCCTTGAGCACATTATTGCCTGTTGCACGGAAATATTTGCCACCGGTGTTCTCAGCAATGGTCTTGAGGGTTGCCTCGTCGATCACGACCGGGAGCGGGGTGTATACGATGCGTCCGAATTCATTCTCCTGTGGGTAAGGAGCTGTGCCGTTTGTGCCAATTCCTATTGTGTATACCTTGATGCCAAGTTGCTTGGCTATCTCTGACGCTGTTATTGGTGCGACATTACCAGTGTTGTTGGAACCGTCGGTGAGGAGTATGATGCTTTTTGATTTGGCTTTCCCCTCCTTGATTCGATTTATGGATGTGGCAAGTCCGTCACCGATAGCTGTGCCGTCCTGAAGCATCCCCATCTTTATGTCGTTGATGTAGTTGGCAATCATTGATCGGTCGGTGGTCATCGGCAGTGAAGTGAAGCTTTCTGCGGCAAATATAACAAGTCCGATGTTGTCACCCTCTCTCCCTGACACGAACTTAGCTGCTACTTCTTTGGCCGCCTCGAAACGGTCGGGCTTGAAATCGCGTGCTAGCATTGATGTGGAGATATCTAGGGCAAGGACAATATCTGTGCCTTCTACACTCGATGTGTTCCATGAGTCACGAGTCTGGGGTCGTGCTAGGATCACTATGACGCATGCGATTGTCGCGAGCTGGAGCAGGAATACAAGGTGGATAAGCCATGCACGTAGCGGTGTGCGAAGCTTGGCGAATGGCTTCGTAGATGATATCGCGAGTGACGGATGCAACGAGCGGTGCTTATAGATGTACCACGCTATAAGCGGCACTAACACAAGTAGCAGCCATAGGTAATGTGGATGAGCCAGTTGCATATTTATTTATTTTTCAGTTTCAGATGTTGATGTTTTTTCTGCCGGAGCTGCCGGGCTGTCGGATTTATCCTGATCGACCGGTGGTAGAGGTTTGGTGTCCTCGACAAATTGCATTGCCGAATTGAAGGAGCGAGTGTTGTCCTCGGGAAGAGGTCGAACCTTGGCGAACTTCACGAAGTCAGCTGTCTCAAGCACCTGTTCCATATTGCGTTTGCTCAGTCGTGTCTCATCATTGGCTTGCAGCATATGGCGTATCTGTGTCGATGTCATCTCCATGGCATTTATGCCGAAGCGACCCTGGAGATATTGACGCAGAATGTCGGTGAGTCGGGTGTAGAATTCACGTTCACGCCCCTGTTCACATAGCTTGTCGGAACGAAGTGAGTCAAGTTCCTGCAATGCAAGTTCGTAAGGGGGGATTACTATGGCTTTCTCCTTTGTCTCACCCTTGTTGCGTGACATACGTCTGAACAGGTAGTAACCTGCGCCGAGGATGATTATGAGAGCAAATATCCACAGTCCGTAATCTACCAGGAAATCCGGAAGATAATCTATAAACTTGCGGTCTACGTTTTCGACATCAGCGTAGTCATGTATGGTAGTGAGGGTATCTACGGGAACCGGCATCACTTTTAATACAAGTCGGTTGGATGCCACTGTCTCGTTGCCCTGTACATAACGTATAGGATTGAGTACGTAGGTGCCTGAGTCGAACGATTGCAGCAGCAGTTCCTGATTGATCTGTATACGGCCGTTGCCTATATCGGAGGTGTCGGCTTTGAGAGCGTTGAGTATCTCTACCTTGTCGCAAATGGTGTCCTTGGGGACAAGAAGCTGCCCTTGGGTTGAGGATGATGTTATCAGTTCGACATGCATCGGTGTGGCTTTGCCCATAAGAAGGTAAGCAGAGTCAAGCGAAACCTTCAGAGAAGTCTGCGCTGATACCGTTGCTGCCGATGTTATCGACAATGCGAGGATGGCAAATAATATGCGTATGTGTCGGATCATACTTTTGAACGTTAATCTTACGATGCGCGGCGTCATTATCTGACGCCACGGTTCTTGAAGAGAGCCATTAAGGCGCGGGCGAAATCCTCATCGGTAGCAATGGATGCGAGGTCTACGCGGCTTTTGCTGAGAGCTTCGGTCATAGCCTGCTGACGCTCGTACCACCATTTGCTGTAGGCTTTACGTGTTGACTTTGAAGAGGTGTCGATCCATCCTGTCTTACCGTTTTCGAGGTCTGTCACACGCATGAGCCCAATATCGGGAAGTGTGGTGTCACGCTTGTCATAGACCTGTATGGCTATGATATCGTGCTTGTTGGATGCCACCTGTAGCTGGCGTGTGTAGTCGTGTTTGTCGATGAAGTCAGAGATGAGGAATGTCGTACATCTTTTCTTGAGGGCATCAGTCATATAGCGAAGAGCCACACCGATGTCGGTGCCTGGGTTTTCAGGTGTGAAGTCGATAAGTTCACGTATGATCAACAGGATGTGTTTCTTACCCTTCTTGGGTGGGATGAACTTCTCGATTTTGTCGGAAAAGAAGATTACGCCGATCTTATCATTGTTGGTGATGGCAGAGTAGGCTATTGTCGCAGCAATCTCGGCAATCATCTCACGCTTGTCCTCTCCGACAGCTCCGAAGAGACGGCTTCGTGACACGTCGATTAGAAGCATCACAGTAAGCTCGCGTTCCTCCTCATATACCTTGATGTATGGGCGGTTATGGCGAGCAGTGACATTCCAGTCAATGTCGCGTACATCGTCACCATACTGGTATTCCCTGACCTCGGCAAACGTCATACCTCTTCCCTTAAAGGCCGTGTGGTACTCTCCCGCAAATATATTCTGGGAGAGACCACGAGTCTTTATGTCGATTTTCCTTACTTTCTTTAGCAGTTCGTTTGCTTCCATCAGTCTGCGATATTACACATTACTCAATTAGGGCACTTCAACCTTGTCAAGTATCTCGGAGATGATCTGGTCAGTGGTAATGTTGTTGGCCTCGGCTTCGTAAGTGAGACCGATACGATGGCGGAGCACATCATGACACACAGCCCTAACATCTTCGGGTATCACATAGCCTCTGCCACGGAGGAATGCATAAGCGCGTGATGCTCGTGCAAGGCCTATAGAAGCTCGGGGAGAGGCTCCGAAACTGATCATTCCGGCAAGATCCTTCAGACCGTGGTCCTGAGGATTACGGGTAGCGAACACTATGTCGACTATGTACCTCTCGATCTTCTCGTCAAGATAGATCTTCTGTACGATCTTCTGTACTTCGGTGATTTCAGATGGATGAAGCAAAGGCATAACCTTTTTGCGTTCGCCGCTGATGTTCTGACGGATTATTATCTTTTCCTCCTCTTTGGTGGGATAGCCTATAATGACTTTGAGAAGGAAACGGTCAACCTGGGCTTCAGGCAGGGGATAGGTGCCTTCCTGTTCGATAGGGTTCTGTGTAGCCATAACCAGGAACGGTTCATCAAGCTGGAAGGTGTCATCACCGATGGTTACCTGACGTTCCTGCATGGCTTCGAGCAGCGCGCTCTGCACTTTCGCCGGAGCTCGGTTGATCTCGTCAGCAAGCACGAAGTTGGCGAATATCGGACCTTTCTTTATCTGGAATTGCTCTTTCTGTATACTGTAGATCATGGTGCCTGTCACATCGGCAGGGAGGAGGTCAGGAGTAAACTGTATACGGCTGTATTTTGCATCGATGACTTGTGCGAGGGTCTTGATGGCAAGAGTTTTGGCAAGACCGGGCACACCCTCAAGAAGTACATGTCCGTTGGACAGGAGGGCGATGAGCAGGGAGTCTACGAGATGTTTCTGACCTACGATAGTCTGGTCCATTCCTTGTGTGACCAGACTGATAAAGTTGCTCTTGCCTGCAACGAGGTCGTTGAGCTCTCTTATATTAACCGTTTCGCTCATAATACGAGGTGTAATAGTTATGGTGTTTTTGAGTTGTATATTATCTTTATTTGTAATACAAAATTATATATTATAACAAACAAAGTGTGAAAAAGGTGTGTTAATTTTACAAAAAATGCCATCTTCAGACTGGTGCTGAAGATGGCATTTTTAATTAAAATAGCTTAATGAATCTTTGCCATATGTGATAAAGTGTAAATCCTCCTATCGCGGATATTTTGTCAGAATCTTGCTTGCCTTGGCATTTGCGGCATTGACACTGGCAGAGCTGGATGCATTGATGCCGTATTTTTCAGCAGCCGGGATCACAAGCTCAAGTCCTGGACTCACACGGTTGGGATTTGTGATTTTTGACTTGTTCTCTTCGTAGATATATACCCAGAAACATTTGTTGCCATAGTGTTTCTTTGCCATATCATGTAGAAGATATCCGGAACGAACTTTATCTTTAACAATCTTATTTTGTGGTTGAGGAGCCGGTCCCTTTTTTTGTTCTACATCTTCTTTTTGAGGTGCAGGTTCGCTTATGGTTTCATTTGCCTGCGGATTTGCTTCTGCTATAATCTGAGCCTGCTCGGGGCTTACTATCGGAGCAGCAGCGATGGTATCGCTCAGGACTGCTTCCGCTTCGGCGATCAATGCCTGGACCTCTTCTTCGGATGCGATATCGTCAGCGGCAACTTCCTCGACATTTTCAGACGGTGTATTTGTGGGAACCAGATAGTCGATTGCCAAATACACTCCGCAGGCACCGATGGCGAGTCCTACGAGTATGCCAACCAGGAATCCCCATCCGAAACTTCCTCCTGATTTTCCACGTGCAGGTTCGATATACTCTTCAGGCTCTTCCTCCGGGAAGGGAGTGATAACCTGAGTGGGATATGTCGGTTTTTCTGTTGCGCCTACAGTTATTGTGGTTTCAGGTTTTGTCACAGTGACAGCTTCCGATTTGGTTGCTACAGCCGTTTCCGTTGTTGCTGCTGCGACCTCATTTGTATCTTCAGCCACAACATTAGGAGCTATTTCTGATTCAATTTCGTGTTTCGGTTCTGGTTCATCAGTGGTTTCGGGTACTAATGGTTCATCCGTTATAGTTTCCGCTTCTGCTTCGATAGTGGTTTCAGTCTCTTCCTCAGGTTTGCTTGACGGGCCCTCTACAGGATTGTCAATCTCAGTTGCTTCCACCATTGTTTCTTCAAGTGGTTCGGTGGTGCTTTCAACCTGTGGCTCAGACTCGGATTGGGAAATTGCACCCATGGTTCCGTCCTCCATGATTTCAGCAAGAGTTTCTTCCGATATGTTGTCACATATCTCTTCCGGCTCAAAAAGAGCGAAAGGTGCGTTTATGGTTTCGGCAATTGATTCGTCAGGCGTAAAGATGATAGGGTCATCTTTGTCATCTGAAAGTTCAAAAGCTCCTATACCTTTGATTCTGAGTGATTCCCCCTCACTGAGAGCCTGCGTGGTGAGATCAAAGAAACTTTTGATGAATTCTTCAGCCTCCTCCGACGAAATGTTGCAGTTGGCAGCTAATAGGGATGCCAGTTCGTGGAATGGTATTTTACGGTTCATCGTGAGAGTTTTTTACGCAGTACGACACTTGGCTGGAAGTGCATCTTTATGCTCGGGGGGACTATGGTGCGACGACCTGACTCAGTGTCGGTGATCACATTTTCATCATTCTTTATGGTTATGAATGTGCCGAATCCAGGCACAGCAACCGAATCGAGCCCTGTTCCGATCTCAGCCATGAGTTTGCCCAATGCGTCAATGAGCGTCGCGGTCTCCTCAGGATCACGATTGATCGTTTTGGCTAAACGTGAGTTAAATGCCTTGTTATCCATGTCGGAATGTCGTTAGTAATTACGTGCGAATATTACACGCTGAGCCGAGGGCTTTCCGGTAACCATACATACTCCCGGGGTCTTGTCGCCCTCGAATGGTATGCAACGGATGGTTGCCTTTGTTTCCTCCTTGATCTTCTCTTCGGTCTCGGTGGTTCCGTCCCAATGGGCAAGTATGAAGCCGCCCTTTTCGATCTCTTCCTTGAACTCTTCGTAGGTGTCGACAGTGCGTGTGAGTGAGGCGCGATGGTCGAGTGCTTTTTTGAATATGTTGTTCTGTATATCTTCAAGGAGATCTTTGCAGTATTGCGCAATTCCTTCAAGAGATGTCTCGTGCTTTTCGAGTGTGTCGCGACGCATTACTTCTACAGTGCCGTTCTCGATGTCGCGGGCACCTATGGCGAGTCGTACGGGCACACCCTTAAGTTCGTAGTCGGCAAATTTGAAGCCTGGGCGTTTGTTGTCGGCATCATCAAACTTGACGCTTACACCCATGGCGCGAAGTTCTTTGACAATTGGGGCTACTGCATCAGCGATTACCGACTTCTGGTCATCATTCTTATAGATGGGCACTATCACTACCTGTATCGGGGCGAGGTGAGGAGGGAGCACGAGACCGTTGTCATCGGAATGGGTCATGATGAGTGCGCCCATGAGTCGGGTCGATACACCCCATGATGTTGCCCATACATATTCAGGCTGATTGTTTTTGTTGACGTATGTGACATCAAACGCTTTGGCGAAGTTCTGACCAAGGAAGTGTGATGTTCCTGCCTGAAGGGCTTTTCCGTCCTGCATCATAGCTTCGATACAAAGTGTCTCGATAGCTCCGGCAAAACGCTCGTTCGCGCTCTTGACACCCTTGATTACAGGCACAGCCATGTATTTTTCAGCAAATTCTGCATAGATATCAAGCATTCTGCGGGCTTCTTCCCATGCTTCCTGTTCGGTAGCATGGGCTGTGTGTCCTTCTTGCCAAAGGAATTCTGCCGTGCGGAGGAACATGCGGGTACGCATCTCCCAGCGCATCACGTTTGATGAGTATAGGCAGGTCGCGATAGGAGTGTATCCAGTTGCGGTATGTGTTCCAGATGATGGTTTCAGATGTCGGACGTATGATGAGTTCTTCTTCAAGACGTGCAGCAGGATCGACAACTACACCGCTTCCGTCCTCGGCATTTTTGAGACGGTAGTGAGTCACGACGGCACACTCTTTGGCGAAACCTTCCACATGGTCGGCTTCCCTGGATAGGAATGACTTGGGGATCAGTAGTGGGAAATATGCATTCTGATGACCGGTCTCCTTGAACATGCGGTCAAGTTCCTGCTGCATTTTCTCCCATATGGCATAGCCATATGGCTTTATTACCATGCAACCTCTCACTGCTGACTGCTCAGCGAGGTCAGCTTTTACCACGAGGTCATTATACCACTGCGAGTAGTTCTCGCTACGCTTGGTGAGGTCTTTAAGTTCTTTAGCCATTGCTCTATGATGTTCTTATTTTAATTGCTTTTTATGTGCGAGTGTAATCATTTTTGGACCGGGGATGAGAAAGAACTCAACACGTCGGTTGGCAGCGCGTCCGGCACGTGAATCATTTGGCTTGATGGGATCTGTGTCACCCATCTCGTAGGGAATGACGATAAGATCCTCGCTCACTTGTCCGAGGAGCCAGTCGTAGACCGAATTGTTGCGCTCGTGGGAGAGATACATATTGTATTGTGACGACCCGGTGTTGTCAGTGTGCACGGCATATACCAGCTTGAACATCTCGGGGTCACGTAGTATGGATATTATCGGACCGAATTTTGCAGG
>OFFD01001929.1_pt1 | contig 10963 bp, 10 predicted proteins | sample 1521291 | NCBI WGS metagenome assembly OFFD01 (sample SAMEA3504103, study PRJEB24116) | mouse gut metagenome | biome: mouse gut; feature: mouse-associated habitat; material: faeces | place: Denmark | collected 2011 | reverse complement strand
GGCCCTCCGGCCCTGCCGCTTTTTTTGGATGAAAATCGTGCGGGGCAGAATTGATGTTATTAAATATTGCAGTCTTCAACTTTAACTAAGTCGCAGTATTCTTGAAGAAGTGTCTGCATCTTTTCCTTAGGAATAAGCTGGCGTTTGTATTCTGCTACCATGGTAGGACTCATGCTGCGGCTCATGGTATATTCCACAACGGTTTTATCCGCTTCCGGACATAGCAGTATTCCGATTGAAGGATTCTCGTTGCTACGTTTTACATCACGGTCAAGAGCTTCGAGGTAAAACTCCAACTGTCCCAAATCTTTAGGGTGAAATTTGTGGCGCTTAAGTTCAACGGCAACAAGGGCTTGAAGTCCACGGTGAAAAAAGAGCAGATCTGCTTTAAACACAGAAGACCCGACTTCAAGAGTATATTCTTGGTCGACAAAAAGAAAGTCTTTGCCGAGTTCGAGGATAAACTGCTTCATGTGTTCGACTAATGCCTTTCGCAGTTTTTTTTCGGAGTGCTTTTGAGGGAGTCCGAGGAAATCGATGAAAGCAGTATCTTTGAAAAGAACAGGCGAATTTGGATATGTGTCTATCATACCTTTTGATAAGTTGTGTTTCGAACCTAACAAAGTGGAGTATGTGTCGTTGCTTATGGATCGCTGTAATTCTTTAACTTTCAATCGTTCTCTATGGGAGTAGAGAATATAGAACAGGCGCTGTTCGGATGTCCTGCATTGATTCAGTATGGCTATGTGGTTTGTGAATGATGTGAGGGTTAAAAATTCAGGAATTGAAGAAGTGCATGGCATTAGTGTTGTTGGAAATTTCATAGTTGCCATGGTTGAACTATCTATATCTGACATAGCCGGCTGAATTTGTGCAGTTGCTGACTGCACAAATGATTCGGGTAGAAATGTTTGAATTGTGGCAATGAATGAAGGAGAAGTATATTCTTCATAGAACATCACCATATTATAGATGTTTCTGCGACTGAAACCCTTTAGATCGGGTGCGTATACTTTCGCAAATTCGGCAAACTGTGTCACAACTTTACTTCCCCATTGCTCTGTTTTTAGCTTATTGGATACGTATGCTCCTACATTCCATGCCATGTGAAGTTGTTGTTCGTTTACTGCCCGGGAGGCAAGGCTTCTGTGATAGTTGATTATAGACAACAATTCAGAGAATTGTTGTTCAAGCGACTGAATGTTAATGGAACTTGGAGCCATAAAGTCTTAAAAGATATTTAATTCATTCCCTTGATTGCGAAAAACGCATATTCAAGAGATATAAAGGAAGCAAACGCCGCTTGGTGTCTGCTTCCTTTTTTAATAAATTCGTCAGGTTGGGGTTATTTTACAAGCGCCATGGTGTCGCGGGCGATTGTGAGCTCTTCGTCGGTGGGGATCACGCATACTTTCACGCGAGAGTCTGCCGATGAGATCACAGCCTCTGTGCCGCGGGTGCGTGCGTTGACTTCCTTGTTGATTTCCACGCCCATGAAGCCGAGTGTAGAGCATACTTCCTCGCGGAGCTGAGCCTGATTCTCGCCTACGCCGCCGGTGAATACGATGATGTCTACGCCGCCCATCTCAGCTGCGTAAGCACCGATATATTTGGTGATACGGAGCATATACATGTCAAGGGCGAGGCGGGCGCGCTCGTTGCCTGCTTCGATGGCAGCGTCGATTTCGCGCATGTCGCTGCTGACGCCGCTCACGCCGAGAACACCGCTCTCTTTGTTGATCATCTTCTGGAGCTCTTCGGCAGAGAGGCCGTGCTTTGTCATGAGGAATGTGAGCGCACCGGGGTCGACGTCGCCCACACGGGTGCCCATCATGAGGCCTTCCACGGGGGTGAGACCCATCGATGTGTCGATACATTTGCCGTTGACGACAGCAGCCATCGACGCACCGTTGCCGATATGGCAGGTGATAATGCGCTGTTTGTTGATGTCCACGCCGAGGAATTCGCACACGCGGCCGCTCACATAGCGGTGGCTTGTGCCATGGAAACCGTAGCGGCGCACACCGTCCTCTGTATAGTATTTGTAGGGGAGGGCATACATGAACGACTTTGCGGGCATGGTCTGATGGAATGCTGTGTCAAACACTGCTACCTGAGGCACTTCAGGCATGAGGGCAGTGATTGCGTCGATACCGGTCATGTTGGCGGGGTTGTGGAGGGGGGCAAGGTCATAGCACTGTTTGATCATGTCCTTGACCTCATCGGTGATAAGTACGCTTTGGCTGAACTTTTCTGCTCCGTGTACCACACGATGTCCTACAGCATCGATCTCAGCATAATTCTTTATGCATCCTTCAACAGGATCAGAGAGGAGGTTGAGAATAGCTTTTACCGCACCGTTATGGTCGGTCTGGCCAAGCTCGATAATGGCTTTTGAACCATCGGCTTTTTTGTATTTGAGGAATCCGTCGGCAAGACCGATTTTCTCTGCTCCACCTTCAGCGAGAACAGCGTCGGATGATGTATCAATGAGCTTGTATTTTACGGAACTGCTTCCGCAGTTGAGGACTAATATTTTCATGGTTTATTTGTTTTCTTTTAGACCGATTGCCTGGTTGCAGGTGATGATGATTGTTTTGTAGATATCCTCGGGGAAGCATCCGCGGGAAAGGTCGTTGACCGGAGCGGCAAGACCCTGTAGAACAGGACCTACAGCCTCAACACCGCCAAGACGCTGAACGAGCTTGTAAGCAATGTTGCCTACTTCGAGAGACGGGAACACGAGGACGTTGGCGCGACCTGCGAGCGGACTGTTGGGGGCTTTGCTGTTGGCTACGCTGGGTACGAGTGCGGCATCAGCCTGAAGTTCTCCGTCGAGCTGTAGTTCGGGAGCCATGCGGTGAGCGATCTGTGTCGCTTCAATCACTTTATCGATGCGCTCGTGCTTGGCACTTCCCTTAGTTGAGAAGCTGAGGATTGCCACGCGGGGTTCCATGCCTGCGATGTCGCGGGCGGTCTGTGCTGCGGATACGGCTATCTGTGCGAGCTCTGTGGCTGTTGGATCGGGGATTACTGCACAATCGGCAAAGATAAGGAGTCCGTTTGTGCCGAAGGACGAGCCTTCGGGGAGCACCATTACGAATGCGCCTGACACTACGTTTATGCCTGGCATTGTCTTGATTACCTGAAATGCTGCGCGGAGCACATTGCCGGTGGTGTTGAGTGCACCTGCCACCTGTCCGTCGGCATCGCCGCTCTTTATCATGAGGCAGCCGAGATACAGCGGGTTGGCTGTGGTGGTGCGGGCCTCTTCCATTGAGATACCTTTTTTCTTGCGGAGTTCGTAGAACAGCGGAGCGTATTTGTCAATGATAGCCTCGTCAGTAGGGTTGACTATCGTTGCCTTGTCGATGTTGGTGAGTTTGAGCTCCGATGCCATCGTGTTGATCTCCTTTGGGTCGCCAATCAGGATGATGTCGGCAATGCCTTCCGCTATGATGCGGTCGGCGGCTGTGAGTGTACGGGGCTCGGTCCCTTCCGGGAGCACGATGCGCTGGCGTGAGGCCTTGGCTTTCGCAGTAAGTTTTTCAAATAATCCCATAACTGTATTCAGGTATTATAATTTGGTTGTTGATTTTGTCGGATGAATTGATGATTGTTGTTGGTACAAATTTATTCATCGGCAAAGTTACAAACAATTTCCCCCAATGGCAAAAAAAATTGTCATTGGGGGAATGATTTTATCAAATGTTATTGTACCCTTATTTCAGAAGGGGTTTCCTTATCGTTGTCAAGTGTTATTTCAAAACGAAGGGTCTTTTCTGTGGGGTCGTATTTGTAGTTCCTGATTTTGCGATCGTCAACAGTCACGGAAGTGGGAGTAAACCCTGTACGATGAATCACAAATGAGAGTTTTTTTGTTTTCTTGCTTTCCGGGTAGCTCCCTGTGGCTTTTATTTTAATATTTATTGAGGAAGGTGTGGTTTCGCCTGTGAAAGTCACTAAGCGGTATTCTTTGTCGGATAGTGAGGAGGTTGAGCCTGGGTTGTCCTCATAGAGCGTATAGGATGATTCCCCTTCGGCGGGATAGTAGTTGATCGTGTACCGGTCAGTGCGGTAGTCGCCTGTGTTATCCATCGGGTAATCGGCAGTGGGTATGAATGATCCCGCACGTACGAACAGAGGTAGGGTTTCAAGAGGTGCGGCATACGATATGGTGTCGCCCTCATGATATGTCGTTTCGGGGTTTGTAATGTCTATCCATTCACCTTCAGGGAATATTATTCTGCGTTTAGTCGCCCCCTTTGTAAGAACCGGAGCAACGAGGACATCACGCCCCCAGAGGTACTCGTCGGCAATGTCATCGTACTTCGCACTTCCGTGACTATAGAAATTGAGGGGACGTACGAGCGGCAGTCCGTCAGTGGCATTTTCATAGGCAAGAGTATAGTTGTAAGGGAGCCATCGGTATCGCTCCTTTATGAGCGGTAGTATTATGTGCTGCTGCTCCGGATAGTTGTATGGTTCGGCGGTGCGCTGTGCGTGAGTGCGTAGTACCGGTGAAAATGTGCCGAGCTGTAGCCAGCGGACATACAGTTCGGGGTCGTATGGGGCAGATTCGTCAATCGCGAATCCTCCGACATCGTGGCTCATATATCCCAGTCCGCTCAGTCCGGAGTTGAGCATGATTGTGATCTGAGGTTGCAGTCCGCCCCATGAGCGTGACACATCGGTCGACCATGGAAACACGCTGTATTGCTGAAGCCCGGTGGTGCCTCCACGCATCATTGTCATGAGTCGGCGGTCAGGGAATTCCTCTTTGTACAGATCATAGATTATCTTGCTCCAGTCATTGCCATATTTATTATGGTATTGGCGTGTGGTGAGTCCGTTTGCGTGCAGTCCGCTTTCAGGGTGCACTTCCGGTTCGCCGAGGTCTCCCCACCATCCTCCTACACCATCAAGAGTGAGCTGTTTGTATCGTTCTTTTAGCCATTTCCTGGTATTGGGATTGGATACATCAAACATCCCTCCTTCGCCTACCCATATGGTCACTTCCTGTGGGGCTCCTGTTGAGTCTTTGAGTAGTAGGCCGTTGTCACGCAGATAGTTGTAGTTGTCAAGGCCTTTGCCGTTACGTAGGATATATGGCTGAGATATTATTACAGTGTTGACTCCTCTTTTCTTGAGGTCGGATAGCATTCTGCGATGGTCGCGCCATTGTGACGGTTCCCATGAGAGTCTGCCCATATCCTGCTCTTTGCCGTACCAGTATAGGTCAAGCACTATGCCGTCGAGAGGGTAGCCTGAGCGTTTCAGGGTGTCGACGACTCCGATGGTCTCATCCTGTGTCCTGTAGCCGTATTTTGATGTTATGTAGCCAAGTGACCACAGTGGTGGGAGCGGCTGATGCCCGGTCAGGGTTGTCAGTTTTGGCATTAGTGACGCAAGCGTGCCGGCGGAATTTATGAAGTAGTATGAGACCGGTTCTTTGGCTTCTGTGGTGTATACGATAGGATTTGACATTACCATGTTGGCAGCCGCATAGTCATCGAACACTACGGCATAGCCGTTGGAACTTAGAAATAGCGGCATGGTTATGTTCATCTGCTTGATGCGAGGATCGCCGGCTGTGTAGCCATAGTTCTGTTTGTTGTACATCACGAGGGTATCGCCTGCGAGGTTGAAGCTGTAGCCTCGTTCGCCTGCTCCGTAGAAAGAACCGCTCCCCATCGTTGACAGACGGATGGATTGTTGTCCGTCGGATATTTCCCTTATGCCATTGTCGCTTATCGAACGATCATGCCCGGCTGTGATGTCAACTGCACCGGTGACGGTATTGACCCTTACGGTTACCCCTGTTGAAGTGGTGAACAGTTGCATGTCTCCGACAGTGGTTACTGAACAGTCAGGTGAGGCTTGGGCCATTGGTGGCAATGTCGCTGAAGGAGTTTCGCCTGGTGCGAAATTCTCTACTCGGATAATGTCGGGGGTGAGTGCCGATACAACAACATTCCGTCCTTGAATGGTAGTGGTGCTAATGGACTCTGCATTCAGTAGTTCAGTGACCATCGAAGCCAGCATTATTACACAGATGTAGCGCGTGGCAATGGATGTTTTGTTCATTTTTAGGAAAGTAAGTATGATGATATAAGGTATTACAGTCTGCAAATTTACTTGGTATTTTTAATAACTGATACCGGATAATTGTTAAAGTTTAGTTAAAACTCTTGACAGGAGGCTATAATGATAGTAATTTTGTGACGTTTTTATTATAATATGCCTAAGAAGCGTTTTCATCATATCCCATTGTTCAGCACCCGGGCTACGGCAACAGTGTCAGTGGCTCTTGTGCTAGTGATTCTCGGCATTGCTGCTCTTGTAGGCATTGCTGCCCATGTTCTTACTCAGTCAGTAAGGGACAATATGGGATTTGTAATAATCTTTAATGACGGTGTGACCGCCGATGACATCTCCAAGATAACTGACGGACTGAAAAAATGTAATTCTGTAAGTTCCACCGTATATTCATCACCCGATGATATCCTCGAACGCTGGCAGAAAATGGTCGGCGAGGATGAGAACATAATGAGTCTTGCAGGAGTGAATCCTTTCACTCCTGAACTTGAGGTGAAGGTGACTAAGGAGTATGCCTGTGCCGATAGTATACAGATGCTTGTGGCACCAATAAATCTTATGCCGCAAGTGAGTGATGTGAAGGTGCACAATGAGCTGATTGATAGTGTCAACCATACCCTGCATAGTGTGTCTCTTACGCTTGTGTGCATTGCAGTGGCATTGCTTGTGGTCTCCTTTGTGTTGATATTCAATACAGTGAGACTTTCGGTGTATTCCAAGCGTTTTCTTATTAATACAATGCAGCTTGTCGGAGCTACTTCCGGGTTCATACGCCGTCCTTTCCTTATGGAAAGTGTTGTCAATGGTGCTGTGGCAGGGGTGTTTGCGTCAGGGATAGTCGCTGCTATGCTCTATTATTGTCAGATGTTTGCGCCATCCGTGAAATCAGTGCTTGAGTGGAGAGACGCCGTAATGGTCATGGTCGCTATGATAATTATCGGTATGGTGATATGCCTTGTGGCAGCTGTTTTCGCATGCAACAGATATCTCTCTTTAAGTTACGACGAACTTTATAAATAATCATCATAAAAATTATGGCATATAAGAACGAACGCCGCAGGTCAGAGAATGATGTTCTCGACAAACAGAGCGAGCGCGAAATGCCCTTTCTCCGTATCAATTTTATACTCATGGCAATCGCCGGGATCATGATAGTGCTTGGGTTTCTGCTTATGGCGGGAGGGTCAAGTGACTGGGGTGCATTCAATCCTGATATATTTTCGACTCGCAGGATTGTAGTGGGCCCGACAATCGCTTTCCTCGGATTCATATTCATGGGAGTAGGGATTATGTTCTCACGTAATAAAAAGTAAACGGTGCGGATATGGATTGGATTGATGCGCTTATCCTTGGCATAGTACAGGGGCTTGCCGAATATCTACCTATAAGCAGTAGCGGACATCTTGAGATATTTCGTGAAATCCTCGGTCTTGATATTTCAGGGGAGGATGCTTTGGAGTTTGATGTGACTCTCCATGTTGCCACTGTACTGAGCACGATTGTGGTGCTTTGGAAGGAGTTCATGCCGTTGTGCAAATCGTTTTTTACTATAGCGAGGGACGATAAGTTTTTCTATGTATGTAAGATTCTTTTATCTTGCATTCCCATTGCGATAGTAGGGCTATGCTTCAAGGATACTGTGGAGAGCTTTTTCGGTAGCGGTCTGACAATAGTCGGTATATGCCTTCTTGTTACAGCTTGCCTGCTCAGTTTTGCCTATTATTTCCGTAATCCGGAGCGAGAGGCTCGATATCACACTATGGGACATGATATCACATGGCTTGATGCTATTGTGATAGGTTGCGCTCAGGCGGTAGCGGTCCTTCCCGGGCTCAGCCGTTCAGGCACAACCATCGCTACAGGTCTTCTTTTGGGTGACAGGCGTGACAGGATCGCTCAATTCTCATTCTTTATGGTGATAATCCCCATTCTTGGGGAGGCACTGTTGGGGATGAAGGATATTCTTGCTGGCGAAGGCATGGGCGAGACAGTAGGTGCCGGACCGTTGCTGATCGGTTTTTTTGCCTCTTTCATTGTTGGATGCATTGCCTGCAAATGGATGATTGAGATTGTCAAGAAAGGCAAATTGATTTGGTTCGCACTTTATTGTGCATGTGTCGGAGTGCTTTGTCTTATATGGTAAGCTATTAAATCTATGGATTTTATCACAGGAGAGATTCTATATATTGACAAGCCTCTTGAATGGACTTCGTTTGATGTTGTCAAGCGTGTTCGCGGGGTGTTATTGCATCGTCTTCACCGTAAGAAGATGAAGGTCGGACATGCCGGGACCCTCGATCCTCTTGCTACAGGAGTCATGGTTGTAGTGACAGGAAAATCAACTAAACTTATAGAGCAGCTTCAGGCCGGGGTTAAAGAGTATGTGGCTACAATCCAGCTTGGAGCCACGACTCCGTCTTATGATCTTGAGACTGAGATCGATGCCACTTATCCTACTGAGCATATCACACGAGAGGCTGTTGATGCGATTCTGCCTGATTTCATTGGGCGCATTGAGCAGGTGCCTCCGGCATTCTCGGCATGTAAGGTCGATGGTAAGCGTGCTTATGATATGGCACGCAAAGGCAAAGAGGTCGAGCTCAAACCCAAGATACTTGTGATTGATGAAATAGAGGTTGAGGAATTCGACTCTGATAAAATGACACTCCGGCTACGCATAGTGTGCAGCAAGGGAACATATATCCGCGCTCTTGCCCGGGATATCGGCAAAGCCCTCAACAGCGGAGGTCATCTGATAGCTCTGCGGCGCACTCGTGTAGGTGACATGAGAGTGGAGGACTGTCTGACAGTAGAGCAGGCTGTTGAACTGATACGCACTACTGACATCATAATTCCTGATGAGGAAAACAATAACTGATCAATACTATTTATCGTATATAACTGACTGAAAGAGGATGAAACTTTCACAATTTAAATTCAAGCTCCCTGAAGAGCTTATAGCGCAGCATCCTGTTGGGGAACGAGACGAAGCTCGACTGATGGTGGTGAATCGTAAGGATGGGACGATCGAGGACCACTCATTTAAGGAGATCATCAATTATTTTGATGAGGGAGACTTGTTTGTCTACAATGATTCTATGGTGTTCCCGGCTCTTCTCTATGGCAATAAGGAAAAGACCGGTGCCCGCATCGAAGTGTTCCTGCTCAGGGAACTTAGTGCGGAGAATAAGCTGTGGGATGTTCTGGTGGAACCGGCTCGCAAGATCCGTATAGGCAACAAGCTGTACTTTGGCGACGATGAGTCTATGGTGGCTGAGGTAATCGACAATACCACCTCGCGTGGACGCACACTGCGTTTCCTCTATGACGGATCGCATGAGGAGTTCAAGGAGGAGCTTTACAAGCTCGGGTCAACACCTTTGCCATTCTATATCAATCGTGATTCCGCTCAGGAAGATACCGAGCGTTATCAGACGATATATGCTCGTAACGAGGGTGCTGTTGTGGCTTCAGGAGCCGGACTTCACTTCTCGCGTGAACTTATGAAACGCCTTGAAATCAAGGGTGTTGGTGAGGCCTTCATTACCATTCACAGCGGTCTTGGCAATTATCGTGAGATCGATGTCGAGGATCTTACCAAGCATCGTATGGACTCAGAGGAGATGGAGGCATCACAGGTGCTTGTTGACAAGGTGAATGCCACCAAGGATGCCGGTCGTAAGGTATGTGCCGTAGGTACTCAGGTGCTGCGTGGTATAGCAAGTGCCGTGAGCATGGGCGGTCATATGAAAACTTATTCTGGATGGACCAATAAGTTCATATTCCCTCCTTATGATTTTACTGTCACTGATGCCCTGGTGTCAAATTTCCATCTTCCGTATTCTACAATGCTCATGATGGTTGCCGCTTTCGGCGGTTATGACCTCGTGATGGAGGCTTATAAGAAGGCGGTCAAGGAGGGTTATAAGTTTGGCGTCTACGGCGATTCAATGCTTATCATCTAATTGGCTAAATTTCTTACAATACCTAAAACCGGGGAAGGGATCTATCGTGAAAAGATGAGCCGTTTCCTCGCATTTGCACTCCCGGTGTCGTCAGTCGATGATGCCAGGGAGTGCATAGCTCTTTATGCCAACGAGTATCACGACGCACGTCATGTATGCTGGGCATACATGATCGGTGCTGACCGTCTTACTTTTCTGTCAAGCGATAATGGAGAGCCATCGGGTACAGCAGGCAAACCGATCCTGGGGCAGATAAATTCTCTCGGTCTTACCAATGTCGTAGTGATTGTGGTGAGATACTTCGGAGGTATAAAGCTTGGGACATCCGGTCTGATTGTCGCTTATCGTGAAGCCGCGCGCATGGCACTTGATGATGCCGGAGTAGTGGAGGGACGCGAGATGACAACACTGTCGGTGACATTTCCCTATCTTGCCATGAATGATGTGATGCGTGTCGTAAAGGGTGCTCATCCTCGTGATTGTGTAAGGATTACCGGGCAGGAGTTTGACAATACATGTACAATCACCCTATCACTCCCGCTTGACGTTCTTGAAGAGCTTGCCAGCCGACTTGACAGTATTTCCGGAACGTCATTAAACTATTAAACCTCCAATATTGTTACTATATCGAATGAGGAATTTAAGGCTTATTGACATATAGTCTGCTGAAAATTCAGTATCTTTGTCAATCGATATCTCCTCATTTCTTCATCACAAATTCTCACACTGAAAGTTATAACAACTTCAATCAATGACCACCGACAACAGCAAAGATCTGCTCCCGATGATTATCGAGGGAATACAAGAACGCAAAGGAAAAAACATCACTGTGGTTGATCTCAGCAGCATAGAGAGTGCGGCTGCTTCCCGCTTCGTTATATGTGAGGGCACCTCCACTC
>OFFD01001920.1_pt1 | contig 11061 bp, 9 predicted proteins | sample 1521291 | NCBI WGS metagenome assembly OFFD01 (sample SAMEA3504103, study PRJEB24116) | mouse gut metagenome | biome: mouse gut; feature: mouse-associated habitat; material: faeces | place: Denmark | collected 2011 | reverse complement strand
AAGAAACGGGATATGGCAGACTTTCTTCATATAACAGGAACAATAACCATTTGTTTTCTATTTTGGCTGTTGAGTGCGCCGTTGATCCGGTATGGCTGTGTGTTTTTATGGTTGTCGCCGGTTCTTGTATGGGGAAATATTTATTTAAAAATCAGCCCTCATTTGGACAGGTTTAAAATATATTTGATTTTTTTATTATTCTTTGGCGTATATAAGTTTGGAGTGTTTGGCATAGAGGTTTCTAAAAGCGCTACACTGAAATATCTGATTTGCCAAAAAGATTATGAAAATTTTGAGACAGAATCTTATGTGCTTCATGGATATACTTTTTATTACCCAAAGGAAGGGGATAGAGTCGGATATCGGGATTTTCCGGCATCACCTGTAAAGGCAGAGGATATTTTCAGGGGAGAAACCATAAAAGAAGGATTTAAAGATGTGATTCATTAGTAAACATACGGCAGACGTAATGCTTTGCCGAAAGCAGGATATGAGAAAGGAAACTGATAATGGAAAAGACAGATAAGATTTATGTTGCAGGCCATAGAGGCTTGGTGGGAAGTGCAATAGTAAGAAATTTACAGGTAAAAGGATATACAAATGTTATTGGAAGGACGCATAAGGAGCTTGATCTGAAAGATCAGGCTATGGTAAGAAAATTTTTTGAAGAAGAAAAGCCCGATGTTGTTGTGCTGGCGGCTGCAAAGGTAGGTGGAATTAATGCGAACAATACCACACCGGCGGATTTTGCCTATGAAAATCTTCAGATTCAGTGTAATGTAATTGATTGCTGCCACAAGTATCAGGTGAAAAAGCTGCTTTTTTTAGGGAGTACCTGCATTTATCCTAAAATGGCGCCTCAGCCGATTCCGGAGGATGCATTGCTTACAGGGCCCTTGGAGGAAACCAATGAAGCATATGCCATAGCTAAAATTTCCGGACTTGAAATGTGCAAGTTTTATAAGAGACAGTATGGAGATGATTTTATCAGTTGTATGCCCACAAATTTGTATGGACCATATGACAATTACGACTTGCAGGGTTCTCATGTAATGCCGGCGATGATCAGAAAGTTTCATGAAGCAAAAGTAAATGGAGCACCCTCTGTAGAACTTTGGGGAACCGGAACTCCTCTCCGAGAGTTTTTGTATGTAGATGATATGGCAGATGCCTGTGTATTTTTACTTGAAAATTATGATGGTGAACAGCACGTGAATATTGGCACAGGGAAAGAAGTGACAATTAAGGAATTGGCTGAAACTGTTAAAAAGGTGGTAGGATATGAGGGTGAGATTGTATGGAATAAGGATATGCCCGATGGAACACCAAGAAAACTTACCAATGTGGATAAACTTCATGGTCTTGGCTGGACGCATAAGGTAGAGCTGGAAGAGGGAGTTGAACTTGCCTATCAGTGGTTTAAAGATAATGTAGAAAATGCCAGAATGTAAAATATAAACAAAACGGACAGTGCATATTGCAGGCTGTCCGTTTTATAGTATAAAATGGAGTGCTATATTCAGCATCCATTATTTTAGATGGAAAATTGTCAGTAAAGCTGGTACTCAACTGTAATGGAAGCCTCTACCTGAATTTCCCCAGGCATTACGCTTCCGGCAGTATCAAACGCCATCTCTTCTTTAACTGCCATACTGGAATACTTTCTGGCAAGGGCATTATCCGTATAGCGCGCTTGAGAGTAGCCGCTGGTTTCCTGAATGTTTATTACCTGTCCCACATTACAGCCGGCGGCTTTGGCCAAAACCTGTGCTTTTTGATATGCGGTGGTAACAGCGGCTGACAAGGCCTGCTGATAACTTTCATCATATTTGCTGGCCTGATAGGTAATGGATTCAATGGTGTTGATGCCGGTAGAAACAGACTGGGATAATATACTATCCAGACCATCAATAGGAAGATCTGACACAGTCAAAGTGGCAGTCGCCTCATACCCGGTAACTCTGGCAGTGCTGCCGCTGTAATTGTAAATGGGATTCATGTAATAATCAGAAGTCTGAATGGATTTTTCTTCAATATTCAGACTCCTTAAAAGATCAATTACCTGACTTACCGCTTCAGCATTTTTCTGCTGGCAGTCAGCAGCTTCCTTAGCCTGTGTACGGACAGAATAAACTACTTCTGCAATATCCGGAACCACAGTTACCTTTTCACTGCTGTTTATGATGATAGAATTTGTTTCATAAAGGGAAGAGGGATATACAGTCTTATCACTTACAGCAATATTCTGTGGTGATAAGGCTGTAGGTGAAGCACCGACAGAGCTATCTGTGGAAGGTACCTTATTACCACAGCCGGCAACTCCTAAAGATACTATCCCAATCATAAGTAAAAATTTCATTCTCTTCATACCAATCCTCCTTGTTTTGCGGAGCAAAATGCGACTGTCCATTCAGGAGCAGAGGATTTAGCCTCCTTATTTTGCGAAGCAAACTATGTAGTCTTATTTTAGATACGAAGGAGAATAAGAATTTTATGGAAAATTTTATTTTTTCCAGTGAAGTCTGTGAAGTTCCCCTTCCAACTGCATATTTGAGAAATTTTGCTGGCGCAGCGCCTCATAAAGGACTATGGCCACAGAGTTGGAAAGATTAAGGGAACGTATTTGAGACAGCATGGGGATGCGGATGCAGGTTTTTTCATAGTCAACCAAAATTTCTTCGGGAATTCCGGCGCTTTCTTTGCCAAACATAATATAATCATCAGGTCCGAAGGAGACATCTGTATAGATATGTTTTGCTTTTGTAGTAGCCATCCATATTTTGGCGCCCAAATGAGTGGATTTAAATTCCTCAAAATTCATATACCTTGTTACACTAAGATGCTCCCAGTAGTCCATTCCGGCACGCTTGATGTCTTTTTCTGTGAGCCGGAAGCCTAATGGTTCTATCAGATGCAGGTCAGTTCCTGTTGCAACGCAGGTTCTTCCAATATTTCCGGTATTTGCCGGTATTTCAGGTTGATGTAAAATAATATGCATATAATAGCCATGCCTTTCTTTCAATTTGAAATCTTATATTTTAATCCTCATTTGCTTCTTCTGCCAAAGCCAGAGAAAAAATAAACTCTGTTCCTACCCCTTCGGTACTGATTACATTGATATGTTCTCCGTGGGCATGAATAATTTCTTTGGTAATGGAAAGCCCTAATCCGGTACCTTTTTTATCTTTACCTCTGGAAAGGTCAGATTTATAAAACCTCTCCCATATCATTTTAAGGGCGTCTTTTGGAATGCCAATGCCGCTGTCCTTAACAGATACAAAAATTTTATTGTGCTTTTCTGTGGTTTCAATTTTAATAATAGAATCCGAATGACTGAATTTGATTGCATTATCAAGAAGGTTATAAAGTACCTGTTGGATTTTTCCTACATCTGCACTTACAAATAACTCATCACCAGTTAAGATCAGCTCTATTGCAATCATTTTGTTTTTACAGGTTCCTTCAAAGGAAGCGGCAGTATTGCGGATAGTTTTGTTAATGTCAAAAGTACTTATATCCAGTAGCATGCCTTTGGTATTTAGATTATTTAAGGTAAGCAGACTGTTGGTAAGTTTGGTCAGGCGTTCTGTTTCATTTAATACAATGGTCAGGTACTTTTCGTGAAGTTCAGGAGGAATTGTTCCGTCCAGCATAGCTTCCAGATACCCCTTGATAGAAGTTAAGGGGGAGCGGAAATCATGGGAAACATTGGCAACAAACTTTTTTTGATCATCCTCAGAGCGTGCAATCTCACTTGCCATGTAAGAAAGTGTTGCACCCAGATAACCAATTTCGTCCTCACTGTCAATTTGAAATTCATAGTGCATATTTCCTGAAGCATATTGCTCCGTTGCTTCCGTGATTTTGCGCAGGGGCAGATAAACCATTTCCGTAAAAAAAATTAAAATGATCATGGAAAGCAGGAATAAAATAATCAGCATTAAATAAGAGATATTTAAAAGGCTGTTGCAGGAAGCGGTGATGTTGCTGATAGGGTAATGGATCACCACATAACCCCGCACCGTATAATCTGAAGTAATAGGAGCAAGCACGCTTAACTGGTCATAGCTAAAGCTGTCAAAGAAGTTACCAATGGTGTAATAGGAACCTGAAGTGATGGCAGGATCAAATCCGGAAATTACAGTTTCATTTTCCACGTCAACAGGAGATTGGGAGTCCAAAATCATCCGCCCTGAAGGGTTAATAATCCACAAATTGGCAGAAAGATAAGTGTCCAGCGTGTCTAACTGCTTTTTTACGGTGTCCAAAGAAGTTTCATTGTTGTACAAATCTGAAGCATAGGTGTTGGCAATCAGTGTAGCTTCCCTGTAAAGGGCATCCGCTCTTTCCCGTGTCAAATGCTCCATAGTCATGCTGCTCACAAAGGTGGCAACGATCACGAATCCAAAAACACCAAAGATAAAGTACGCCAGCAGAAACTTAAGGTAAAGGGTTTTTCTCATTGTGTTACCTCAAATTTGTAGCCGATTCCCCAGATTGTGGCAATTCTCCAGCCGGCATGATCACTTATTTTTTCTCTCAGGCGTTTAATGTGAACATCGACAGTTCTTGTATCGCCAATGTACTCATAGCCCCAGATCTGATCAAGAAGTTGTTCTCTTGTAAAGACATGATTGGGGGAGGAGGCAAGGAAATATAAAAGTTCCAGTTCTTTGGGCGGCATTTCTACAGTTTTACCCTTGTAAATTACGGAATAATTAGTCTGGTTGATAACAAGATCCGTATATTCCACACATTTAACGTCAGAAGCCTGCGGCATTATGGCGGCTGGCTTATATCTTCTAAGAACTGCCTTTACACGTGCTACCAGTTCTTTGGAATCAAAGGGTTTTTCCATATAGTCATCAGCGCCTAATTCAAGTCCCAATACCTTATCAAATATTTCGCCTTTTGCGGAAAGCATAATGATAGGTATGGAGGATTTGGCACGTATCTCGCGACAAACCTGATATCCGTCAATACCGGGCAGCATCAGGTCTAACAGGATCAAATTGGGAATAAAGGAATCTGCAAGAAGCAGGGCGGTTTCTCCGTCACCTGCAATCATGGTTTCAAAGCATTCCTTGGTAAGATATAAGGAAATTAATTCTGCAATGTTGGCATCATCATCAACAATTAATATTTTTTGTTTATTTACCATAAAAGTCTCACTTTCTGTCAATTATTCTTTAAAAGTTACAATAGTGACACCTGCGTCACCTTCTCCATATTCGCCAAGCCGGTAGGATTTTACATATTTTATCCTTTTTAAATGGTTTTGTACTGCACTACGCAGGGCTCCGGTTCCTTTTCCATGCACAACTCTTACAGTGGATAAATGGGCAAGATAAGCATCATCTAAATACTTATCCAGGGCGGAAAGAGCTTCATCTACCGTTTTACCAAGCAGGTTGATTTCAGGTGAAATACTAAGGGATTTTGACATTTTAACCTTACTGGTATGGCTTTTAGATGAAGAAAGAGCTGGTGTGGCAGAGTCTTCTTTCAAAAATACCAGATCTTTTATATTTGCCTGGGAGCGCATAATACCGCATTGCACAAAAAGATTTCCTTTGTGGTCGGGAAGGGTGCTGACAGTTCCCTTAAGCCCCATGGAAAGGATTTTAACATTGTCGCCAATTTTAAGCTGATCCGGTTTTACCTGTCCCGACTTTTGGGATGTATTTGTTTTTAAAGCCAGTTTGTCATTTTTCTTTCCAATTTCGCCGCGTAATTTTTCTCTTGTTTTTTCTAAATCTTTTAAGGATGCGCCAGGACCAGCCTTTTGGTAAATGCGGATGGTTTCATCAGCCACGCTTTTTGCTTCCTGTAAAATTTCACGTGCCTGTTCGTTTGCCTGTCTTAAAATCCGTTCTTTAGCATTATCTATCTTTTCATTTTTTACTTGTAATTTTTCCTTTAAGGATTTGACTTCTTCTTTATAGGAAGCAATTTCCAGACGTTCTTTTTCTATGGTTACCCGGCTTTGCTCCAGGTCTGTAAGTAGATCTTCAAAACTTTTATCTTCTGTGGAAATCTGACCTTTAGCAGCATCAATAATATAATCCGGCAGTCCCAGTTTTGAAGAAATGGCGAAGGCATTGCTTTTTCCGGGAATTCCAATTAACAGCCGGTAAGTAGGGGCCAGGGTTTCTACATTAAATTCACAACAGGCATTTTCCACGTGATCAGTGGATAAAGCATAAACCTTAAGCTCACTGTAGTGAGTAGTTGCCATAGTGCGGATGCCTTTTTGATGAAGATGATCCAAAATGGCAATGGCGAGTGCGGCGCCTTCCGTGGGATCGGTGCCTGCACCCAGCTCGTCAAAAAGACACAGAGAATTTTCATCAGCATTTTTTAAAATGGAGACAATACTTGTCATATGGGAGGAAAAGGTACTGAGACTTTGCTCAATACTTTGTTCGTCGCCGATATCTGCAAAAACTTCCGTAAATATGGAAAGCTCCGAGCGGTCAAGGGCCGGAATATGAAGCCCTGCCTGTCCCATTAAAGTAAAGAGCCCCACTGTCTTTAAGGATACGGTTTTTCCGCCGGTATTGGGCCCTGTAACCACTAAAAGATCAAACTCTTTTCCCAGGTGAATGTCAATTGGAACCACCTTTTTAGAAGGAAGCAGGGGATGGCGCCCTTTACGAATATTAATAAAATGGTTAGTGTTAAATAAAGGCATAGTGGCGTTTTCATCCATAGCAAGCTTAGCTTTGGCAAAAACAAAATCAAGGAAAGTCATAATCCGCTGATTTTCTGAAATTTCTCCAATATGCCCGCCGCATTGCATACTTAAGTCTGCAAGGACGGCTTCTATTTCTTCTTTTTCCTTAATGGAAAGTTCCTTCAACTGATTGTTTAAATTTACAATGGCGGCAGGTTCAATAAAAAAGGTGGAGCCGGTGGAGGACTGGTCGTGAACCATGCCGGGCACCTGACTTTTATATTCAGCTTTTACAGGGATACAATATCTGTTATCTCTCATGGTGATCACTGCGTCCTGTAAGTAGCTGCGGTAAGAACCATTAACCATACTGGTCAATTGAGAATGAATTTTTTCTCCCGTGAGGGTAATGGAGCGTCGTACATGTTTTAGCCCCGGGCTGGCATCATCTGCAATTTCTTCTTCGGAAAGAATACAGCGGTTAATTTCACCGGCAAGGGAAGTTAAAGGCTCAAGGGCATGAAAATAACCGGTAAGAGAGGTTTCTTTTTCCTCATCTTTTGGTCCCCGGCCATAGGATTTAATTCGATTTACATTATCCAAAAGGCCGGCGATTTTAAGCAGCTCGGATGCGGACAATGTACTTCCAATCTCAAGGCTTTTAAGCGCCATAGCCACATTCCGGTTTCCTCCAAAAGAAGTGGAGCCTTTGGCAAAGAGCATGGAAAGGGCATCAGAGGTTTCCTGCTGAGCAAGGCATATGGATTCTAAATCAGTCATGGGAACAAGAGCCTGACACATATCCCGCCCCGGCTGGGAAGATGCCTTTTGGACTAATAAGTTAATGATTTTGTTATATTCTAAAGTGTGCAGTACTTTTTCGTTCATATAGGTCTCCAATATTGTCTTACTTTTGATGCTGAAAATTTAAATGCTTTGTGTTTCAGTATATCATATTTTTATTTTTGGCACCAGCGGCATAAATGCACATGTTAAAAAGGTGGAATCAGTCTGTTTTCGGACAGGTCCGGCGGGGAATATAGGGGGTGTCAATAATAATTTCACGCTGATCAGCGGCAATATTAAGGGGAAATAATTCTACAAGGAGCCTTAAGCAGTTGATAGCCATTTCCTCAATGGGAATATAAACCACCGATAAAGGCGGGTAGGTAAATTCTTCCATTTCCCGGTCTCCATTTCCCACACTGATTAATTTTACTTTATCCGGTATTGAAACACCGGCTTCATTTAAAGCGTAAAGGACGCCCATAGAAATCATATCGGAAGCGCAGAAAATACTGTCGGGAAGGTAAGGCAGATTTAAAAGCTTCCTTCCTCCACTATATCCGCCGCTTATAGAATTATTAACTTGGAAAGTATCAATAAATTCTATAGAATATTCTTTTATTCTTGATATAAAACTGTCAGTTCGTTCCAACATACCGGCAAAAACTGATTCCGAGGTTATGATACAGGAACGCCTGCAATGATGTTTGTAAAATTCATCTGCGGCAATCCGGCCAATCAGTTTGTCGTCAATTGAAACGGTGGAATATATGGGTGAACGTCTGTTATAGAGGACAATGGGTTTTAAAAAGGTTACGCTTTCTATGTACATAATGTCTTTTTCGGAGGCATTACATACAATAGCACCATGAAACATATTAAAGGAACTTTCTGTTAATGTCATGGACAGAAAATCATTTTCATATTGTCTGATAAAAAATTCAATGTTTAAACCGGATGCATCAATTGCTTTTTGCAGGCCGCGTAAGAAACGTACAAGCATGGATGCACGAAAATCGGAGGTCCAAAAAACAGCAATAGTATATGAATACGGAGAATTAATTTCCCGAAGGCGCTTAGCCACAATATTGGGCTGATAATCCAGTTCTTTTGCGCATGCAAAGACCTTTTCAATTGTAGATTTTGAAATATTTCTTTTTTCTCCATTTCCCCTTAAGACAATAGATACTGTGGAGGGGGAAATTCCCAGAGCCTGTGCAATGTCCTTAATGGTTGCCATTTTTTCTGACCTTTCATGATAAAATGTATATCTCATAAGATTATAACAGAATAACTAAAAAATGCTATTGACAATTGGAAAAAATATAATATAATAATAGTACAACGTTATAGTATAACGTTGTACTAAAACTGTCAAGCAACAGACCATTGATTATTAAGGGGAAAAGGTTGAAAAATCAGTTATCAAGCTGATTGTATCAACCAGGAATTTGTGCCGGAGCATCACAAATTCTGAGATGGCAGAGCGAGATCTGATACTTTGCCCGCCTTCTCAGCGTAAAACGCTTCGAAATGGAGGAAAATATGAGGAAGGTGAGAATTGGGGGAGGCCAGGGATTTTGGGGCGACAGTAATGATGCTGCAATCCATATGATGAAGCATGGCGGGCTGGATTATATGGCCTGTGATTATCTGGCGGAACTGACTTTGTCAATTATGGCCCGTCAAAAGTTAAAAAATCCTAAAAAAGGATATGCGGCAGATTTTGTAGAACTGTTTAAAAATGTTGTCAGAGAAAGTCATTATCATAAAACGGGTATCCTGACAAACGCAGGAGGAATGAATGTTTTAGGAGCTGTGGATGCATGCAGGAAGGTCTGCGCTGATGAAAAAATAAAAGGATACCGCATTGGATATATTCTGGGGGACGATATTAAGGAGGAGCTGCCGGAACTGATTAAAGAAGGAATAGAATTTGATAATTTGGACGACAGTGGCTTAAAACTGAAAGATATTTTGCCTGATATCGTTAATGCAAATGTGTATTTTGGACATGAACCCATTTTAGAATGCCTTAATCAGGGTGCAGATCTGGTTTTGACAGGCAGGGCGACAGACTCGGCACTATTCCTGGCGCCAATTATGAAAAAACTTGGGTGGGATGGCAGTGATCAGGATAAAACAGCAAGAGGAATTATGGCGGGACATTTACTGGAATGTGGAGGCCAGGGCTCAGGAGGAAATTTTCAATATGACTGGAGAAATGTGCCGGATATGGACAGGCTGGGATTTCCCATTGCAGAGGTATCGGATGATTATCTACATATTACGAAAGCTCCGGACTGTGGCGGAATCATAACAGAGCAGACCTGTAAGGAACAGTTTCTCTATGAGGTACATGATCCGGCAAATTATATTACACCTGATGTTACAGTTGACATAAGTAAGGCTCAAATCATTGAAATAGGAAAAAATCTGGTAGATATCAGAAACATTAAAGGAAGAAAAAAACCCGATAAGCTGAAATTAAATATCGGTTATCATGCAGGGTACAAAGTAGCTGCCTATTTGTGCTATGCATGGCCGGATGCATACGAAAAAGCACAGTATGCAGCACAGATTATTTTAAAGAAGATGCAGAGAAAAGGTCTCAAAGCAGAAGAGATCCGTATTGATTATGTGGGACTGAATGCGCTGCACTTAGATGCTGCAGATATGACAAAAGAAATGTGTGAGAACATAAATGAAGTAGTTCTCCGCATTGCAGTCCGCACGCTTACCAAAGAGGAAGCATATAAACTGGTTCCTGAAATTTCCCCCCTTCAATTAAATGGGCCGCCTGGCGCCAGCTTCTTCGGAGGGAGGGCAAAGGTGGAAGAGGTAATTGGTTTGTGGCCCACGCTGATTCCCAGAGATGCGCTTCATCTGAAAACATATATAGTTGATACATAAAGCTGCAAAGCTAAGAGGGGGAGAGGCTGTATGAAGGAAATTTATTTAAAAGAGATTGCGCATGGAAGATCCGGAGACAAAGGGGATACCAGTAATGGTTGCGTTTATGCAAGAAAGGCGGAATACTTCCCTGTTATAAAGGAGCAGGTGACGGAAAAAAAGGTTAAGGATTATTTTGGAAATATGGTCTATACTATGAATCAGGAGTCTCGTCATGGGGCATAGAATATTGCAGGAGATGGAGTTTTTAAAATGGAAAATAAATCAATCTATGAGTTAAACAGAATACAGCGTTATATGATGCAGATGCGTCCGGTATTGTATAAACAGGTATTGTTCAGTGATGGTACGGCTGATTACAGACAGCCGCCCGAGCCGAAGGCAGGAGAAAATGTAACGATTCGTTTCCGTACAAAAAAGGATAATGTAGACGCCGTATTTTTATGCACAGGCGGACAGAAATATCAGATGGAAAAAGAAGAATCCTGTGAGAGCTTTGATTACTATGCTTATACGATTGCTATGACTGACGAGCTGTTTGAATATTATTTTGAAGTAGCAGACGGTATGCTTACGTTATATTATGATGATTACGGCCCGTGCAGGGAGCTGCGCCCGGAATATTATTTCCGTATTGTGCCGGGCTTTTCGACACCTGAGTGGGCAAAAGGCGCTGTTATGTATCA
>OFFD01001910.1_pt1 | contig 11096 bp, 12 predicted proteins | sample 1521291 | NCBI WGS metagenome assembly OFFD01 (sample SAMEA3504103, study PRJEB24116) | mouse gut metagenome | biome: mouse gut; feature: mouse-associated habitat; material: faeces | place: Denmark | collected 2011 | reverse complement strand
CTTTGGCGTCGTCTAACTTGTCGCCTGCAACATCACCAACCTTGTCGAGGGCTCCCTCAACTGTGGCCAATGTGCCTGCAAGAGCCGGTGCTTTCTCCTTCACTACAGGCTCTATCTTGGCGAGGTATTCCTTGGCTTGGTCTACCTTGCCTTCTTTCACGAGCTGCTGCGCGTAGGCCTTGGCCTGGCTGATGTATACTTTCAAACTGTCAGTGTTGGTGCAGTTTTCGATTTTCGAAGTGATTGCCGCGCCTTCGGCTGCGGTATCTTTCTTGGAACAAGACATACTCCCTATAGCCAGCACGGCTGCGAGAGATCCGATGAGTACTAACTTTTTCATAAATAATAGTTTTTTATGTATATAAGCTAAAACATCTGTCTTGAGAAAAAGTTTATAAGCTCATGCGCAAATAGTAGCAGAAGATAATGCCGTATATGACAAGTCCTATTATGCTGAAAAATAGAAAAACGAAAGATAGCGCGGTCTTGAATAGCGGTATTGTGCGGCTCTTTGCGGTCGTTATCAGACTGCCGATTGTCAAGCCTAAGGCTGCCGTCCACAGTGTGCTTGATAGTATTGCGAATAAATAAGTTATGAAGTGGTTCTTAAGTGAAGGGTCGTCACTGTTCTTGAATATATGGATATCCATGAATACAGTCAAGATCATCAAAACTACCGAAGCAGCAAGTGCGAAATCCGGTAGAATTGTCTTCTTTTTCGGCTGCGACGGCAGGGGTGGAGGTGTGGTCATGATAGTATGATATTATTCGGCCCAACGTATGGACAAAAGTTTATTGGGTAGAAATGACTATGCCTTGGTGCATTTGATACCACACCATATAATTGGACGCAACCAGACCTGCAAGGCCAAGAAGCAAGAAGGCGAAGGTCAATATTGTTTTTACCATAGGTAGGCAATGGCGTGATATTGTAGTAATCAGGCTTCCGACAGCAAAGCCTATTCCAGCAAACCACAGAAAGCCGCATGATATCATCAGCACGCCGCGGATAATAAAGATTCTCGGCGTCAGGTTGTCGAAATATAAGTATGTTACTAAAGCTTGCACAATGCTGAGGATAAATACAATTATCGACACAGCAAGTGCGACATTCGGTAGAATTGTCTTCTTTTTCGCCTGTGGCGGCAGGGGTGGAGGTGTGGTCATGACAGTATGATATTATTCGGGCCAACATTCGGTTTTGGCTGAGATTTCGGGTATTGAGGAGCGGCGGTAGTGTGGGTCGAGGCCGCGGCGGCGCTGGGTGCGGTAGTCTTTCAGAGCCGCAACGGCATATTTGCCGAGGACGGCGATGGCGGCGATGTTGCAGAATGTCATAAGTGCCATGGTGATGTCGGCCAGCCCCCACACGAAGCCAAGCGGTGCAAGCGCCCCGATGAGCACCATCGCCGACACCGTGAGGCGGTATATCGCTATCATTGTCTTGCTGCGCCGTATGAAGAGCAGGTTTGTCTCGCCGTAGTAGTAATTGGCCACTATCGATGTGAAGGCGAAGAAGAAAATGGCGATACACACAAATAGCGACCCGTAGCCCGGCAGCCCGAGGGCGGCGTCGATGGCATGTTGGGTGAGCACTATGCCGTCGGGAGTATTGTCGGTGCCGAGTATGCCGCTGCAAAGAATGATAAACGCGGTGCAGGTGCAGAGGATAAGTGTGTCGGTATATACTCCGAGGGCTTGGATAAGGCCTTGCTTCACAGGGTGCGTCACATCGGCGGTGGCGGCGGCATTGGGCGTTGAGCCCTCGCCGGCCTCGTTGCTGAAGAGTCCCCGCTTCACGCCCATTATCACAGCCATACCGAGGGTACCGCCAACGGCCGGGCTGAGGCCGAATGCTCCGTCGAAAATCATTGCCATCACAGCCGGTATCTTATCTGCATTCAGTGATATCACTGTGATGGCAAGCAAGATATAGCCAACGGCCATTACCGGCACTACAATCGCACTGAAGCGGGCTATGCTCTGTATGCCGCCCCATATCACTATTGCGGTAAGAATGGCGATTGACACGGCCGTGACCATACGGTTGAGGCCGAACGAATTCTCGAAAGCGTCGGCTATGGTGTTGGCCTGCACGGAGTTGAACGCAAGTCCGAAAGTAATCGTTATCAACACGGCGAAAAGCACGGCCCACCATCGCCGGCCTATGCCTTTGAGAATGTAATATGCCGGACCTCCCATATACGATTTCTCGCCGCGCACTTTATATAGCTGCGCGAGAGTAGACTCCACAAAGGCGGTCGCCGCTCCCAACAGGGCTATCACCCACATCCAGAATATAGCGCCGGGGCCGCCGAGGGCGATGGCCGTGGCTACGCCGGCAAGGTTGCCTGTGCCTACGCGGCTGGCAAGGGATATCATAAAGGCTTGGAACGACGATACTGTGCGATGTCGGTCGGCGTCGGGATGGCTGTCGTAGCGGCGCCCTGACAGCAGCAGGAGCCGCCACATCTCGCTGAACATGCCGAATTGCACTCCGCGTGTGGTGACGGTGAAATATATGGCTGCCAAGAGCAGCACGATTATCAGCAGGTGGTTGCTTATGATGTCGTTGATCAATTCCATGTCACAAATTTACTCATAATTTCTTTAAAGTCTCGCACGCAGGGTTTAAAAATATGGTTGGTGGGGGTAAGGTTTGTGGTTTGTGGGCGGCAGGCAGTTTCGTTGCCGTCGCGAGCGCAGCTCGCGTACATCCCAATCACAAACCCCAATTAACGCAAAACAATAGCCTTGCGGGCTAAATCTGATGTCTTTATGTTTTTGCTGGCGCATAAGAGGTCGAGCTCCCGGCGGCGGTCGTCGGCCATGTTGGCGCCGATAAGCACCTGTGCAGGCGAATGGGCATTTAATAAATCGTCGAGAGAGCCGCGGTAAGAACCGTCTATAAGCAATATGTCGGCGCGGTAGCGGCTTGATGTCTTGGCTGAGGCTATGCCGATAGTCTTTCCGTTGATATGCAGGCATTTGTCGGCGTTTATCTCGATGTCGGCTATGCGGTGGCCACCGAGATAATCGGAGATGTCAATTATCGGTTTGTTGCGGCTTGAGAGCATGTTGCATACCTGTCCGCGGCGCACTATAAGTTGATTGCCATGCCGGTTGCCCATGGCTAACATTTCTGCCTCGGCTCTCGCTGCCGGAAACTCCAGCACACCCAAGGCTGCCAGTGCTGCGCCGGCCGCCGCAAGCCGCACTTTCCGGTAATGGAGGATAAGGGCTGCTGCGACGACGATGACAACCAAAGCTGTCATGCTTGCAGGCGTCAGGTATATGCTGTCAATGACGCTCCCGTCGATAGCCAAGGCCCTGCGGCAGACGCTCATTATCATCTCGCAGATGAAATCGGCTATATGTGCCGCTAAAGTACTCGACAGTATAAAGGCTACAGCAGCAGCGATGAGGAAAGGCGGGAAGAGCAACGACGCCAAGGCATTGACAGGTATCGACATAAGCGGAAGGCGGTGGAACCAATAGAGCACAACAGGCGCTGTGCCTATCATCGCTCCCAATGGTATTGTAAAAAGGTTGGCGAAGCTCCATAGCCGTTTATAGTGCAGCGGAACCGGATTGAGTTTCTTTGAAAAGCACAATAGGCCGCCCACAGCAGCTACAGAAAGCTGAAAACCAATCGAATATATCCACCAAGGATTGTAAATCATCATGACGCCGACAGAAAGGCAGAGACTGTTGGCTATATATGACCCGCGCTGCCTCATCTTGCATATATAGTACGACGTTATCATCACCGCAGCCCTGACTGCCGATGGCTGTGCTCCGGTAAAGATGGCGAAAGACCATACGGCGGCAAGAATCAATATAAGCCGTATCTCCCGGCCTCGCCGCCATGCTTTTACAGGCCATAGTATCAAAGCTATAAGCCACGTGATAATGGCGATGTGGAAACCGCTCACGCATAGTAAATGCGACAGCCCTGTTGAGCGGAATGTGTCTTTGATTTCATTGGCAGCTTCGCCCGTGCCGAGGCAGGCGCCGGCGAGAAGCGACGACGATTGTGCCGACAGCGGCGATTTATATATGGCGTCGGCAAGGTCGTTGCGGAGGGTGGCGATTCTATAGACTAAGCTCTTGTCGTGGCCGATGATTTCTATTTCATCAGAGCTTACCAATGCCGAGGCTGATATTCGCGAGGATTTGTCGCTGACACTTCTTGCCGACATATATGGAATATCGGCATATTTGTCTGCGGCCTCGGGCGTGGCTTTGAATCTCACTATATCGCCGGGCTCCGGCTTCACTCCGATATCACTTATCAGGCGGCAACGGAAGCGTTCGCACTTTTGGCCGTTGACGGCGTCGACTTCGGCAATTATCTGTTGGCCTGCCCGGCCTGAAGCCACACGGTCGACGGTGCCTGTCATAACCATATCATTGTCATAAAAAGGCAATTGTGCAGGCCGTAGCTGCATGGCTGAAAACGCCGCGCAGGCTATCCCTGTTGCCATAAGAGTAATGCCGCGCTCAATTTTCGAAAGCGAGAATATCAGCCCGATACAGAGGCAGCCCAAAGCCATGTACCACGCGGCAAGCCCTGTGCCGGTAAAGATAAAGGCGGAGGCAAGAGCCCCCGCCGTAAGCGGTAATGCCGGTAGCTGTGAGCTTAGCCTCGGCATATTACATATTATATGGTTTCGAGCACTACCACCAGCGACGAAACGCTTATCACAATCCACAGAGCCACGGCCTGAAGGAGCGGCTTTACTCCGACCTGCTTGATCGAGGCCAGCGACAGCGACGCGCCTATGCAGAAGAGGGTCACAACCATGCCTCGGCGTGCTATCCATACCATGATGTATACAAATATCTGAGGTAAAGGCAGGTAAGTGTTGGCTATCATGGCAAGAACGAAGATAAAGATAAACCAAGGTATGGAAATCTTCGACTTCTTGTCACGGAAGATAAACATAGTCACCAATGCAAGAGGTATGATCCAGAGTGCGCGGGTAAGCTTGATGAGTGTGGCGGTTTTCATGGCGGTCTCGCCGTAGATTTCACCGGCGCCGACTACCGACGAGGTGTCGTGGATGGCAATTGCAGCCCATGTGCCGAATTGCTCCTGAGTCATTTCAAAGAGATGGCCCAACGGAGGGAATATGAAAAGGGCGATGGAGTTGAGAATGAATATCACACCGAGCGATACTGCCATCTCGTTTTCGTCAGCCTTGACTACCGGGCCGACAGCCGCGATGGCGCTGCCACCGCAGATGGCCGTTCCCGATGATATCAGGTAGCTCGTCTTGCGGTTGATATGGAGCCAGTAGCCGAGCAGTACGCCGAGGCACATCACGCCTACAACCGAAACTACCGTAAAGAGCATGCCCTCGGAGCCTGATTTGAGCGACTCCTGAAGATTCATGTTGAAGCCGAGGCATACAACGGCCACCTGAAGAAGGTATTTCGAGGTCTTTTTATTGAACTTCGGGCACGGATTCTTGAATGTGAAAGCGAAAATCAAACCGGCCAAAAGTGCTATAGGTGCGCTTACTTGCGGCAATCCCATCATGTCGAACGGTATCAGGATGATGACAATCAGGGCAATGTAGATTAATTTAGAGAGCGTCATAATTGATTGTTTTCAAATATCTTCAGAGCGGCGTCGGCTTGCCCTTCGAGCATGGCGAAGCCATTGCATACCCGGGCGCCACGGTCGGCGCAGCGTTTCATAAATTCTGTTTCTTCGGGGTTGTATACAAGGTCATAGCACCTGTGTTGCGGTGTTATGGCGTCGTAGGGTATGGGCGCGAACTCGTCGATGGCAGGATAAGTGCCCAAGGGGGTGGCGTTGATGATAAAGAGATATTCCGCCATGACGTCCACGTTGAGATCGTCGTAGCTTATCGTGCGCTCATCGCGGCGCGAGCGCGACACATACTTATATTCAATGCCCATGCTGTCAAGCACTGCGGCTACAGCCTTGGCGGCGCCACCCGTGCCGAGCACAAGAGCTTTCAGGCCTGCGGTCTCATCCCCGAGAAATTCAAGAGCCGAGTCGCGAAAGCCGATGAAGTCGGTGTTGTAACCGTCGAGGCCGAGTATGCGTCCGTCGGCGGCGCGGCGTATCTTCACGGGGTTCACGGCGCCTACTGCCGCCGCTGTCGGGTCGAGCTTGTCAAGGTAGGGTATTATGGCCTCTTTGTAAGGGGCTGTGACATTGAAGCCTTTAAGCCGTGGATTTATGAGCACGAGTTGATAGAGAGCCGCAGGGGTGAGCGCCGGGAGGTCGAAATTCTCATAGCTCCGGCCGCGGGCGGCAAAGAGCTCTTTCGACCGGCTGTGACCGAGCGGGTGGCCTATGAGGCCGAATTCAGTGGTAGAGAGTTCGGGGAGTTTCATCGTTGCAGGCCGGCTGTATATGTGCGCCAGCGTTCGATAAGTGTTTGCATGTCAGAGGGTATGTCGGCGGTGAAAAACATTTCCTCGCCGGTCTCGGGGTGGCGGAAGCCAAGGGTGCGGGCATGAAGTGCCTGACGCGGACAGGCGTCGAAGCAATTGTTGACAAAGGCCAGATATGTCGACGACGATATGCCTTGTCGCCACCATAGCGGGCGTCGGCGAAGAGAGGATGGCCGAGCGATCTCATGTGTACGCGTATCTGGTGGGTGCGCCCGGTCTCAAGCACGCATTTCACCAGCGACACATGCGCCATCGGCTCTATCACGCTGTAGTGCGTCACGGCACGCTTGCCTTCGGGGCCGTCGAGCGGGAAGGTGGTCATCTGAAGGCGGTCTTTGGGCGAGCGGCCTATGTTTGTGGCAACTGTGCCTTCGGGCGGCTCGGGTGTGCCCCATACCAAGGCCACATATTCGCGCTTGGTTGTCTTGTTGAAAAACTGGCGTCCGAGGTCGGTCTTGGCGTCGGGTGTCTTGGCCACTACGAGCAGTCCCGAAGTATCTTTGTCTATACGGTGCACGAGGCCGAGACGCGGGTCGTTGACGTCGTAGTCGGGAGTGTTGCGGAAGTGCCATGCAAGGGCATTGACAAGAGTGCCGTCGTAGTTGCCGTGGCCGGGGTGCACCACCATGCCGGCCGGCTTGTTCACCACAAGCACATAGCGGTCTTCATAGACAATATCGAGGGGGATGTCCTGAGCCACAATCTCGAATTCATAGCGCGGACGGTCCATCACCACCTGCACCACATCGAGTGGCTTGACGCGGTAGTTGCTCTTCACAGGCTTGCCGTTGACGAGTATGCAACCGGCTTCGGCTGCCTGCTGTATGCGGTTGCGCGATGATTTCTGAAGCCTCAGCACAAGGAATTTATCCACGCGCAGAAGCTCCTGCCCCTTGTCGGCCACGAAGCGGAAATGCTCGTAGAGCTCGGTGCCGTTTATCTCGATCACCGACGAATCGAGTTCGCCGCCCTCGCGCTCAAGTTCTTCGTCGTCGGTCATAGCTCGTCGCTGTCAGAAAAGTCGGGTTCGATAAACTCATCTTCCACATATTCCGACATCGAGTCGGTGTCCTGCGACGTAGCGCAGCCTATCGTGAGGGTAACGGTAGATGTGATTGGAATCACCGAACCCACGCTCAAAGGCGTGTCGCCGTATTTTGCGTCGAGCACCAGATCGGCATATTCGCTCGGTACCTCCAGCGTGCGGATGTCGGTTATGCCTATGCCGCGCAGATACGACATTGCCTGACGCGACGACACATTGCCCGTCAGCGGCATGGAAATGGTCACTTGTTTGGGCGAGAATGCGGTGATGGTCACGTAAACCTGACGGCCTTCTTTCACTATGGCTCCTGCTTTGGGCCACGACTCAACTATGGTGCCCGGCGCGAGAGTGCGGTCGTAGATTGAATCTGAGATTTCGATGCCCAATTTGTTGGTCATCAATATGCTTTTGGCCTCGGCATACGATTTATGCTTTACCTGCGGCACTACTGCCGTGGCGCCGTGCATAGTCCAATAGTCGAGGAAAAGCAGCACGAGCCACAATATCACAAATCCCGTCGCAACCACCATCAGCAGATTCGACAGGAAAGGATGGCGGCGGTAAAAATCGCGTATCGAGAAACTGTTCTTTGCCATATCTTTCTATAAGTTTCGCATGCGAAACTCGTTTATATTGAGTTTAATATGCTTAATGAGTTTAAAAATACCGTGGTAAAAATAAACTGTTTAAACTTGATAAACTGCGCTGCAAGCGCTTTAATGCGCAAAGTTAACAAAAATCGCCCAATCAGCCAAAAGCAAGTCTATCTCTTTGCGTTTTGACTGTGAAAATCATTGAGAACCATTGTTACTGCTGCTCTGAATGAATAGAATAAATTAAGCTTTATTAACGTATGCAAAAAATGCTTTGAAAAACAAAATATTAAGTGTAAATTGCACCCCGAAAAGACTTCGATATTCCGTATTAGGATACTGACCGTTGAATAAACCTCAATAATAAAGCTATGAGACAATTCTTGTTTATATTTATCTGTATTACATCCTTAATTGCTGTAGGGCGTGACTTTGGCGACGTAAATGTTGTTGATGTTAAGGATTATGATGTCACGACAGCCGGAGTAAAGATAAAATCCGCAGATATACATGATGGAGGCGTTGCTTCTTCGTATATATCACATTCTTTTGAATTGGATACCAATGGAGAGGCTATCTCTTCTTATAATTGGTCTTTTTCATTGAAAGAAGAGAGTGGAGATTGGACAAGCGTTGCAGATAGCGAAAAACCAATTTTTACAATCGACAGGATTTCATCGCCTCAGGATTGCTATGTAAGACTTGACGGTACTCTTGAGGGGCTTATTGAATGTGATTATGCTATTGATGGTAAGAAGTATAAAGCTCAGCCGTTCAACTTGGTGTTGGATCTGAAGCCGTCAATTATATCAATTGACAATCTGAAGAAAGTCGAATCAGGAGATTCCTGTTTCTACCTTATGTTCGATGTCAGATATATTGGTGCTGACTATATCATGGTGGAAGTAGAGGAAGAATTCGATGCCGTGGTGAGGTTTGAGCGCTTTGATGAGCCCGACTACGCGCAGGCTCGAACTGGTAATATCAGCTCGCTCTATTACAGTTGGGTGACGGTTTCTGTGAAAAACCAATACGGTGAGGCCTTTGAAACCATTGAATTCGAGCCAAGTGACACCGGGTATGCAGATATAGATTCACCACTCGATGGCAGAGAAAATCCGGTGAAGATATATAATCTTTATGGAGTAAAAGTATTTGAGGGTATGGAACAAGATTTCATCAACTCCGACTTCGCCGCCGGCATATACCTTAAGGCAACAACCAATCCCGCCGCCACCCTCAAAACCACAAAAATACTGAAGCGGTAAGGCTAAATTTACTTAATCGATGGACGCAAAATGAAGAGAATTATACACAAAATCAAAGTAAGTATATTCTCCATGATGGGTTTGGCTTTAGATATTCATTCCAAAGCAAGCTGGCCGTCATACGCATTGTCGAATTTTTATCCTCATTCATTTGAGTTTGATGGTGTTAGATGTGGCAGTATGGAGGGCTTTCTACAATCGTTGAAGTCCAACGGCAGGGAACGTCAAATTTTAGTGTGTGCCCTTTCTAAGAAAGAGGCAAAGCTACGGTCAACAGATACATGGAAGAAAGAACAGGACGTCTATTGGAACGGCAAAGTTTATAACCGACATGGATACCGGTTTCAGTTCCTTGTCAGACGAGCGTATCGAGCTATGCTGAAGCAATGCCCTAAATTCAGGGAGGCACTTATGGCAACCGGAAACAAAAGATTGTATCACACCATCGGCAATACCAATCCTCATGATACGATATTGACTGAAAAGGAATTGTGTGCGATATTGACTGAATTAAGAAATGAATCGTGTTTACCTACGCAGATTATTGTTTCGCAAACGGAATGCATAAGTTGACAAATTGTCAGTCACAGTCTGCCGAATTTTAGCTACCTCTAAAAAAGGAGGGTAGGTTTACTTTTTGGTCAATTTTGAGTTTTCGCACAAAAAGTATTCCTTCTATTATTATTTGAAGATCTGTTTTTGTTCATAAGGAATCTGACGGTCGATTTCGTAGAACGGTTCATCTTTGTCAAGAATTCCTTGAACGAATCTTTCTAAACGCGTTCCTCTTTCTATGGCTTTGTTCATTATACGAGTCAATGTTAACATATAGACTTCAGCAATCGACAGATGTTGCATGTGGCCTCGCAGTTGAGCGTATAGCTTATACGTCATGGGGTACTTATTCTCCTCAACGATATCTAAAACTGCAATTCTACATATCCAAGCTGACATATATATAAATGTAAGGTCATCGTCCTGCTCATATTGATCAAGTAGGTCTGTAATGTTTGCAACTCCATTACCAATCTTGTTGAGCTCCTTTGCCCCTCCGAAAATTGAAGATAAGAATCCCATATTTATGAAAAGTTTTGTATGCAATTTGAGAAATATGCTTCAATGTCGTGATTGATTTTTTCAATCATTTTATCTTGGTCATAGAATTCGTTGAAATTCCATTTGAGTTTATGGTTACCCATAATTACACTTTTGGTATGCCATATTATTTCAACATCGCCAAAGCCCTGAATAATGTCGAAATATGTACTTACACCCGGTGAAACGCACCCCACAGTGAGGCTTGTTCCGTCTTCTCGCATGATTTGAGCTTTTTCGTTCCCTGCAAGTACAAAATCAACAAGTCGTTTGTACTTTTTGCGCATACCACCTTGTTTGGCGACTGCGTTTGACTGTTCGTGATTGTCACTTGCAAACTTTATCATGACAAATACAATTAGGCCTAAAATTATAATCCACCACATATTATTAATTGATTGTTTTTATTATTAAGGATTAACGATTCTTTTCATTTTATATTAGAACATACGAAAAAAAAGGCGTGGACTGTTATGCCACGCCTTTATGTGAAGGTGGTCGGATTACCTTATGCGAAGTTGTGGAATAAACAGCTCCACGCCATATAGCGTGGAGACAGTTCTGCCATCTCTTGCGCATAGTGATAAGTTTCCGACGCTTTTCACATACAAGCAGAAGACATAACGTCTCTAAGTTCAAAATGTTGTGGATAGATTAATT
>OFFD01001907.1_pt1 | contig 11142 bp, 7 predicted proteins | sample 1521291 | NCBI WGS metagenome assembly OFFD01 (sample SAMEA3504103, study PRJEB24116) | mouse gut metagenome | biome: mouse gut; feature: mouse-associated habitat; material: faeces | place: Denmark | collected 2011 | reverse complement strand
ACTGTAATGCATAATCAGCGCTTTTTGTCTTTTTAGGGATCGTTATTTTCTCCAGAGGGGATTGTCCAAATGCATCCTCCATGATGATTTCGACATTTTTAGGAATCGTGATCTGTTTGATTCCGGCGCCATAAAATGCAGCATCTTCTATTATTTTCAGGGTGCTGGGGAGGGTAACGCTTGTAAGGCTTTGACAGTAATAAAACGCCCAGTGTTCAATTTTCGTACATCCTTCTTTTATTACTATTTTTTTTAGCTTCCCTGCTCTGAATGCACCTTCAGGTATTTTCTTTATGCTCTTGGGAATTGTTATACTTTCCAATTTGCTACCATAGAAAACCATATCTCCAATCTTTTTTATCCCTTCTGGCAAAGTGATTTTCTTAAATCCGCAAAAAGCAAAAGTTCCTTTGCCAATTTCCTTTATCCCTTTTGGAATCGTTATATTCTTCAATTTTGTACAATTCCAAAAAGCGCTGTCCTCAATCTTTTTCAATCCTTTTGGCACGGTGACAGTATGTAGCTTTGAACAATTGGTAAAGGCGCTATCTCCAATTTTTGTAACTCCTTTTGGAATTGTCACCTTTTCTATTTTGTTATTGCAGAAAAAAGCCTTCTTCCCAATTTCTTTTACTCCATTGGGAATTTTAACATCTTTGCCGTTCCCATTGTATGAAACCAAAACGCCATTTTTAATGGTAAAATCATTATTGGCTGCTTTCGCTTGCATACTGCTCATATTTACAAATGACAAAGCAAGCACGAATGTTATCACTGCTAATTTGATCCATTTCTGTTTCATGCTACATTTTTGATAAATTTTCTTCTTCATCTTCCTTACTCCTCAAAATCCGATTTATCCTCTGATTTAAAAATTTTAAACGAGGGGTTAAATATCTGAATGATTGTTTCTGCGTCTTTTAAAATAAATATCATGCATATAATAATTATAACGATTCCTGCAATGTTCATCCCAATTCCTGGCAGGATGGAATTTAATGCTGTTGCAAAAAGAGAAAGCACAATCAATGGGGCAAACAAGGCAAGCGCCACTGAAAGCAATGTCATAAGCAGTCCTTTTTCCCCAACCCAGATGCGAAAAGAGAAACCTCTCTTTTTTAGATACCATGCCCAAAATGACAACATTCCATAGATAATTCCTCCCCAGACAAGGGAATAAATCACGCCGCTATCAGATAACATATACATGCCTAACATGATTGATAAAATAACTTTCACAATAATTCCTAAAATCTTCAACTTCTTTTGTCCTCCTTAATTCTTTTATAATCTCTCGAGTCCTCTTTGCTCCTGACTTTGCGAGAAGTTTTTTGTCAAAAATATATTCTATTTCACTTTCACGGGTTTTACCGCTGAATAAGAAGATACAGCGATCATCCCCTTGACTTTCTTATATGAGGCAACTTTATAATAATACTTCCTGCCGGATTTCAGCTTCTTGTTCTTCCAGGAAAGGGCGGAAGCTTTTTTCAGAGTCTGCACTTTTTGGAATCCGCTCTTTGGGGATGTGCTGCGGTATACATAATAACCATCTGCCCCAGATACTTTTTTCCATTTTATGAGCGCTGATTTTTTCTCCGCTTTTACAGCGGAAATCTTGGGCGCAGAAGGCGCTTTTACATAGTCTGCTAACAAGGTGTATCTGCATCCTACCGGCGCCGCCCAGGAATAACTTCTCGTAATCTTTACATAATAAGTCCCCTTTTTCACCTCAAGAGTCACAGAATCCTCCGTCTTTATTCCTCTTTTCTCGGCGATCCAATTGGATTTCTTGTCATATACCACAAGATCCCATCCATAACCAACGCTGTCTAATGGATTTGCATTATGAGAACTGAGCCTGAATTTTAATTTCCCAGATGCAGGCACGCTCAATTTGTAAAAATCCTCGTCATTGCTTGTTCCAGTAATGCCATGATATGTCTTTCCTGCTTTGATGGCAGTCGCTTCTTTTCTTGTATCATTGGGCTCTGATTCCCATATGGATGTCTTCGTCTGGCTGACAGTCAAGTCATATGTACAATATACCGCCCCCCAATTCCCATTATTGGGCGAAACTTGAACATAAAATTTCCTGCCAGCTTCTGCATAGGGGAGCGTAACGCTTGTCCAGTTCTTTACAATTCCTTTTCCAGAAATAATTGTCTCCCCCTTGTCATTGAGCACAGAGACATTCCAGCCATCGCCGACGCCTGAATTGTCTGCCGCATTGTGCGCAAACTGAACCTGAAAATATCCGCCGACAGACGTTGTAAACTGGAAACAATCTGTATCTTGTCCGTTTATAAGCATGCCATGGAACGTCTTGTTTGTCGCAATCAGATTCGCCTCAGAAAGCGTCTCATTTGGTTCGTTTTCCCAATCTGACGCCGGCGTCTGATTGACGGTCAGATCATATGTACAATGCACTGCCCCCCAATTCCCATTATTGGACGAAACCTGAACATAAAATTTCCTGCCAGCTTCTGCATAGGGGAGCGTAACGCTTGTCCAGTTCTTTACAATTCCTTTTCCAGAAATAATTGTCTCCCCCTTGTCATTGAGCACAGAGACATTCCAGCCATCGCCAACGCCTAAATCGTCTGCTGCATTCTGTGCAAACTGAATCTGAAAGCATCCATGCGTCGTCGTCGTAAACTGAAAATAATCCGTGTCTATCCCGTTTAAAAGCATGCCATGATAAGTAGAATCTACCGCAATCTCAGTTGCTGTAACTTCCGTGTCATTTGACTCCACTTCCCAATCTTCTGTCACCGTCTGACTGACGGTCAGGTCATAGATGCAGCCTACTGCTCCCCACCACCCATTATCAGACGAGACCTGAATGTAAAAAGTTGTTCCTTTTTTATAAGGCATGGCAACGCTTGTCCAGCTTTCCTGAATGTCGGAACTTGACAGAAGCACTTCCCCATCTTTATTGAGCACATTGATATTCCAGCCATCGCCAAGGGATGTTTCGTCCGCATCATTGTGTGCAAGCGTTACTTGAAAATATCCACGCTCCGTAGTTACAAATTGAAAGAAGTCTTGATCATCGCCATCGGCTATTGTTTCCGAATATGTCTTACCCAACTCAATCACTTTTGCCTCTTCCCTTGTGCCGCCTGCATCTGCCTCCTCTGCATGTGCCAAAGTCCCCTGCACTGGCAGGAAATACGTCAAGGCAATTGCCAGAACCGTTGCCAGAAACGGAACTAATTTACTAATATTTTTTTTCATTTTGTGTTCCTCCTTTTCATTTTTGAATGCGTTTTCACTGATATTGGTAACGCCTGCTCCAAGAGCCGCTTCACCAAGACAAGCTTTATTGCCTAAAAACCTCCGTGACATGTTCTGCCAAATTCGTCCAGTCTGTTCCCTCGAACAAAAGACGTGCCGTGCTCTTTGCTGCATCATTGCTGACATCTGTCACGAAACTGTTCAGCGTACAGATTGTCGCCGCATTCTCGGTATGCGTCAGTTCCCCCATGGCTTGATTTCCCATATCCTCAAGATGTTCCACGATCTCGCTGACATCCAATCCCTTTCTCTTGAAAAATGCACAAAAGGCTTCTGCAAGGGTTGGATATGGACCCTGATCCGGCTGCGCCCATCCGGCATACAGCAATTCTTCTTTTTCCTCTCCTCCTTCATAGCTGATGCCGATATATGGGACATCCCCGGAATTATTCGTAATTTCAGAGACACGCGCCTCCTGCAATGTTGTTATGTTTCCATCCTTATACTCTGCCATCCACATTGCCTGATCCACGGAACCATCGGAAAATACTCCCCCTACCAGATGGTTCTTATAGACCACCAGGTATTTGCTTCCTCTTGATTCCATCATGACAACACAGAAATTCCCTGTGGACTCACGGCGCCTTTCCCAGTCATGCCTGCTGTCAGAAAGCCTCATTTGATCTTTAAACGCCACCCTCTCTCCTTCTATCCCATAGACTGCTCCTGTCAGTCCATAAGACGCCCCATGCTCCCACTCGGACGCATTTTTTTCCCAGTAAATCACAAACAATTCCTTCTGCCCATCCATATCCAGGTCGTCTATGTACGCCGACACGATGCCTTTTGGTTCAAACCAATCATTCTCCTTTGACATGCGTGAATCTGGATTGTTAAAATCCATCGTCATCGTCCCTTCCTGGCGCAAATCAGCCAATCCGTATTTGGGAACCAAAACCTGATTTACATATTCATAATACATCTCTCCTTCCGACTTTTTCTGCGGCTCTTTTTCCTGTCCTGGTTCTTGCTGCACTTTGGATTCTGGCGCTTTTGGGGAAGCTTCCTGCGTTTGAGCTGCTTCTTTCTCACTATCCGCATCTTCTGCCACCACAGAATACGGCTGCAATGTTTCTTTCTCTGCTAGAGAATGCATTAGAAAGCCTCCCGTCCCCGCTGTAACCAGTGACGCCGTAACCACAGCCGCAATCTTTCCAACGCCATGTCCCGCCGCTGTTTTTACTCCCGCAGGGACTTTTCCGGCTCCATGTTGCAAAACTGAAAAGAGCTCCTGCCCGCCAAACGCCTTATTTAAAATCACATCAAGCGCCCCTATTGCTTCCAAGGGCGCTGCAACCGCTTGGATGTCTTCCTGCAACAGATAGACAAGCAGTGTGAACGGCGCCATATTGTATAGGCAAATTCCCTTTCGTTCCAAAGCTTCCCGCTCGCCAAACAGCCGCTTTTTCGCATAATTCAAACGGCTCTTGACCGTATTTTCGGAACATCTGCATTCCTGGGCAATCTCCGAGATCTTCATCTGCCTGATATAGCGGAATATCACGCAAATTCTCTGCTCCTCAGACAGGCATTGCAGCAACTCCTGCAAAATCCGTGACGTTTCCTTCTGATCTAATGCCAGCGCCGGCTGGTTCTCAACTGACGCATCGATAAATTCCAGTTCCATCCCGTCTTCTGCCTCATCCGCCTGCCAATCAGAAAATAAGAGCGGCTGTCTTCTGCGGAGAAAATCCAGCGCCGTGTTGGAAGCAATCTTCGCCGTCCATGATCCAAAGCTCTTGCTGCCTGTGTAGCGGAACGAAGACAGATTCTGGAACACTTTCACATAAGTGTCTTGCAAAATATCCATTGCGTCCTGCTCCTGCTTTACCATTTTCAGTACAATATAATAGTTTCTGTCATAAGTTGCTTTATAAAGCCAGCCGAACGCCTCTGCACTTCCATCCTTAGCAGCCTGAAGCATTTCTTCTATTTTTTCCATCCCTCTTGATCCATCTCCTTTCCAGGCTTTTCACTTCTACAACGAGAACCGCTTAAGAAAAGTTTTATTTTTTATAACTTTTTTAAAATATTTTTTGAATAAAAGTTCTATCCCTTATTCTGTCTCTCCTAAGCATCCTCTCCCCTGTTCCATCTTTACGGCTGTTCTAAGACAGATTGCAGTTGCATACTTTAAAAGTATATCATATTGTTGACTTTTTTCAACAATAATGTTATTTTTGTTATGGCTATTTTTTTATCCGATCTTTGGGCTTACTGCAAAACATATGAAATACATCCATCATTCCTATCCAGATTTCAAAAATGTGACAATGAAAAATGAAACAAGCAAAGTGAAGAACCAGACGCCCTCTCTTGGCGTCTCTCACAACGCAGAAAGGCGGTTTATCTTTATGAAAGCAAAAAAATGGATCTCTATTCTCATGGCAACTTCGCTTATCGGGTTAAGCCTGCCTGTGCAGACGATGCAGGCACAGGATGCCAATGTGAAAGAGACAAAAGATTTTGATTCCGATAGTGATTTTAAAATTACATACGATGGATTTCTACAGAAGTACACTGGGACAGGAGGGGATATCGAAATTCCAGAGGGCGTAATAAGCATCGAAGAACGGGCTTTCGCAGGATGTCAAAGCATTACAAGCGTCAACGTTCCAAATAGCTGTCACTCGATTGGAGAATATGCATTCGAAGACTGTAAAAACCTCAAAAAGATCAATCTTCCTGACGAGCTTTACGTGTTAGGGAATGGAGCTTTTACTGACTGTGTCAGCCTCAACAATATTATACTTCCACCTGAGATTGAGCTTATTGAAGATGATGTATTTTCTGGCTGTACCAGTCTGACCGAAATCAGCATACCAGATAGCGTCACAGAACTAGGCTGGGGCGTCTTCTATGGCTGCACAAGCCTGACGGACGTCAGACTTCCCGAGGGGATAACAGAAATCGGAGGTAGTTTATTTCACAACTGCACCAGTCTGGAAAGCATTACGCTCCCTGACAGTGCGGAACTGATTCAGAATTATGCATTTGAGAATTGTACCAGCCTGACCCATATTACGCTACCTGACAGTGTCTACTTTATAGGGGAATCCGTCTTTAAAGATTGCACCAGCCTAAGCAGCATCCATCTTGCAAAAGAACTTACATATATAAATAAATATGCATTTAAGAACTGCACCAGCCTTTCAGAAATTACGCTTCCCGATAGCGTCATGAAAATATTGCAATCCGCCTTCGAGGGCTGCACAGGGCTCAAAAGCATTACTTTTCCCGATGGCGTCAGAGGGCTTAATGAGATAGCGAACTATGCTTTCCGCAACTGTACGGGACTTGAAAGCATTACCCTTCCCAGAAAGGTACACACCATTGGCAGCCAGGCGTTCGACGGCTGCACGAACTTAACGGATATCTACGCGTCAAAATATAATGCCTATTTCCGTTCTTATGAAGGAATCCTATATAACAGACTCGACACGAACCTCTTTTGCTGCCCCCAGGGAAAAACGGAAGCAGAGATAGCCTCCACTGCGACAAGCATTGGGGAAGATGCTTTCCGAAACTGTAAAAATATCACAAAAATTACTATCCCAGAAATCATCACAAGCATTGGAAAAGAGGCGTTTTACGGACATTCCAACACCCTTGTCATTTATGGAAAGTCAGGTTCTTATGCTGAAATTTACGCAAGGGAACACGCCATTCCGTTCCAGTCTGTCGGTCAATCCACAAAAGACATTACCCAGTGCTCGGCAGTGTTAAGCCAGGCTTCCTATATTTATGACGGAACAGCAAAGACGCCATCTGTTACCGTCAAAGACCAAAAGGTGACATTAACAGAAAATACAGATTACCAGGTAAGCTACGGAAATAATATCGCTGTAGGAAAGGCAACCGTATATATCACAGGCATTGGAAAATACCGTGGAACCATAAGACTGCCGTTTCTCATTAAAAAATCCGAAACACAAAATCCATCCAATGATAAAGCCGAGCAGATCATCGGATGCACCAAAACTTTCAATAAGACATTCGGCGACACTCCCTTTGCTTTGAAAGTGCAGACAGCAAAAGACAGCGGAAAGCTTAGCTATAAAAGCTCTGCCCCAAAAATCGCCACTGTCAATGCAAATGGAACGATAACAGTGAAAGGAACGGGAATTGCAACGATTACCGTGCAGGCAGAAGCGACAGCAAAATACAAAGCCGCAAGCGTTAAGATTACCATAAAAGTCAAACCTGCCTTGCAGACTGTGAAATCTATAAAAACAGTAAAAGGAAAGAAACTCGCTGTCCAATGGAAAAAGGACGCCAATGCTACTGGTTATCAGATCCAATGCTGCTTGGACAGGAGTTTTAAGAAAGGCGTAAAGACGTTAAATATAACCAAAAACAACATTGCATCAGGAACGTTCTCCAAACTAAAGAATGGAAAGAATTACTATGTCAGGGCTCGCTCCTACAAAAAGACAAAAGCAAACGGCAAGACACAAAATCTCTACTCTGCATGGAGCAAGCCGAAAAAAAGCAAAAGCATAAGAAAATAAGCATCGAGGGGAACAACTAGGAATTATAAACTTGGAGTGAATGGGGCGGAATAAATAGCCAGAAGATATTTCCTCCCCATCAATTCCCAATGGTTTTTAGCGATGCTTCATTGGCTTTACTGTAAAGGGCAACACGTTCATCAATCACATGCTTCGATCATTTTCTGTTTTCTCCGATCCATTTCACAGCAAAATCTACCAGCGCCCGCTGGCTCATCATCGAAAGAATAGCATTTCCTAGCGGTACATGGCGCACTTTGCCTGTCTGTTCAAACGCCTCTCCAATTGCCGAAAAATCTTCTCCATCTACAGCTAATGTCTGATATGATTTCCATATCCGCTGTCCGTCAAGCCATATCGCACTACTTTCTATAGTCATATGCTTGCCTGGATATTCAGCTCTTACATCTGCCAAATGAAGGGACGTGTTCTTGTCATAACCAACTCCAACCAACAAAACATATCCATCAAGCTCATACAGCCTGCCAATGGGCGAATTGTCCCCAAAAATATCAGACAGGTCATGATTTTCTGTAAGATACCGTGCATAATGTCCCCATGCCGCTACCGACCTTGCAGGATGATCACTTCTAAGCGTCCCCGGCCACTGCCGGAACATTTCTGATACGGCGCCCATTGTATTTGTCGGCGTAATCCGTTTGTCATAAGCAGGTATGTATTCACGTATGACAGGCCACCATTGCTGCGGTTCCTGCCAGTAAACGCCTGCCGACGGATCTAAATTCTTCCATGACTGTGTCGGCATCATAATCGTGCCTTCTTGACCTACGCTCTCAATCAATGCTTCAATCACTGACTGTGCGCCACCACACACATATCCAAGACTGCTCAATGATGTATGCACCATAATTGCCTGCCCTTTTTGGACGCCAATTTCCTTTAAAGCAGTCGTAATGTCATCTGGCGTTACCAACTTCCTTTTTTCCATCTAATTATTCCTCCAAATTTACGTTACGCACACTTGCACGCTCTACAAGCGATGCAAGCCTTGAATTTAAACATATTTTATAATATTATGAATCAATCATTCCATTGGTAATCTGCACAATCTCATCCGCCTCATTTGCTAAATATTTACTATGCGTAACCACAATTACACATTTCCCCAGCTCGTGCGCAGTCCGCTTTAATAGCTCAATAATCCCCGCTGCGGTCTGTTCATCCAGATTCCCAGTTGGCTCATCCGCCAATAAAACTTTTGCATCGCTTGCCAGCGCTCTTGCAATCGCTACCCGCTGCTGCTGCCCGCCAGAGAGCTTCATTACATTTCTTTTCCATGCCTCCTTGGGAATATTCACTTTTGAAAGCAATTCCTCTGGCTTATCCGTTCCTCCCAATTTTACATTTTCCTCCGTAGTAAGATAATCAATCAGATTATATTCTTGAAATACTAAAGATACATGATTCTTTCTGTGATTATTCAAACCTTTTGTAAGAATATCTTCTCCTTCATATAGTACAGTTCCTCCTGTCGGACTGTCAAGCCCTGCCAGTAAAGACAAAAAAGTTGTTTTTCCGGCTCCGCTAGCTCCAATGATAGTATAAAACTTTTTTTCTTCAAACCAGACGGAAATATTGTCTAAAACTTTCCTTTCCTTTTGAGATTTATATGTATATTCCACATTTTTTGCTTCTAATGTCATTTCAACCGTCCTCCTTAACTTATATTCAAATACCTGCGCATATAAATTGTTCATAGATCCTGCAAGATTTCCTTGGGATTCCTTTTCAATATCGCAATACCTGATACACATACAGATATTGTAATAAGCAAGGCAATTCCCGCAGCATCCTGCATTAATATCCTGGAAGTAATTTCTACATGCACACCCATCACGTTCTGCTCTGATTTTTCGTATGAAAACGCCACTTTTCCCTGATCCAATAACTCCTGTTCTTCCACACTCTGTATCTGTTGTTCTACCAGATAATCCGCCGTCAGACCTGACACTTTGGGCGCCATCAAAAAAGAAATCAACACAGCCACTACTGCAATCATAAGTGCTTCTGTCATAACCTGAGCTAAAATCTGAATTTTAGAAGTTCCCATCGACAACATAATTCCAATTTCCCTATTCCGGCTCTTGATCCAAAACTGAAAAATAAGAAACAAGATAACCAGGCTTGCTCCTGAAATTACCCAGACTAAAACTCTGCTGTACTTCTCCATTTCATTAAAATTTGCGGACAGGGTATTCATATTTCCGTTATTGTCAATCAAATCATAGCGTTCCCATGCTATATCTGCCCTCATGACATTTTTCTTTACAATTTCATAATCATTCACATTTGCCAGCTTAAAATATGCTTTCTCATATAATGGATCACCTGCTTTTCCATCCGCCTTTTCAGGAAAATTCAAATCCGTAAAAATAATATTTTCAGATCGGTAAGTATCTCCAAACATATAAGGGGTTATTGGCTGATTCACTTGATAAATACCAACAACTTGAGCTTCATAAGTCACAGAATCCTCTTTATCACGACAATTTCCAAATCTTATTTTGCATCCAATTTGTAATTGATTTTTGTCCGCAAGCTCTGAGGAAATGACACAGACATCCTTTTCACTCTCTTTAATCATTCTGCCGTCTGTGATAAAGGCATTGCCCGAAAGAAAATTAGAGTCCATAGACATATCTTTGTTTCCAATCAGCGACACGCCTCCAAGATCACTATGCTGGTCCACATCCTCATCCTCAATGCGGATAAAATCCACTGGTCTGGCAGCAGTTGTAACTGTTGTAACATTGTAATCAGCAATCCCTTCTGTAGCCGCTATTGTTTCAATATCCTCCATTAACAGAGTTTCAAAAGAATTATCCGTCCACGTTCTCCAGCTTTCTACTCCGTTTATTGTTACTATTTCCTGATGGTATCCGCCTAAGCTGCCTTGCTCATGGTCAAGCTGCCTTGATAACTCATCAATCCTTCGGTGCCGGTCTGCCTCATTTTCCTCCAGCAGAAGCCCTGCCCCGATTGCCTGCCTTGCATTATCCTGCATTTGAATAGTTGCCTTGCCGCTACTCATTGCAGACAATAGTAACAGGCTGATGATACATACCGTTACAAATAACAGGACACTTTTTACAGGCTTTCTAATAACCGAACGCCACGCTAAACTAAAACCATTCATTTGCTATCCCTCCATTTTTGATAAAACGTCTTTTGGATTCGTCCTTAAAATGGGCAGCAACGAAATACAGACAGCAACAACTGCCACACAGCCTCCTGCAAAGAACATTGTTGCCATGTCTCTTGCTTGTAAGGAAACTGACAATGGAACTGCCGCATTTTCTTCCATGAGCAG
>OFFD01001886.1_pt1 | contig 11248 bp, 8 predicted proteins | sample 1521291 | NCBI WGS metagenome assembly OFFD01 (sample SAMEA3504103, study PRJEB24116) | mouse gut metagenome | biome: mouse gut; feature: mouse-associated habitat; material: faeces | place: Denmark | collected 2011 | reverse complement strand
TGCCAGGGCGTCTTTGGGTTATTGGAACCAGCAGGTCAAGGATGCAACTGCAGCACAACAGGAAGCCGCCAGAATATACGGGGCTGGTTCCGAACAATATCTGGAGGCCGGCAAAAGAGTAACATCCGCAACGAACGAACAAGTCCTTGCGCAACAGGCGTTGAAGGATATTCTTGCAGAAGGTGCAATCAGTTGGTCAGACTATTTCTCCACCATCAACAACATGGGTGGTGAAGCATCAAAGCTGAATCAGACACTGATCACTGAATTCCAGGGAATGATTCAGCAGGCATCCGAAGCCGGTATACAGATTCCTGAATCCATCAAACAGGGAATCGAATCCGGCAGCATGGCTCCCACTGAAGCCATTCAGTACATGACAGCCATGATGAACTATATGGACATGGTGTCTGCAGCTGGTGAGACGGGTACTGCCATTCCTACTACAATGGCTAGCGAAATCCTTGCCAACGCCGGTTCTGCGCAGGAAGCGGCAAACATGCTGAACAACATGATTCAATTCCAGCAGGCACTGGAAGCGGCAAATCTGGCCGGACGTGCGATCCCGATGGACATGGCTGCTGGTATTGCGGCCGGCACCATCTCTGTACAGGAAGCCGTTAACATGCTGAGTCATGGTTCAGCAGAAGGATTGAACAAATCCGGTGAATATGCCGCTGCCGGTAAAGGAAATGCCGATGCTTACAGCAACGCACAGGCCTCCGGGGTCAAGGCCGGTACAGAACAGTCACTGAGCGCAATGACCTCTGCATTTCTTTCCGGTAAGGCATCCAGTGCAGCAGGGACCGAAGGTCAAAGAAGCGCCTCAAAATTCAACGAAGGTATCAGCAAAATCCCCGGCAAGACGGGCACTGTCCTGTCTGACACTACCGCACGCTTTGGTGGTTCAGGTGTTCCAGGGGCAGCGGGCAGTATGGGGACAAGAGCAACATCCGCCTTTGAACGAGGTATCTCAGGAATTCCTGCTGCCGCACAGACGGTCTATGACCAGACAAAAACCATCATTGATCAGATTCAGGAGCTGACCAACCGGACCTTTACTGTCAAGGTCACGAAGGAAGTCAAGACAGTTGAAACAGGCGCACCGAAACTTCGCCCGGCACCGCCCAGGCCCCGGATGCTAACAACCATGAGCGCCGATTCTGTCGGTGTTTCCGAACCAACTGCTATGTTTGCTGCAAGGGCAAAAAGTCCCGTATCAGCAACCATTGAGGAAGCTGTCGGTGCTGCCGGAATGACCATGGCTTATGAGAACTCAAACAGGCTGGACGCTCTTGCAAGGAAGATGGACAGTATGATAAATGCTCTGACCAACGGACGGACAGAAGAACTACTGCAGGTTATTGCTGACAAATCCGAAAAGGTCATTGTCATGGACGGTGTCTCTGTGGGACGGCTGGTTTCCAAAACTGTACGTGATGTGAACAATGCAGACGCTGCCCTGAGAACAAAACTAATGGGAGGATAAGATGATAGACGTTATCTACAATGGAAAATACCTCCAGTATGAAGTCCAGGGACTGAAAATCCTACAGGTCACTGGCAGAGAGGTGACAGGATACGAAATTGATGAAAAACAAATAGGTGGACTTGATGGGTCCACCTATCTTTCTTCAAGTATCGAACCACGAGACATCAAAGTGAAATTTACCCTTGCTGCACCCACAAAGGAAGCCTATAGGATCCGGATGAACAAGCTGAATAATCTTCTGCGGGCAAGGGAAGTGCAGTTGAGATTTTCGGATGAGAATGACAAATACTTCAATGCGTCTTCTGCAGAAGCAAGTCAGGATAAAATCACATTTCACTGTTGCGACCCATTCAAATACTCTGTTGCTGAACGGCTGTTCACGATGGCGAATGACACCATCAACATCACCAACACCGGCTCCGTCCCGGTCCCCATCCGATATGAAATCACCCACAACCACGAAAATGGCTATGTCGGGATTGCTTCCGAACACGGCGCCATGGAGTTTGGAAAGCGGGAAGAAGCGGATGGTGTGACCTATCAGCAGATGGAGCACCTGCTGTCCATCAGTGACTTTGTTTCCGCTCCCAACGACACAACGAGCAAGGATGCGATGCATCCTCTGTATGGGACCAAAGGAACACTGACCACCAAGTCATGGGTAGGCAGGACTTACCTGACCCTGGGTACAGTCGGTACTCTTGTCGGGGCTGCCAATGGCGGCATGCGAACTCTGACCATACCAGCTGATTCCAATGGACAGTCAGGGTGTCTGAACTGGTACCTGTATGGTCATCTGATCATGTGGGCAAACGTCATGGGCCAGACTGGCGAGATGAGCATCAGCGTCCTGACAGCTGACAATAAGCTGATTGCCGGGCTGAACTGGAACAAAACAGACATGAGTGGCAATACCGCTTACTACGACTTCGTTGTCTATAACCCTTCTGGCACCGACAATGACCCCATGAAAGGCAAAGTGCTCAAGTCATTCACTTACCAGACAGACCACCGGCACGAGCTAAATCCGTGGTACGGAGACTGGGGGCATGTGGACCTAAAAAAAGAAGGTTCGAAAATCACTTATTTCTACTGGGGCCAATATCACACGTTCAACATCCCTGAAATTGCAAATCTTCAAGCTGCCAAAATTCAGGTATCCTGCAAAGCGTGGCGGGCAAGTAATAAGACTTTGTATATTCATGGTTTTGACACATTGGATTTCTACAAATGCGACGTCTCCAAATGGCGTGATGTCCCTAACCGCTATTGGCAGGGAAGCAAGCTGGAAATCGACGGCAACACTGGCCAGTTTCTTGTGGCCGGGATGCCCAAGCCACAGGATGAAATTCTGGGTTCAAAGTGGTTCAAGGCTCCCCCAGGAGAGACAGAAGTCAAACTGTACTTCTCATCTTTTTGTAGTCCGAAGCCGACAGTAGTTGCCAGAATCAGGGAGGCATGGCTATGACAACACCAAGAATCGCTGTCCTTAACGCCCGGGATGAAGTCCTGGGCTTTTTGGATAATGACAGGCCGGGAGCCGTCCATTATTTCGATGAAACCCTGCATCTGTATCTTGCCGGGTCAGCCTATACATTTGATGGAAAGGTGCTTACCTGTGAGGATACGCAAATCATCGAAGTCGGAAACAAGCTGTCTTTCCGTCACCAGAACAAGGACTACTACCTCAACATTGTGAAAACAGAAAAAGACGAGGTATACACATCCTTTGAATGCTTTGGTCTGACTTTTGAATTCCTGAATGAGGAAGTTGACAAGTACGAAGCACCCGAGGCAAAAACTCTTGCCGCCTACATCCAGCAGTGGGGCGCTGAAACGATGGACCTCAGGATCATCCACAATGAGGTGGCGGACAGGGCGCTGAAACTGAAATGGGATGGACGGGAGACGATTTTGAAGCGCCTCTTTTCTCTTGCCAACAGCTTTGACGTGGAGCTGGATTTTCAGACAGTGCTGAACCGGGATTTTTCTCTGTCCCATATGAATCTCTACATCGTGAAGCAAACCGGCAAGGATAGGACAGGCGAAATCCTGCGGTATGGAAAGGAAATCGAAGGGATCAAAAAGACCTCTGATGTTTCTGACCTGTACACCGCCATCCGTCCCAGGGGCAAGGATGGTCTGACTCTTGCCGGATACTCCCATGCCAAAGAGTCAGATGGCTGCTGGCTGAGAGGGGAAGACATCCTGAACCCGTCTGCAAAAGACAGGTTTCCAGCGCTCAATCCTGATAAGGCAGAGGGGTACATTGCCCGTTACTGGGACTGCGATGTGGAAGACCAGGCCATGTTGTATGGTCGTGCCCTTGCAGAACTGCGCAAGAACTCCGTACCAAAGCTGGAGTACGAGGTGGACGGTTTTGTGGATGGTGCCATCGGTGACCGGTTCACGATTGAGGATGACGCCTATCAGCCAACTCTGTACGTTCAAGCTAGGGTCGTTGAACAGGAAATCTGCTTCACGGACCCATCCCGGAGCAAGACTACTTTCGACAACTTTACCGAGGTAAAATCACAGCTTTCCAGCACCATTCAGGCACAGGTGGAAAAGCTGGTGGAGAAATACAAGACATATCAGGCCGGTATCTCTTCCACAGCCGGGACCATCTTCGTCAACGGTGTCGGAAGCACTACGCTGACAGCCTATGTCCGTGACGGCGTGACCGATGTGACTGACAAATTCACGATTCGCTGGTACAAGGCAGGGACTGAGTGTGGGAATGGTAAAACGCTGACCGTTTCCAGCACGGACTTTGATGACATGGCGGTGTACGGATTCAAGGCTTTTGACAGCACCGGAGCCATCAAGGCGGAATATGAACTGACCTTTGCCAATGTGGGGGATGGTGTGTCGGATTATCTTCACGTCAAATACTCCAACGACGGCGGCCAGACATTCAGCAGCCCAGACGGTGACTGGATTGGACAGTATCACGACAGCAACCCTGTCGATTCCCCCGACCCTGCGAGATACACATGGGCCAAAATAAAGGGCAATGACGGAGCCAATGGACAGACACAGAAACTGGTTTCTCTGACCAACGAATACTACCTTTCAACATCTGATACTGCCCAGACAGGCGGTTCCTGGGGGACGGCTTACCCTGACTACGAAGATGGTAAGTTCTTGTGGGTACGAATCAAAGCGGTCTATAAGGATCCCAACGGAACGGCCTACACAACGCCCGAACTGGAAAAAGCATGGCTCAATGCAGGCAAGGCCATCCAGAAGGCTCAGACAGCGGCAGACAGCGCCTCTGCAGCGTCTTCTGCAGCTGCTGCTGCGGTGAGTCAGGCTCAGGCCGCAAAGGCCACAGCGGACTCTGTAGCGGCTGAGATAGCCCCCATCAAGACCGGTGTGCAGGAAGCCAAGGATGCGGCTGCTGATGCAAAAAAGGAAATCGCTGATAAGACACAGCAGATGCTGCTGGACATCGGAGACACCTACGCAACCAAAAACGAGGTGACCACTCTGGAAGGTGACCTGCAGGCACAGATCACCGCAAACGCCACAGAGATTGCCAGCAAGGTGTCACAGACAGAGTACCAGCAGAACCAGCAGGACATTGACGATACTCTTGCCAGTCTGAACAGCGATTTGACAGCTGCACAAGGCACCCTGTCCTCTCTCCAGTCCAGTCAGTCTGAGGCAGCACAGAAGCTGGCACAGGCTGAACAGGATTTAAGGGACGCTCAGGATGCAGTGAGTGACCTGCAGGCCAGTCAGACAGCCACAGACACCCAGCTTAAGGCCGCTCAGGATGCAGTGACCAAAGCACAGGCTGCGGTGGATAAGGCGCAAAGTGATGTGGACAAAGCCAACACTGAAATCGGCAAGGTCAAGACGGACATTGCCGGGATCCAGGGGGATATCTCGGACCTGACCAGCCGGGTGACGACGGCGGAGACAAGCATCACGCAAAACGCCAATGCCATTGCATTGCGGGCCACAAAGACGGAAGTCAACACGGCTGTTCAGGGGGCCAAGGATTATGCAGATTCGAAAATCACAGTCAAGGCCAACGAGATCACATCCAGCGTCACAGCGGTGCAGAATCGGGTCAACGGCCTGCAACAGCAGAAGGTGGATTACTTCTACTACCTTTCAACGTCCCCCGATTCCTGCACCGGTGGAAGCTGGAGCACAACAAAACCCGCCGAAACAGCGGGCAAGTACATCTGGTTTAAGCAGCGGACGACCTACGTTTCGGGCGCCAGCACGGAATCCTCTCCTGCAAGATTGACTGGGAAGGATGGAGCTGACGGTCACAACGGCGCTGACACTCTGAGTATTTCCATCACACAGTCATGGGATGATAATCAGTGCACTCTGACAGCTCATGTATTCAAGGGACCCCAGGAACTGACGGATGTGCAGGTCATCGCTCTGGGTGCCCTGAAATGGTACAAAGACGGCACCTTCCTTTCCAATGGCAAGCAACTCACACGCACACTTACCGGCAGAGAGACGATAGAGTGCAGACTTGAGTCGGGGGGGGGTGTCCTAATGCCTGAGTTTATTACACTGGCTGATGGAAGTCTTGCAGTGAAGGGAAGGAATCTGCTCAAGCAGTCCTGTCCGCTTGTCGTTGGCAACTGGATAAACAACGGTGGTTCACCGGCAATCGACAATGCCGTTCTGTATGACGGCAAACCAACGCTACGGCTTAATCTAGGTGCAGGGATTGTTTATTATCCTATACCTAGAGCTACCCAAACCAATAATGTCGAAGACTGGGTGCCAATGATTGTTGGTCAAACTTACGTTTACAGTATGTGCCTGAAAGCGGAAGGGACTGTTAACCACGCCTTGTACGTTCCTCTTCACTGGCACTTCAAAAACACCGCAGGTGACCCAAACGGTAACCAGGAATTTATTTTGAACGGCGGAACAATCACAGTTGGTGAATGGTCGGTTATTTGGACGAAGTTCAAAACCATCCACAAATGGATGAGGCCGTTTATCTACACCGGGCAGAACCCCGCAGTGCCTGTAAACATCGCATGGATAAAGCTGGAGTACGGTGATGAGTTCACCGGACCTAGTGCTGCACCAGAAGATGAGGAGGTGACGACATGAATCAGGAAATGTTTGGCACACTCCCTGATGGGACGTTGTACACAAAAAGGCGGAATCTGTGGAACAAGCCACTGCAAAATGTTGTGTCCTACAAGGGGTATGAGTGTGAGAAGTGGAGTTGTGGAATTGGACAGACAAAAAGCCCAAATATAAGTGTTCTTGCGATGATTGGACCTGTAGGTAGAGATACTCATTTCACGGTTTCGTACGATTACATATTTGTCAGAAGACAGGTTGGTACAACGAATGTGATGAACATGGCTTATAACGAGGGTTGGATTGGAAGTAAATGGTTCGGTGAAATCCGTCTTTCTGGAGACTATCACATCTACCCTAACAAAGAAGACTGGCAACACCTGAAACATACGTTCAGTTTCAACATGGACAAAGGACAGGCTACAAATCTTAATATTTATCCCGCATATCTCCGTGACATAGACGCAGACCTCTACATCCGCAACATCATGGTGACATACGGGGATGAAGATTATCCCTACACGCCGGCTCCTGAGATTGATGAAACGGTGGTGTTGGAATGAGGAGGCACGTTAAATGGCAACCCTAGCAAGACAAAGCCTCACCCTTGAAGATTTCAGCGGCGAGCTGGCTGACCTTGAAGACAAAACCATCCTCAACGCCACGGCCCTGGAACAGCGGCTGTCCTCACAGATCCTGCAGACACAGGAGCAAATCCAGCAGTCGGTCAGTGAGCAGTATTTCACGAAGGATGAGACAAACACCCTCATCTCTCAGGTCAGCACTGCATTCACTCAGACGGCAGAAGGCTGGCAGATGGACTTCAATAAAATTGTTTCCATCGTCAACGCCAATCAGGCAGCCACTGATGCGGAGTTCCAGGAATGGACAAAATACATCCGGTTTGTCGATGGAAACATCATCCTGGGGCAGGTACAAAACCCGGTCATTCTGACAATCAAGAATGACCGGGTTTCTTTTGCCCAGTCCGGTCAGGAAGTAGCCTATCTGTCCAACGCTGAACTGGTCATCACCGATGCAAGGATCACACACTCCCTCATCATCGGGGATTTTGGATGGGTGCCACGGGCCAATGGTTCGGTGGATTTCAAAAAGGTGCTCTAGTATGGGCACCTTTTGTCATAGAAAGGAGAGTGACTGATGGCATACGGACCATGGAAAGGTTCAAGATGGCGGACTGTCTGGAACAATGGTTATTACCGAATAGATGTCCAGTGGGATTTCTGTCAGGACATCGAAAACAACAAGACAAAGATTTCCATGATGGGACAGCGGATTGCATCCCTGAATGGCTACTACAGTTTCACATACAGTGCTGTTCAGACAGGTGTCGGTGACTTCAACGGTACCACTTTTGGCGAGGAGCGTTCTGTTTCTGTTGGCGGTGGTGGCACAGCTGTCGTTGACTGCACGGATCGTCACTCTGAGGTCACACACAACGCAGACGGTACATGGCCCGCTGGAAAGGCTGGCCGGTGGCGGTTCAATGTCCCTCTGGGTGGCTCTCACAATACCCCAACAGTGGGATGGACAAACTTCACAATCGACGGCGAAATCCCGACCATTCCCCGGGCGACTACTCCGACACTCTCTGCCTCTTCTGTGGCATGTGGTTCCAATCTCACCATCAATCTTCCCCGGCACGCATCCGGTTTCACGCATCGGATAAGCTACAGGATAGGTGGCAAGTACAAGGGGACTATCACAACAAATGCCGGAACATCCTTTGCATGGAAAGTGCCGAACCTCGGTACCTACATGCCAAACAGCACCGGTGTCTGGGTCGTTCTGAGAGTGGAAACGATGAGCGGCAGAACGGTTATCGGATACAAGGACATTGGATTTACCGCCACTGCCCCGTCCTCATGGGTACCCACAGCATCCATTTCCAGCATTGCGGAAGCCACCGCCAATCTGGCAACACAGTTTGGCGGATATGTGCAGGGCAAAAGCACCCTGCGAGTCAAATCAGCGGGATCGGGAAGCAATGGCTCCACCATCTCCAGTTATGTGGTGACGATTCAGGGAAGGAAGTACAACGGGACTGACATCACATCCGCCGCTATTTCCGCATCAGGGACAGTCGCCGTCACTCTGACAGTGACCGATTCCAGGGGAAGGAAGGCAAGCAAGACGCAGAATGTCTCTGTGCTGGCCTACAGTCCCCCGCAAATCACAGTGTCCAATGTTGCCCGGACAACGGATGAGGCACAGACGGCGACCTGCACCTATAACTTCAGCATTGCTTCTGTTAACAGCAAGAACACAAAGGCGTTCTACATCCAGTACCTTTCCGGCTCAACGTGGACAGACATCACCCGCATGTCAGACGTCTACACAAAATCCGGCTCCGTCACTTCCGGGGCTGTTTTTGGTGTGGATGCGACAACCAAAGTGCGGTTTGTGGCGCAGGATTATTTCACAAGCGTCATCGTGGAGAAGGAAGTCGGGCCGACTTTTACATTGATGAATTTCGGGGCGGGTGGAAAGAGTCTTGCGATTGGCAGGCTGTCTGACAATCAGGGGACCTACCAAAACGCTCTTGCACAGACACATGCCCATGCCACAAACGCATCCGCTTCTGGCGGGTACCTCAAGATTTTACAACTCAAAATACTGGCATCAGCGTGGAACTACGGTGGCATTGAATTCAAATATCATTGTGGTGCAAATGCAAACGGCTTTTTCGACACCGGCAAAATCGTTATCAACGGCGGCAACACCACGGACCCCGCTCCCGCCATTGTCCTGTGTTCCAATCCTGATAATCCGATTTATCTGCACAAAGCATCGGCGAACACATGGGATGTCTATGTGAATAAATCCGGCTCCGAACAGGCTTTTGTCTTCGATGTCGTGCAGTTCAGAGCGGAAAAGATCAGCTGGTCATTCCAGAACCAGCAGGTTGCTTCTCTGCCCTCCGGATACATCCGGGCAAGATGGGAGCACCTCAATGCCTGTTATCCAGTCGGCTCCGTCAAGCTCACATGGGGCGCAGTTAACCCCGGAACACGTCTGGGCGGCACATGGGTGCAGTTCTCCCAGGGCCGTGTTCTGTTAGGACAGGGAACAGGAAGCGACGGTTCCACAAGCCAGACATTCGGGGCAGGAGCGACAGGAGGAAGATACACCTCTGACCAAATCAACACGACCAACTCAGCCCTGTCCGGCTTCCCTCCAAACGGGCCGAACTATGCGGACCGGTGTATCGTCCGCAAACAGGCAGCCGGCTACAACCAGGAACGGGACGCCATGATTTCCCTTGTCCAACCCTATCAAGTCATCTATGCATGGCGAAGAACAGCCTAGAAAGGATCCCATGAAAATCTATACCCAAATCGGCGATGACGGAACGGTCACCGCCTTTTCCACGTGCTCCACCGCTGATGTGCAGGTGGAAGCACAGGTGACCGGCCCGCTTTATCCGGAAAAACTCTCCGGCTACAAGCTGGAAGCTGACAACACCGGTGTCAATCATCTTGTCTTTGATGAGGATCAGTACAAGGCGCACCTCAAGCAGGAACAGGAAGCGGCGACCATAGCTGCGGCAGAGACCAAACTCGCCGAGGTAAGCAGAGAAGCGCTGCTGACAGGTGTTGACGATGAGACCGCTCTGTCCATGGCGCCGCTGTATCCCGAATGGGAACCCGGCACCGAATACAAGACTGGTCAGCGCCTGCGGTTTGGTGACGGCGGATTCGTCAAAGTCCTGCAGGACCACAAGTCACAGGCTGACTGGCTGCCTGATGCGACCCCGTCTCTGTACTCCGTCATCTCTGACCCTGCCGAAGAATGGCCCGAGTTCAGGCAGCCGACCGGTGCTCACGATGTGTACAACACCGGCGATAAGACGACCTATAAAGGCGAGCACTACACCTGCCTGCGCGACAATGTTGCACACTCCCCGGAAGCACTTCCGGATGCATGGGAAAAGGCTGAATGACACGGCCGGAAAGGAATTGATTATGCTGACAAACAAGACTTACGACATTCTGAAATGGATCGCTCTGGTGGTCCTGCCAGCTGCAGCCACTTTTTACACCGCCCTCGCTCCTATCTGGGGACTGCCCTACGAAACCGAAATCCCGATGACCATCACAGCCGTGGATGCCCTGCTGGGCGCTCTGCTGGGAGTATCCAGCCAGAAGTACAAGGCGCAGACAGATGGAACTGTGGACTAGCTTAATCGACGCCTGCGGGTCTGCCCTTGTGGCAGGCCTTTTTGGTGTCGTGATGTGGTACCTGCAGAAACAGGAAAAGCAGGGGAAGGTCCGGGATGAGGACACAAAGAAGCGTTTGGAAATGATTCAGGCCAACACTGCAAAGCTGGATGATCATGATGCGCTGATCGTATCCCTGTCCGAAATTGCCCGGCAGTTGCAGGTATCCACAGAGATAAACAGCGAGGGGGTCAAGGTATTGATGCGCTACATGTTGCAAAGGTACCACGCGACCTACATGATGCGGGGTTTCATCACGTCTCACGAGAAACAGGAGTTCCTGGAAGCCTATCACGTCTATCACGACAAAGGCGGAAACGGCACTGGAGAAAGCTGGATGCGCGAAGTGGATGGGCTGCCTGTCAGGGATGATGTCCCGACCATCAACCCCTATCTGGAAGTGCTGAAAGAGAACAAAGGAGAATGATATGACATTGAA
>OFFD01001862.1_pt1 | contig 11391 bp, 8 predicted proteins | sample 1521291 | NCBI WGS metagenome assembly OFFD01 (sample SAMEA3504103, study PRJEB24116) | mouse gut metagenome | biome: mouse gut; feature: mouse-associated habitat; material: faeces | place: Denmark | collected 2011 | reverse complement strand
ACTCAGTTAGCGGCTTAGCCTAGGATGAACAACCTAAAATTTTACCGAATCATTGTTATAAAAAACTCATAACACACCCACCCGACTTATGTAAAAGATCAAGAGATATTTCCTCCCCGAAAGCGAGATACCTACCGAATGGTATAATATCCAGGCTGACATGAAAACCAAGCCTCAGCCTCCGCTGTAGGACCGAATCAAACACATGTAGGGCGGGGGAATGTTCCCCCGCCCTACTGTTATCAGATATATGGATACGCCTGCTAAAACGGCGGGGCATCGGATGCGGTAGTGGCTGTAATATCGGCTGAACCTCCCTGGAACTGCGCTCCGCCTATGGCATCCATACCTGCCGGGGGGATGGCAGAATCCACATCGTTCAACCTCGACTCGCGTTGGCCGCTTGTCACGGAAATCTCTCCGTCCCAGTTCTCGAAGCGGGCATACTTCGACTTGAACCTCATCTTCACATCATCAACACGTCCTGAACGGTGCTTGGCGACAATGAACTCGGCAAGGCCTCGTATATCATTTCCGGCTCCGTCGACCCCTGAACGCAGGTAATACTCGGGACGGTGGATGAAGCACACGATATCGGCATCCTGCTCGATAGCTCCGGACTCACGAAGGTCGCTCAGCTGCGGACGCTTGCCATCCTTTGAATCGGCACCACGCGACTCCACCGAACGGTTGAGCTGCGACAGGGCTACAATAGGTATGTTCAACTCCTTGGCAAGCTGCTTTAATGAACGTGATATCATGGAGACCTCCTGTTCACGTGAACCGAACTTCATGCCTGACGCATTCATCAGCTGAAGGTAGTCGATTATTATGAACGACACATTATGCTCCCTGACAAGCCGTCGGGCCTTGGTGCGGAGCTCGAATATAGAAAGGGAAGCCGTATCGTCGATATAAAGCGGTGCGCTATAGAGATTCTTGACACGCGACATCAGCTGGTCCCACTCCATCTGTGACAGCTGTCCGCTCTTGATCTTCTCACCCTCAATCTCGCAGGTGTTCTGTATCAAACGGTTAACAAGCTGAAGGTTAGACATCTCAAGCGAGAATATCGCCACCGGGATATTGTAATTGACAGCCATGTTCTTTGCCATCGACAGCACAAAAGCAGTCTTACCCATAGCAGGACGTGCAGCAATGATGATAAGGTCACTTCTCTGCCATCCGGATGTGAGCTTGTCAAGCTCATGGAATCCCGATTCAAGCCCCGACAGACCGGATGCCCTGTTAGCTGATATCTGAATCTGCTCGATAGCCGAATTGATCACAGGGTCGATCTGTGTCACATCCTTCTTGACATTGCGCTGGGATATCTCAAAGAGCTTTCCTTCAGCTTCCTGAAGAAGATCGTCCACATCGTAGCTCTCGTCAAATGCCTGTGCCTCGATCTGTGATGCAAAACGTATCAGCTCACGTGCAAGATATTTCTGAGCCACTATACGAGCATGGAACTCGACGTGTGCGCCGGACGCCACCCTCGATGTCAGCTCCGATATACGCAGGGCTCCGCCGGCTGCCTCCAGGTCACCGTTAAGACGGAGCTTCTCGGTGACCGTGAGCATGTCTATGCTCTGCTGGGCTGCACCGAGGCTCTGAATGGCTGCATAAATCTTCTGGTTGGAGGTGTCATAGAAGGATTCGGGCTTGAGAATATCACACACCACAGTGTAGGCATCCTTCTCAAGCATGAGCGCACCGAGCACCGCCTCTTCAAGATCATTATCTCGTGGCGGCACACGCCCTCCATGGTCAAACTGCGACACGTGCTCCGGTCTGGAACGCCTACCGGCATATGTATTGTTGTTATTCTCTTGCGCCATAGGAACTGAATGGTTGATTTTTGAGGACAAAGTTACACCTTTCCCCCCACACTTGAAACTAATGTCGATAAGTTTTCATTAACTTTGCAATCCGAAACAAGTACCAAGCTTATGATACTCTTCCCAAATGCCAAAATAAACCTCGGACTCGATATCCTCAGGAAACGTCCTGACGGCTATCATGACATCGAAACTGTCATGGTGCCGGTGCCATGGTGTGACGTGCTTGAAATAGTACCCGCCAAAGGTTCCGAGACCACACTCACCGTGAGCGGACGTAAGGTGGAATGCCCCATGGAAAAGAACCTGGTGATGAAAGCCTACAGGGCTCTTGAAGCAGAGGTCTCACTCCCTCCTGTCGACATATATCTGCGCAAGATCATTCCTGACGGAGCAGGGCTTGGAGGAGGATCGTCCGATGCCTCGTTCACCCTATTAGCCCTGAACGAGCTTTTCAGCCTCGGCTACAACCGTGAGGAACTTGCCCGCATAGCTTCAACTCTCGGTTCCGACTGCCCGTTCTTCATATACAACACCCCCATGCTGTGCACAGGCACAGGCACCGACATGGAACCTGTGGAGCTTGACCTGAAAGGTCACAGTATCCTCATAGTGAAGCCACAGGTGAGCGTTCCGACTGCCGCCGCCTATTCACATACAACTCCCGCCATACCGTCAACTCCGATACGTGACATCATCGCCTCGCCTATATCCTCATGGGAGGGGAGACTCAAGAACGATTTCGAACCGTCAGTGCTACCCGCCTATCCGGCAATAGCTGATGTGAAACGAAGCATCAAGGAGATGAATCCTATATACACGGCAATGTCAGGGTCGGGAGCGTCAGTGTTCGGAATCTTCGGGAATGACATTTTGTCACCCGTCATAAGAGAGAGGTTCCAGGGATGTGACACACTGGTGGCAACACTCTGACAAGCAATATTTTCAGCTGATATATCGAACGTTATACAGATATTTTTGTTCTAAAAATAGGCAGGTCCGTCACCAACCGAAAGCATTAAGACTCACTGACGTGAGTCTGGCAACATTTTTGCATACATATATTGTTTAAAATAAAGATATACCATTATGGCAAAAGATCCACAAAATCAACATACCCCCACTCCCGATACAGAGGAAAAGATGCACCGGGAGAATCCAGAAACCGAATGCTTCGATGATGTGCAGGACGCTTCCGATGAGGTAAATTCACAGGCTGATGAAGCCAATGAGATAATCGATAAGGAACTTGCCGACATAGATGCCCTCAACAAGCAACTTCTCGATGCCCAAGCCCAGGTAGAGAAGGAGAAAAAGGAGTATCTTTTCCTGATGGCAGAATTTGACAACTTCCGCAAACGTACCGTCAAGGAGAAAGGAGAACTAATCAAGAATGCTTCCGAAAGCGTGCTTAAAGGCCTACTGCCGATAGTCGACGACTTCGAGCGCGGACTTGATGCAAGCGCGAAGATCGATGATCCTGCCGAAATACGCAAGGGCATGGAACTCATCTATCAGAAACTCATCAAATATCTGGAGCAGAACGGAGTAAAAGCCATCGAATCGACAGGGAATCAGTTCGACGCCGAAATCCATGAGGCAATAGCCATGGTACCGGTCCAGGATGAGTCACAGAAAGGGATTGTAATCGACACACCGACAAAAGGATACACACTCAACGATAAAGTGCTTCGCCACGCCAAAGTGGTGGTAGGGCAGTAATATAACAACACCGCATCACCGTTATGGCAGCAAAAAGAGACTATTACGAAGTTCTTGGAGTCGACAAGAACGCCGATGAAAAGACCATAAAGAGTGCCTACCGCAAGAAGGCTATACAATATCATCCCGACAAGAACCCTGGGGACAAGGAAGCTGAAGAGAAATTCAAGGAAGCTGCCGAAGCATACGATGTGCTATCCAATCCCGACAAACGAGCCAAATATGACCAGTTCGGTCACGATATGGGACCACAAGGATTCCCTGGTGGCGGAGGTTTCCATGCGGGAGGATTCTCAATGGAGGATATATTCTCGCAGTTCGGCGATATCTTCGGAGGAGCTTTCGGAAATATGGGAGGCTTCGAGTCGGCAGGCGGACGCCCCCGCCGCCGTCAGCGCAGAGGCTCTGATCTGCGCATCAAGATAAAGATGACTCTCGCAGAGATAGCGACAGGCATCAACAAGACGCTTAAGATACCCACAATGGTGCCATGCTCACACTGCAACGGTACCGGTGCAAAGGATGGCACGGCTTTCCACAACTGTCCTACCTGCAACGGCTCAGGCACAGTGATACGCCAGCAGCAGACAATGTTCGGGATACAACAGTCGGTGATCGAGTGCCCCCAATGTCACGGCGAAGGCAAAATAATCACCGAACGGTGCAGCTACTGCAACGGCGAAGGTGTTGAGAGAAAGGATGAGACAGTGTCGTTCTCTATCCCCGCAGGAGTACAGGACGGCCAGACACTCACCATGCGCGGCAAAGGGAATGCCGCTCCACGCGGAGGAGCTAACGGCGACCTGCTCATAGTGATAGAGGAGGTAAAGCACCCCGAGCTAATACGTGACGGCAACGACATCGTATACAATCTGATGCTCGACCTGCCTACAGCCACACTCGGAGGCTCGGTAGAGGTACCGACCATCACTGGGCGTGCAAGAATGAAGATTCCAGCAAGCACCCAGCCCGGAAAGGTACTGCGCATGCGCGGCAAAGGCCTCCCCTCCACTGACGGATACGGCACAGGTGACGAACTTGTCAACATCATGGTATACATACCCGAAAACCTCGGACAACAGGAGCAGGCTGCTATCGAATCGCTCCGAGGCAAGCCAGGTGTAACCCCTGATGAATCCACGAAGAACCGTATTTTCTCAAAACTCCGTCACATCTTTGAATAAAAGAACGAAGCGGAACGGAAGAAAACATATAGTCCCGCGCTTGCTCTTCACGAGTGAGCGCGGGACTGTTATTATCAAAAAGCTAATTCTATTAGTTCCCTGTATTATGTATGACCGCTGGATATGCTGAAAGTTTAATATCCGACAGCGGGTTTTAATCTATTTTAACCAAATAATAAATCCGGCATTTGCAAGGATTTTATGGTATCGTTAATTTTGCATCATGCCAGTAAAGAAACCAACCCCCATCCCTCTTGAACTCCTCGCTCCTGCCAAGAACGCCGATATCGCCATAAGTGCCATACTCGCCGGGGCAGATGCCGTGTACATAGGCGCATCAAGCCACGGCGCGCGCAAGGATGCCTCCAACAGCATCAACGATATACGCCGCGTGGTAGAGACCGCCCATCCATTCAACGCCAAGGTCTACGCGACTGTCAACACTATAATATACGACCATGAAATCCATGAAGTAGAACGCCTGATCACCTCGCTCTATCATGCAGGGGTCGACGCCCTGATAGTCCAGGACATGGGAATACTACGCATGGATATACCGCCGATAGAACTTCATGCAAGCACACAATGTGATATCCGCACCCCTGAGAAAGCACGTTTCCTTGCCGATGCCGGATTCTCACGCCTCGTACTTGCCCGCGAACTTTCACTCAAGGAAATATCCGAGATACATGAGGCTGTACCAAACACACCGCTTGAGGGGTTCATACACGGAGCACTGTGTGTGAGCTATAGCGGAGACTGCCGTGCAAGCTGCATGACAGGAGGACGCAGTGCCAACCGTGGAGAATGCGCCCAGATATGCCGCCTACCCTACACTCTCACCGACTCACACGGCAATACTCTGACTGAAGGCAAGCATCTGCTATCGTTACGCGACCTCAACCGCTCCGACTCTATAGGAGATATGGCTGAAGCGGGCATAAGCTCATTCAAGATAGAGGGGAGGCTAAAGGAAGAGGGATATGTGCGAAACACTGTAGCATGGTACTCCAGAATACTGGACCGCGTTGTCGAAGGGAGCGGGGGGAGATATGTGCGCCAGTCGGCAGGAGAATCACATGCAGACTTCAACCCTTCGCCCGACAAGTCATTCAACCGCGGATTCACCACCTATTTCCTTTCCGGAAAAGCCCCGGTGAAGGGTGTTGCGTCAATCGATACCCCAAAAGCCACAGGAACACCCATAGGAAAGGTGATGAAATGCGACAACAGATCGATCACCGCATCACTGTCGGCACCGCTTGCCAATGGCGACGGACTCGGGTATTTCGACAGAGAGGGACAATTCAAAGGTTTCCGACTCAACCGTGCCGACGGCAACAGGCTATACCCGGCGACCCCTCAGAACATCCCTGCCGGCACCACACTCTACCGCAACCGCGACAAGGAATGGGACGATGCCATATCATCGGCAAAGACCACACGCACAATGCGCCTCGATATGGCTCTTACCAGAACCAGCGGCTCAAACATAGCCCTCGAACTCACATCAGAGACAGGGGTGTCAGCCACTGTGACAATGGATTGCGGTGACCTTAGCGAAGCTGTGACACCTCAGGAAGCTCCGCGCCGACGCATACTCAGCAAACTCGGGGACACTATATACCGACCGGGCAAGATCGTGGATCTCATAGGTCAACACTTCATACCTGCATCCCTTCTAACCTCCTTGCGCCGAGATGGGATAGCGAAACTCGACAGTGCGGCAAGAATGACCTACCGCTACAGCTACCGCCTCCCGGAAACACCTGAGGCAAAATACATATCCGACACAGCATCCATTCACGACAATGTAGCCAACCATCTCGCCGAGAGATTCTACCGTGACCATGGGGTAAACACAATCGTACCCGCCGCAGAGGTAAAGCGGCCTCAGGATGAGAACGGCACAATGGTCATGACCACACGTTACTGCATCCGCCGCGAGCTTGGAAAATGCCTGCTCACTCCCGGAGGGAGGTCATGGGACAATGGTCCGTTGTATCTCGTAAACGGCTCTGTGCGCCTGAGAGTGGAGTTTGACTGCTCACGCTGCGGAATGAACCTCTATTCTCTTTGAACAGAGAGAGCCTATTCACAGTCGAGCCACTTATCAAGCAATTCCTTATACTGAGGGGTCAGCTTGAAACGCTCGATCTGAGCATCGAGTGTATCAGCGAGAGCCGTGCGTCTCTTATTGAATATCCATGACTGGAACTGGCTGAACGAGACCTTAGTATCCACATGCAGATCGCTGTATTCCTCATGCAAGCGATGAGCCACCTCCTCGTTGACAACAGCCATAGGGATATCACCTGCCGAGACAAGCATCACAAGCTGCTCAGCCGAATACTTATGGGAGTCATGAATGATTATGCTGTCACCGATCTCTCTTGAAAGATTGCCTACACGCTCCGCCGCCGGTGAACCTGCCACAACCCATACCTGCTTCCCTGCCAACGCCAATGGAGTGGTGACGGTAGTGTCGCGGCTCACAAGCACCATGCGGTCGATATACACCGGCTCGCTGAACCTGAACCTCTGACGCAAAGAGGCCGTCACAGGTATATCGGCGATAAGCACATCATACACTCCGTCGCTCAAACGGTCGAGCGACTCGCTTACTGATGATACAGGGTAATACTTCACTTTATCGCCATACATCGCCGACATACCCCTGAGCATCTCATAATTGAAGCCGGCAAGAGTGTCGCCGTAACGATACAGCGACATAGGGGAATAGGCTATAGCCACATTGATGGTGTCATCGCGTCCGCGCTCGTACTCATATCCGGCATGGGTACCGGAGGCATTGATATATCTGACTGTGACTATGATGCCGACGGAAAGAATGGCAAGAGCCACCACCAGCAACCGCCGTGGAGTAAGAAATCCTTTGTGTCCGTTCATGTCATTATATACACTTGATTACTTGTATATAACACGCGGGCAAAGGATTTGGTTAATTAAGAAAATCTACCGACACTCCCATCAGGAATCTACGCGGGTTGAGCGGATAATGAGGGCTGGAGAAATAATTGTTGCCTCCGAGCTTGCCCTGGTTTACATGGGAGAACAGCACGAAGAAACGCGCGCGAGATAGCTTCATGTTAACATAAGCATTCATCATCGGATAATTGCCACACTTGATCTCATGCTGATTGTAGAATGTCATTGTCGAAGGCTGATATGCCGGAGCATAGTACTTTGTGTAATAATCCATATCCACACCCAACTGCACATCAAGCACCTTGGCAAGCTTGAATTGCAGATACAGATTGGAGTATATGGCAAGCTGAGGCAACGGCAATACGCTCTCGTCAGAGGATTTCTGATATATCACGGTGTTGCGCCAATTGAGTGCGCGGAAACGGAAATCCTGCTGAAGACGTGCGCTCAGCACCTGCACGCTTCCTCCCGCCTGCATGGGCAGGCACTGGTCATTGAAATATATCATGTTCTGCACATTCTCCACACCCACATCTATATTGGTGGACGTGTGTGGAATGTCGAGGACTCCTCCGAATCTGAGCCGGCGAGTCTTGCCGAAATCATTCTTCCACATGAAATGATTGGAGACAAAATTATTCATCAGATACGGAGCTGTAGTGTTGCTGAAATGACCATAACCCTTCAGCCTCACAGTATCTCCCAGGAACTTTATGCGGGTAGTTACATTTCCGTCGGCCTTCAGCTCTCCGGCTGCGGGACCGACAAGGCCAATCTGCACAGTACCCTCATAATTGAGCAATGTGCCCTGCCGCTTGGTGAGCTGGGCACCGACATATAAAAGATTCTCGGATGCCTTTGCAGAGAGCCTTTCGGCAAAAGGATAAGGCGTAAGCCCCTCAGGACGGTCGGGACCGCTGATAGGCAGGGTGTCAACCGCCTGGGTGTACTTTCGCAACTCGTGGGTCACGAATGCCGAAAGCCCCGCTTTGGCATACTTGTTGAAGCCTTCGAGAAGATCCACCCCTATAGTGTTACGGAGAGATGAATACTCGGTCTGGTCATCGGTCCATGCATCCGAAATGTAGTGGTTAGCCCAGAAATCCTCCTCGGAAGCCGAGGTGTTATAGAACCTGTGACGGTCCTCGCTATAGGACATAGTCCATATGAAACTCGACACAGGGACATATTCACGCGCGATTATGGAATCCTCATACACCGAATCGTAAGTCTCTTTCCAGAAACCGACCTTATAACGGTGGTTCATATACATCTGCTTACCGGCAACACGGTTACGTGAGGCTGTGAGATTGGTGGGGATGTTCTTGGGATTGATTTTCGACATGCCACCCTGTATCACTGCCGGATCTATTATGTAAAGGTCGTCAGTTATACCGCCATTCTCCTGGTTCAAAGCCGTATAGGAATTGAAATATCCCTGAAACTCATACCTGTCGCCCATATAGGAGCCGAAGAGATTCCAACTGAACGACTTTGCTGCCTGATTGGCATAAGATCCTTTAGAATAAGGATAGTCCACCTTCAATCCCACCTGCCCTTTCGGACTGAAGTTGCCTGAAAACAGGAACCTGAACCAATCCTGAGCTATCTCACGGCCGCCACCGGTGTTATAGCCCACAATCGACATCGGGATACGTGAGTTATAGAACTTCTGATCCTTCTCGGATGGGAGCCAGTATCTCTTGGCGTCCTTAAGGAAAAACGGACTGACAGGCTCCTGGTCCATGTATATCATATTCTTCCCTGCCGATGCCTGGTTGCCTGTGGTCACGAATGCCGGAGACACAGAGGTGGGTATGGCAGTGCGGTAATAATTATAGAGAAGAGTGTCCACAGACGCCGGCGAATGCAGCCCGAGAGGCTGGAGTATGCCCCATGCATAGGTAGGCTCTACCTCAGGGTCCTCAGCATGAGATCTGCCGAAGCCTAACACAGTGAAAAATATGATGATGAATATCGGAAAAATCTTTTTCATGGGTGCAAAAATACGGAAAAAAAGCGAGAATCCTAAGCTTATGCGTCCGCAAAATATCTTGAACGACTAAGTGCTTGCTATTTTGTGATTTTTTTGCTAATTTTGCACGCTGAAAGAAATTCTATAAATATAAGATACTTAAGAAATGAACATTTCAAAGGAAGAGATCTCTCCCGTAGAGCTTCGTCTCACGGTAGCCATCGCAGAGAACGACTATAAGGACGATGTGACCAAGAAGCTCAAAGAGATTGGCCGCACCCACGTCATCCCCGGTTTCCGCAAGGGTCATGTACCTTTCGGCGAGCTCAAGCGTCGTTTCGGCAAGCAGCTCACCAGCGACGTGATCAACGACACTGTATACCGTGCAGTCATTGACTATATCACCGAGAACAAGCTCAACGTCATGGGCCACCCGATGCCTGTTGAGGTAAAGGAAGCTTTCGAGGAAGGCGACCAGGAATTCAAGTATGACCTTGCACTCATCCCCACACTCGACATCAAGCCTTCTGCCGATGACCATTATCCTTTCTATGAGATTGAGGTCACCGACGAAATGATTGACGAGCAGGACACCAATATGCGCAAGCGTTTCGGTTCACAGAAGCCCGGCGAGGAAATGACAGCCGATGCAGTGGTGAAAGGCTCGCTCATGCAGCTCAACGAGAACGGTGAGGTCAACACCAACGAAGGTGCCATCCAGGTAACCGACGGCATAGTGTTCCCCCTCTATTTCAAGGACAAAGAGGAAACTGCCAAATTTGACGGCAAGAAGCCCGGCGACAAGGTGGTGTTCAACCCCAACAAGGCAGCCGGCGGCGATGCAGGCGAGCTCGCTTCCATGCTCCATGTAGACAAGGCTATCGCAGGGGACATCCACAATGACTTCGAGATGAACATCTCAGAAATCATCGTCAACCAGCCTGCCGAACTCGGAGAGGAGTACTACAACAACGTGTTCGGTCTTGACAAGGTACACAACGAAGAGGAATACCGCGCGGCTATCAAGGAACTCATCGCCGGTGAACTCGCACAGAACAGCCACATACTATTCCGCAACACCTTCGACAAGGCAATGATGGAGAAGTACGGCGATATGCAGCTCCCCGCAGCCACTATCAAGAAACTGTTCTTCGCTGACGCTGAAAACGCCGACGAGGCTTTCGCTTCACAGGAGGCTGCCATCAAGCATGAGATCATCGAGAACAATCTTCTCAAGAACCTTGAGATAAAGGTTGAGCCCAATGAAGTGCTTGACACTGCCAAGGCCCTCACCGCACGTCAGTTCGCCCAGTACGGTCTCGCAGGCATGGACGATGAGGTAATCACCAAGTATGCCAAAGAGCAGATTGAAAAAGAGGAGATACGCAATCAGCTCATCCAGCAGATACTCTCATCCAAGCTGTACACTGCAATCGAAGGTATGGTTTCACTCGATAAAGAGACCGTATCGCTCGACAAGTTCAAGGAGATCGCCCAGAACGCTTAATGCCTGTCGGCTCACAATGAGCAGATAAGGATAATACAATAAACGAAAGAGCTAAATCGGAATGATTTAGCTCTTTCTTGTTTATTGCCACGAGAGTAGTGTCGGACTATTTGCATAAGCTCAAATTAAATGTTACTGTCAACATTCCAAGATGAAGGTGGAAAAACCGGAGCAGACTGGGACAGTGCGCCGGAGCAGACTGGGACACTTTTG
>OFFD01001854.1_pt1 | contig 11456 bp, 7 predicted proteins | sample 1521291 | NCBI WGS metagenome assembly OFFD01 (sample SAMEA3504103, study PRJEB24116) | mouse gut metagenome | biome: mouse gut; feature: mouse-associated habitat; material: faeces | place: Denmark | collected 2011 | reverse complement strand
TTACAAACCCCTTTTGTCCGGGTGGAGGCTTCGCCAAGGCCGGGGCAAATATTAAAAACACTTACTCAGGAGGTAAGAAATAATTATGAATACAGCTCCTCTTCAAGGTATTAAAGTCATTGACTTTACAGAAGTTCAGTCGGGTCCCTCATGTACCCAGATGCTTGCGTGGCTCGGTGCCGATGTTATTAAAATCGAACGTCCGGGCGTAGGCGATGCCACACGTAAGGGACTTCAGTTCAATCCGAATCTCCCAAGCTATTATTTCCTTCAGCTCAACTCTGACAAGAAGTCTCTCACGCTTGACGCTAAAACACCTGACGGCAAGGCCATCCTTACAAAACTTATCCAAGAGGCCGATATGTTTATCGAAAACCTTCACCCGGGTGCTATGGATAAGCTCGGTTTCAGCTGGGACGTAGTCCACAAGCTCAATCCTAAATGTATCTACGGTACCATCAAGGGTTTCCCTGTATCGTCAAAATATAAGGATCTGAAAGCTTACGAGCCTATCGCTCAGGTTACAGCAGCTGCTGCATCAACCACAGGCTGGTATGACGGTGATTACAACATCCCTACCCAGAGTGGTGCGGCCCTTGGTGACTCGAACACCGGTATGCACCTTCTTATCGGTCTTCTCGCAGCTCTTCAGCAGCGTAACCGCACAGGAGAGGGCAGCTTCGTCTATCAGTCAATGCACAACGCATGTCTTAACCTCTGTCGTATCAAGACACGTGACCAGTTGACACTTGAAAAAATCGGTTATCTTACCCAGTTCCCGCAGTATCCTAACGGTAAGTTCGGCGACTGTGTGCCTCGTAGCGGTAATATCGAAGGCGGCGGTGTGCTCGGTTGGACTTATAAGTGTAAACCTGCCGGTGATATGGACTCTGCAGTCGATGCCAACAACTATGTCTACATTATCCTCCAGCGTGGCGAGAAGGAATTCAAGCTTGCCTGCCAAGGTTTCGGATTCGAGGATTGGCTTACCAATCCTGACTTTGCCACTGCTGACGCACGTGACAAGCACAAGGATGAAATCTATCAGCGCATAGGCGCATGGACAGCCGATAAGACAAAATTCGAAGTAACTGAAATCCTGAGTAAGTATGGTGTGCCTGTCGGCCCTGTACTCTCTACCAAGGAGATTATGTCCGATGAGTCACTCTATGACGGCAATACCCTCGTCAAGATTAACCAGGGTGGTGAAATCGGTGAATTCGTAACCGTAGGATGTCCGTTCACTATCAGCAATTACCAGCCTACCTATGGTCCTTGTCCTTCACTCGGCGGTAATACCGACGAAGTCCTCAAGGGGCTCGGATATACTGACGCTGAAATCGAATCATTCGCCAAGAACGGCACAACCGCACCTCTCGCCGACGGCAAGATGTAACGGTCGGAACGTAATCACACGTATTCACTATCAACATTAGTCGATAAAAACATAGCAGAGGGGACAATCAGAAATTGTCTTGTCAAGCAAGCCAAATAGCTGGTTGTCCCCTCTTATTATTTCCTAAATCTCTCACAATTCAATCTACTAATATGGCTACAACAACCACTCCCGCTCCCCAGAGCAATGCCCCTCACTTTCCCGAACAGGTGACAGGTATGTATATTCTGGCCAGAGCGTTGAAAAATATTGGCATCCAGAATGTCTACGGTCTGGTGGGTATCCCTATCACCGAGGCCGGTTATCTCATACAGGGTCAGGGTATACGTTTTGTCGGATTCCGTCATGAACAGCAGGCAGGCATGGCAGCAGCCACCGAAGGTTATCTCACCAAGAAGCCCGGTGTGCTCATGACCGTGTCATCGCTCGGATTTATGAACGGCCTGACCGCCACTGCAAATGCCACTGTCAACTGCTATCCTATGATTCAGATTTCAGGTGCCAGCGATCCGACGATGGTCGACATGAATATGGGCACCTATGAGCAGCTTGACCAGTTCAACACCGCCAAGCCTCTTGTAAAGGCAGCATTCCGTTGCAGCAAAGCGGAGGATATTCCTTCGGCTGTTGCACGTGCTTACCGTGCGGCCGTCAGCGGTCGTCCCGGCGGTGTGTATATCGACATGACCACTCCGGCTCTCGGTCAGGTGATGAACCGCGAGGATGCCGAGAAGCTCTTCTATGAACCTGTCGACCTGTATTCACCTGTTATTCCTAATTCTCAGTCAGTTGACCGTGCTGTAGAGATTCTTACATCGGCCAAGCGTCCGGCCATCCTTCTCGGTAAGGGTGCGGCTTACGCGCAGGTCGATGACAAGATCAAGCAGCTCGTCGAGAAATACAATATCCCTTATCTCCCGATGTCCATGGCCAAGGGCCTTATGCCCGACGACGGCCCTCTGAGTGCATTGTCATGCCGCTCGACCATCATGGAAAAATCAGATGTTGTGATGGTCATCGGAGCACGTCTCAACTGGATGCTTTCATTCGGCCGTGGCAAATGGAACCCCGATATGAAATTCATACAGCTTGATGTGGATCCGGAGGAGATGGATGTGAATGTACCTATCGCCGCACCTGTGGTTGGCGACATGGGGCTTGCCCTTGATGCGATCCTCGCCAAGCTCGACGGTGCAAAGATGAGTGCCGATCCGACATGGGTCCCTGCTCTCCAAGCCGAGTCAAAGGAGAAGAACGCCAAGTTCGCTGCCCGAATCGATGCCGCCAAGACGGCAATGCCTATGACCCATTGGGCTGCGTTGAGTGCTGTGAAGCCTATCATTGAAGCTAATCCCGATGTTATCCTTGTGAACGAGGGTGCCAACACGCTCGACGACACTCGTGATGCTGTCAATATGTCGCTTCCTCGTCATCGTGTGGACTGTGCCACTTGGGCCATCATGGGTATGGGCATGGGTTCGATGATCGGTGCCGCTGTCGCCACCGGAAAGTCGGTTGTGGCCATCGAGGGTGACTCGGCATTCGGATTCTCAGGCATGGACTTCTCAACCGCCTGCCGCTTCAAACTTCCTGTGACCGTGGTCATTTTCAATAACGGCGGTATCTATAACGGTGTCGGTGTTCCTATGGATAAGACCACCGATCCTGCGCCTACCACTCTTGACATCCATGCCCGCTACGACAAGCTGGGGGATGCTTTCGGCGCACAGACTTATTATGTACAGACTCCCGAGGAACTTTCCAAGGCCCTCACGGAGAGCATCGCAAGCAAGAAGCCATGTCTGATCGACGTGCAGCTTGCTGCCGACTCAGGCAAGGAATCAGGCCATATCGGCTATCTGAATCCCGCACCTCTTCAGGATATCACGGTCTAACCTGCATACCCGAAATCAACATCGGAGGAGCATTCACTCTCCAGATGCTCCTCCGTCAAAAAACACACATTATATTAATTTCAATTACAACTATTTATGGAACATATACTTCTATACGCGATTGTTCCTATCATCGTGGTAATGCTGGCCGGGTACATCTCAGGAAAGAAAGGCATATTCTCAGGTGATGATTCAAAGAAATTCAACAAGGTTGTGCTTGATTATGCACTTCCAGCAGCTTTGTTCGTATCAATCGTGCAGGCCACTCGTGATATGTTGGCCGCCGACATCAAACTGTCACTGATTTCACTTGTGGGCATCATGTTCTGTTTCATGCTTGTCTACTATGTATTCCGTCTTTTCAAGTCCAATACCGGTGCTGATGCCGCCGTATCGGCCCTTATCAGCGGTTCGCCTACCATCGGCTTCCTCGGGTTTGCTGTCCTGGAGCCAATTTTCGGTACCACTCCTACCGTGGCACTCGTGGTGGCCATCGTAAGTATCGTGGTCAATGCCGTCGGTATTCCGGTGGGACTTTCACTCATGAATGCCTCGCTCGAGAAGCAGCATCCGGGTTCAACCAAGAAACAGAGTGCCTGGCTTCCGGTGCTCCATGCGCTTGAACAGCCTGTGGCATGGGCTCCTATCCTCGCTGTAGTATGGGTTCTTGTCGGGATACCTTGGCCTGAATGGGCAAGTCCGTCATTTGACCTTATCAAGGGTGCCAATGCCTCAATGGCCGTATTCTCAGCCGGTATCACCCTTTCATCAATCAAGGTCTCCATCAACTGGCAGGTGGTGCTTGGTTCAATCCTCAAGATGGTCATGATGCCTGCGGTTATTCTTATCCTCGGTCTTGTATTCCACATGGATCCTCTGAATCTTAAGATGCTTGTGGTAGCCGCTGCACTTCCTCCTGCATTCTCCGGTATCATCATCGCCGACGAGTACGACACTTATGTGGCAACAGGTACCTCATCACTTACTCTTTCAGTGATACTTTTCGTAGGTTTCTGTCCTCTCTGGTTGTGGATTACCGATCTCTGCGTGGGAGGCGCCCTCTAACGCTTAAAAACATTATTGACTGACATAAGGGCTTTTGCCACAAGGGTGACAAAGTCCCTTATGTCTGTTTTGGTTTCTAAATTCATTTTTCAGGAAAGAAGATATGAAAAAACAGATCATTGACGGATGTACGGCTGCGGCTCATGTGGCTTTCGCCCTGAGTGATGTCGCCACCATTTATCCCATCACACCTATCGCATCGATGGGGCAGACAGCCCAGAAATGGGGCTTGGAGGGTAGACGCAATCTGATGGGGCAACCCCTTGAAGTACGCGAGATGGAGAGCGAGCTCGGAGCTGCCGGAGCTGTCCACGGCGCACTTGCTGCCGGTGCTCTCGGCACGACTTTCACAGCCTCGCAGGGACTGATGTTAATGATTCCAAACATGTACAAAATCTCGGGAGAACTTCTTCCGGGAGTTTTCCATGTCGGTTGCCGCTCTCTCGCCACTCATGCGCTTTCGATCTTCGGCGACCATCAGGATGTGATGGCTTGCCGGGCCACTGGATTCACCATGCTTGCTTCAGCGTCGGTGCAGGAGACCATGGATCTTGCCCTTGTGGCCCATCTCGCTGCAATTGATGGATCGCTCCCGGTGTTGCACTTTTTCGACGGATGGCGGACATCATCTGAAATGGATACAATTGAGGTGATCGACTACGAGTCGATGCGCCCGCTCGTGGACTGGGGGAAAGTGAATGCTTTCCGTCGCCGTGCCATGAATCCTGAGCACCCTGATCTGCGTGGCTCCGCCCAAAACCCTGACGTGTACTTCCAGAACCGCGAGGCTCCCAACAGATATTATGATGCTTTCCCTGCCATAGTGCAGAATGCCATGGACCGTGTGGCTTCAGTTACAGGACGCCAGTATCATCTTATGGACTATCATGGGGCGCCTGATGCTGACCGTGTCATCGTGATAATGGGTTCGGGTGCTGATGTGGTGAGCGAGACCGTCGACTATCTCAACAGAGAGAAGGGTTATAAGGTAGGAGTGGTGAAAGTGCGTCTTTACAGGCCGTTCCCGGTTGATGCTTTCCTGAGAGCTCTTCCAAAGAGTGTCAAGGTGATTGCTGCCATGGACCGTACTAAAGAGCCTGGCGCACAGCATGAGCCTCTTTGCCTTGATGTGATTTCAGCGGTTAGTTCCATGTCCACGGTAGGTGGTGACTTGCCTAAGGTGATCGGTGGACGTTTCGGCCTTTCGAGCAAGGAGTTTAACCCATCAATGGTCAAGGCTATATTTGATGAAATGGCATCTCCGCAGCCAAAGACGGAGTTTACTGTCGGTATAAATGATGATGTGACCCATCTGTCGCTCGATGTCACCGAAACCATCGACACCAACGCTGCAGCCGGGACCTATCAGAGCATATTCTATGGTATAGGAAATGACGGTACTGTGGGCGGCACTAAACAGGTTGCCAACATCATAGGTAATTCTTCGGACCTTTATGCCCAGGCTTATTTCAGCTACTCGGCCAAAAAGTCGGGAGGCTATACCATATCGCAATTGCGCATAGGCAAGAGTCCTATCACATCAGCTTATGCCATACAGACGGCTGACTATGTCGGGTGTCACAAGGCATCGTATGTCAACCGTTTCTCGATGCTCGACAATATAAAGGATGGCGGCACATTTGTGCTTAATTCGCCATGGAATGCAGAAGATATGGTCAGGAAACTCCCTCAGGCTATGCGCCGTGTCATAGCTGAGAAGCATCTGAAGTTCTATAACATAGATGCTGACTCAATAGGAGCTAAAGTCGGTCTTGGCCCGCGTATCAATATGCCGATGGAGACGGTTTTTCTTTATCTCAGCGCGATAGTGCCCTTTAAAGAGAGCTATGCACAGCTTGAGAATCAGATCCGTGCCACATATATGCATGAAGGGGACGAGGTTGTCGAACGTAACCTTAAGGCCATATCAATGGCTGTGGATGCACTCAAAGAGGTGGACTATTCATCAATATCCGACTGGACCACTGCTCCTGACACAGCTAAACCACGCAAGGTAAGGTATGCCAACGAGGCTGTGAGAAAGTTTATCGAAGAGATTCATACACCTTGCATAAAAGGCAAGGGGGACACTATACCTGTGTCGGCATTGACAGCCGATGGCACCATGCCTATGGGTACCACTGCTTATGAGCACCGGTGTATAGCCACAAGGGTGCCCGTGTGGGATGTGGATAAATGTGTGGAGTGTGCGGAGTGCTCGCTCGTATGTCCCCATGCAGCTATCCGGCCATTTATATTGTCGGCTGACGAGGCGGCGAATGCACCGGCTGGTTTCAAGATGAAGCCGGCAAAGGGCGCAAAAGCTCTGGAGGGATATATGTTCCACATACAGAATTATCCCGAGGATTGTCTCGGATGTTCGTCCTGCTCCATCATCTGCCCGGGACATGCCCTGATGATGACACCGGTGGAAGAGGTGCTCGAAAAGGAGGTGCCAATGGTGGAATGGGCTTGTGAGAATGTGACCCTCAAGGATAAGCTTCTTCCTGCCGCTACAGTCAATGGTTCGCAGTTTCAACAGCCATGCCTGGAATTTTCAGGTGCCTGTGCCGGATGTGGTGAGACACCTTATGTCAAGTTGCTCACCCAGTTGTTCGGGTCGCGGATGATCATAGCAAATGCTACAGGATGCAGTTCGATATGGGGTGCTAATTTCCCGTCTAACGCTTACTGTACCAATCCGGAGGGTAAAGGTCCGGCCTGGGGTAACTCGCTCTTCGAGGATAACGGTGAGTATGGTTACGGAATGCTCGTCTCCATTGAACAGCGCCGGCGCAGGGTTGCTGATCAGGTTAAGGCTCTGATAGAGAGTCCGGATACTCTTCCATACCTGAAAGCACCGCTTCAGGCATGGTATGACGCGAAGGATGACGCTGAACTGTCGGGTCAGACTGCTGACCAGCTTGTGGCTATGATGACTCCTGTGAAGGAGCTCTCTCCGGCTTATGGAGAGCTGCTTGAGGCTGCCGATATGCTTGCCAAGAAGAGCGTTTGGGCCATAGGTGGTGACGGATGGGCTTATGACATAGGTTTTGCCGGACTTGACCATGTGCTTGCTTCCGGTGAGCCTCTGAAAGTGCTCGTCATGGATACCGAATGTTACTCCAACACAGGAGGCCAGACCTCGAAGGCTACTCCGCGTAGCGCGGTGGCAAAATATTCGCCCGACGGAAAGCGTACACCCAAAAAGGAGCTTGGCCGGATGATGATGACCTATGGCACTGTCTATGTGGCATCGATAGCTCTCGGGGCCAATTATCAGCAGGCCATCGACGCGCTCGTGGAAGCTGAGCGCTATCCCGGGCCTGCAATAGTGATAGCTTACTGTCCGTGTATCAACCATGGTATCCGTCCGGGACTCGGACATTCAATAGTGGAGGAGCGTCGCGCTGTGGAGGCAGGTTATTGGCCACTCTATAGGTTTAATCCACAGGCTTTCGCCAAAGGTGAACCGGCTCTGACGATTGACAGCGCGGTGCCCGGAACAGACAATAGCGGTTCGAACGGTTCGACCCCGGAGACAACTTCACCGGCTTATCCGAATTCGGAACCTGTGACACTGGTTGGTGAATATATAAACAATGAGGACCGTTATGTGGACCTCAAGATGATTGACCAGCGTGAAGCCGGAATACTACAACCCGAATTGCAGAAGGATTGTGACCAGAACGCCGCGATGCTTAAGAAATTTTCAGGCACTGCCTGAATCAGATGAGAGATTTAATCATGTACCCCAACAGATAAACTTAGCTAAAGAAAAATCGATTTCCGCCGAGCTATCGCCGATGGCCGAATCGACACCGTACGGCGCTAAATAACAATAGTTTTGACGTTGATTTTGAAGCCGAGGGAGGAATGGTCGCCGTAACCGTTCCTCCCTCTCTTTGGCAGGTGGCACTATGGATGCGATGCCTGTGCTTATGAACGTGAAAGCACAGAGTTGTAATAGCGTGGATCGCCTGTCACTTCTGTCCCGACAAAAGGGGGAAGGGGTGGCCGACAAGATGCCTCTGGCATCTCGACTTCGGCAAGTATCAACCCATCATGACGTCCGTGGAAAATGTCGATTTCCCATATCCATCCCTCGAAGTCGACAAGATAGCGAGTCTTGTCAATGCTGAATCCTCCCACGAGATTCACAGCCATCTCCTCAGCCTCTGTGGCCGGTATCGGATATTCCCATTCGAGCCTCGAGGCGCCGTGGTTGCGTCCCTTGACGGTGATGAATGCGTCACTATCCTTGATGCGCAGGCGTACGGTGGCATCCGGATTATCGGAAAGATATGTTTGCCTTATGCGGTGTGACGCGAAGGCCATATTGATGAATGATTTGTCGGTGACGAGAAACTTGCGTTCGATTTCCTGAGCCATTTTTTCTACTTTTTTACCAATATTTAGGTCATAACTGTGACATTGTGTGCAGTTTTATGCCTAATTTTGCAAAATTAAAAAAGATTGTTTCCAATAACAAATTTATTTTGACTAAAACATGTGCTTTCGCACCTATATATATGTATTGATAATGTGGATTTCGGCTTTGCCGGCATTGGGGCAGAATGTCACAGTGCGCGGTGTAGTAAGCGACTCGCTGTCACATGAGCCGATTCCTTATGCCTCGGTGTTGCTGCTTGGGACTGACCGCGGGGCTCTGACTGATGAGAACGGCCGTTTCTCAATAACCACGGGGCTGCATTTCACCGGGATTCAGGTTGCGGCAATGGGTTATGACACAAAGAGATATACCCCACGGCTGACGTCAATTATCAACCTTAAGGCTGAACTGCATCCCACTGGGGTGTTGCTCAGTGAGGTGACTGCCAAACCGAAGAAGGAACACTATTCAAAGAAGAATAATCCTGCGGTCGAATTCATGGAGAAGATAAGGGCCCGGCAGGATCTCACTGACCCAAGGCGTCGCGAACATTATAATTATGACAAATATGAGCGAATCACACTTGCCATCAATGACTATCATTTCAATGATTCGGCCAAGGGAGGAATCGACAAGAAATTCGCATTCATAAAGGAGTATATCGACACCTCCGAGGTGTCGGGTAAGCCAATTCTTAATGTGGCACTGCGAGAAAAGGCTTCGAGTATCCATCACAGAAGCACTCCGGAGAGTGAAAAGGAGTATGTGACAGGGCTTCGCACCGCCGGACTCGACGAGATGCTTGACCGCCAGAGCACACAGCTGTTCTATGAAGATGTGATGCGTGAAATTGATGTGTATCAGAATGATATAGCTGTGTTGCAGAACAGGTTTGTGAGTCCGTTGTCGAAGATTGCGCCTGATTTCTATAAGTTTTATCTTACTGACACAGTGTTTGTTGATACCGTGAAATGTGTGGAGCTTACGTTTGTGCCACGCAACGCGAGTTCGTTCGGGTTCACAGGTCGTTTCTATGTGCCGCTCGGCGACTCGACCATGTTTATCAAGCGCATAATCATGCGTGTGCCCCATGACATCAACCTGAATTTTATCGACGGGCTGCTGATAACCCAGGACTATGAACAGGCTCCTGACGGAAGCCGATTGAAGATGAAGGATGATATGGTGATTGAGGCGAGCATCATCCCCGGTACGCAAGGGATATATGCCCGGCGGCACACGGTGTATGATCACCATGACTTTAATCCCGCACCTGACCCTACTATATTCGACAGGCTCGCATCGCAGATATATGCCCCGGGGGCTGAGTATCGTGATGAGTCGTTCTGGAATCTTAACCGTATGGCAACGATAGCCCATGGCGAGAACTCGATGGAAAGGATGATGGAGAAGTTGCGCTCAGTCCCGCTGTACTATTGGGGCGAAAAGGTGCTGAAAGTGCTTGTGAGCGGATATATTTCCACCGGTAATAATTCTAAATTCGATGTCGGCCCGATGAATACCACCATATCGTTTAACACACTCGAGGGGTTGCGTCTGAGGGCTGGTGGAATGACCACGGCCAATCTGTTACGCCGATGGTTTGCCAGAGGTTACGGTGCTTATGGCTTCCGGGATCACAAGTGGAAGTACATGGGTGAGGTGGAGTATTCATTCCGCGACAAAAATTACCATTCGCGCGAGTTTCCTGTACACTCGTTGAGGGCTACGCAGCTTTATGACATCGATATGCTCGGGCAGCATTATAATTTCACAAATCCCGACAATGTCTTTCTGTCGCTCAAGCGGATGACTGACCATCAGATAACCTATCACAGGGTGTCGAAACTTGAATATATACTTGAGATGGAGAATAATTTTTCATTTCAGGCCAAGGTGCAAAGCGAGCGGCAGGAGGCCACCAAGTATATGACTTTCAGAAACGGTGACGGACGAAATTTCGGGCACTATACCATCAATTCGCTTACAGTGCAGCTGCGTTATGCCCCTGGTGAGAAGTTCTATCAGATGAAGACTACGCGTCTGCCTATCAATCTTGACGCTCCGGTGTTTCTGTTGACCCATACCTATGCCCCCAAGGGATTTATGGGCAATCCGTTTGCGGTCAACACCACGGAGGCTTCGATACAGAAGCGATTTTGGCTGTCGGCTTTCGGGTATGTGGATTTTCTCGTGAAGGGGGGACATGTGTGGTCACGCTCTCCCTATCCTAATCTGCTGATACCTAATGCCAACCTTTCGTATATCATCCAGCCTGAGGCGTTTGCATGCCTTAACCCCATGGAGTTCATAAACGATTCATACGCGCAGTGGGATGTGACTTATTGGGCCAATGGGGCGATATTGAACCTTATTCCTTATCTTAAACGACTTAAGTTGAGAGAGGCTTTCATGTTCAGAGGATTCTATGGCCACCTGAGCGACCGCAATAAACCCTGGCTCCACAATGAGCTGTATGCGTTCCCGGAGATTGCCGGCACGCAGCTCATGAACCATACTCCGTATATGGAGGTTGGAGTGGGGCTTGACAATATATTCCGTATTCTTCGCGTGGACTACACGTGGCGTCTCACTTACAGGGATAATCCAAACGCGTGTCGTGGCGGGGTAAGAATTGCGATGCATTTCACTTTCTGACGGATGGAGTTGGCTATATAGAGCCGCTGGCTCCACCAAAAACAATTTA
>OFFD01001831.1_pt1 | contig 11578 bp, 9 predicted proteins | sample 1521291 | NCBI WGS metagenome assembly OFFD01 (sample SAMEA3504103, study PRJEB24116) | mouse gut metagenome | biome: mouse gut; feature: mouse-associated habitat; material: faeces | place: Denmark | collected 2011 | reverse complement strand
TTTAAGATCCAATTAAGGGAGAAAATGGAATATGAAAGCCACCAAAATTTAATCCAAATAAATAATAAGGCGCAAAGTACACCACTAATAGCTGAAGCATTAGTGGTGTACCACGCATAATAGAAATATAGAACTTGCTGATTCCTCTAAGCAGTCCATTTTTAGACATTCTGCCAAAAGATATAAATAAACCAAGGGGCAGGGAAAATAAAAGCGTCAGGAAAAAAATTTCCGTGGTTGATATCATCCCTTTTCCTAATTGCAATAACATAGTTCCTACACTCATTTGTTCTCCTATATAATATAGTAAACGACATTAAAAATGTCGTTTACTATTGCTATCTGCCCAGGCAGACGCTGCCTTCAAGACCATACTTTTCGGCAATCTCCATAAAGGTTCCGTCTTCTGCCATCTCTAAAAGTGTTTCTTCCACCTGATCTTTCAACGCTTCATTTCCAAGAAGGAAGCCGATACCATACTGCTCTGTTGCCAGCTTTTCTTCTAAGATCAAGTATCCGTCCCCTCTGGATGCAATCTGATAATCTGCAACGCCGATATCTACAGCCAGTGCATCAATTGCCCCTGACTCCAAATCCATAAATCCGGTATTATAATCCGCATACTGATTTAACTCTGCAAATGACGCAGCAAGTTCTGCCCCGTCCCCTTCTAAAGCTGCCAGTGCGGAAGAGTCCTTTTGAACCCCTACGATCTTTCCTGAAAGATCAGCAAAAGAAGCGATTCCTGTATCTGCTTTCACCACAAATACCTGACTGTTATCCACATAAGGTACGGAAAAGGTATATGCATCCTCACGTCCGTTCATGGTAAATCCATTCCAGATACAGTCAATGGAACCGGAAGAAAGCTCAAAATCCTTAGAATCCCAGTCAATAGGCTGTTTTACAAGTTCCCATCCCCTGCGCGCACACACTTCCCCTGCAAGATCTAAGTCAAACCCTGTATAATCTCCATTTTCATCCATATAACCATAAGGGGGAAATTCTGCATCAAATCCTACCGTAAAAGTTACTCTTTCATTTTCTGCCACTGTCTCCTGGCTTTCCTGTTCCTTGCTGCCACAGCCAGAAAACACGCCAAAGGACATTGCTGCCACTGTCAATAATACAATAAATTTTTTCATTTTCAACCTTTCCTCCACTCTGTTTTCACCATGCATGACTCACTTTCACTTCTTCACTGCGTCATATTATCATAGTAAAGTATTTTTACGTCCGAATAACATGCTATCATGCCGGTTAAGAGAAGTCAAGAAAAATCCCTTTCGTATTCATCAACAATGGTTAATATTTCTTTGGCGTATTTGGGATAGGTTTCCACCAGATCTTTGATCTCAGCCTGAGCTTTTCCTGCAATAACTTCCTTATTGTAATCCATACGTTTTCTTAAAGATTGTCTTCTAATAATCAGATTATGGCGTATTTCCACCATTTCTTTTTTGTCTAAAAGTGCTGCTGTCTGGTGCAGCCAGATCATGGGATCTTTTACCTGATAGCGCCTAAGTACATGCAGAAGGTCTTTCTGGCATTGGTCAAGCTCCCTCTCAGCCATCTGATAATTATGGCGTTCTGCCTTTTCTTCCTGGTATTGCTGCCAGCTCTTGCCCAGCTCGCCTGCACTGGATACATTGTATTTTAAATATAAGTAATCAAGCAGATGAGTATTATTTACATATCTTATCTTTACCGTATTTTGAAGGCGGATAATCTGCCCGATTCCATTTTCTACCCTGGCTAATTCTCTCACGGAATCGTTATACTTTACAAAAATAGTCGTGATAGCTATGGCTCCCACCGCTGCCACTGCCAGATATCCCAGCCTGGTATTCATCTGCAGCCCGAACTGTAAGGCCATAAGCAGTAAAATACATACGATTACCGCAACAGTGCAGACAATTGTCATAGATCTGGTATCCTCTATCAGCTTGTGCAGTTCGTTTCTCCGAAACAGATAGGCATGCTTTTCCCCATCCAGCTTCTTTAAATCCCGTTTAATCAATTCCTGGTATTCTTCGGTCTCTGCCAGCTTTTCATACCCTTCCTGAACGTCTTCCTCCATTCGTTCTATCTGGTGGTATTTTACGTCGCTCATACGGTTTGCACGTGTTTTATAGCCGGACTGCCGCTCTTCCAACTCTTCAATTTTCCGTGCATATACCATAAGCCCTTCCTTTTCTTCCTCAGGCAGGGCTTCAATCTCTTCCATATCTTTCAGATAAGAAGTCACCATATTATACTCAAACTGCAGTGCCTCCAGTTCCTTAGATGCCTCTGCAATCTGCTCAAGACACCCCTTTACGTACTCTTTGCGCTGCTGTGTGTCATTAATCTTTAAATCACTTCTGTCGTAAACTACCTCATTCCAGTCTTCAATCTCGAAGACAGGATCCTCGGTTTTCTTTTTCCAGTTAAAAAGTTTTTTTAATAAACCCATACTTCACCTTTACTACGAGACAAATTCTCTGTATTCATCCTTCTTTTTTGCTATGATCTTATCAATTTCCTCATAATAAGAAGCTGCATTTCCCTCATCCTTATATATTTTCAGTGCTGTCAGCATCCTGTTTTCCTGAGAAGCTTCAAACTCCTCCCTTGCTGCTGTCAGCCTTTTTTCCACCTGCATGGATAAATTATAATATTCCCCATGCTCTCCGATAAATGCAATATAAGCATCTTCGCTTAAATACAGCCTCTGGGCCGTTAAAAATTCTATTCCTGACTCCTCATTTTTCATCATATCATAAGCCTTTTTAAAATATCTTGCTGCCATCCCAAACATAAATATCCCGGCATAGGCTGTTCCCATGTTATGATAAATAACAGGTTTCAGAGAACTTTCCGTATCGGGCAGTCTTCTGCACAAAGCATCATATTCCTCAATCGCCAGCATATACCGGCGGTTTTTCAGCAGAAAATCCGCCTGTTTTTTTTGTCTTTCAAAATCATTTAGTCCTACATTTCCCTGCAGAACCTGATCAATTTTCTTAACTTCCACGTCACTGCAATAGTTTACATAACTCATTATCGTATTGACAAAAATTCCTGGCTGACTGCCTTTTCCTAAAATATTTAGAAGCTGATGGCTCAGGTCCGTAAGGCCGCATTCATTATCCAACCATTGCGCAAGTTCTTCTCTCATTACGCTTTGATCAATCATAAAGGGATTACTTGCAAATAAGAAACACACTTCTTCCACACAATACACATTCACACATACATTCTCAAAACAATATGGTTTTTTGGCATACTTTCCTGTACATAACAATACTCTGCCCATAAATGCGCTCCCTTAATTTCAAACCTGAACCATCTGCGTCCATGCTTTTCCACTGGACGGAATCAATTCTCCAAATCCCATGTCTTCTATCGTTATTGCTGCCTGATCCACCCCAGTCATTTCAATACGCACATTTAATCTGGTTGTGCGCGGCGGCCGCTCCGGAAGGCCTTCCAGGGTAAGCACCCTGCTGGCCACATTGCCGCCGGTCAGAGGGGTAATCAAAAACTCCAGCTCGTTTCCGCTTTCTAATATAATATCAAACTCTGCTGATGCCTCGTACCAGTTTGCGCCTGCATCCAAAATTGCAAAATAAGAGTCCTCCCCCTTGCGTAAAACCTTCATTCCCACATTGGATTTCAGCTTATCGCTTCCCAGGTACACATATTCTTTCCATAGGGGGCCAGGCGATAACCGCTCAGTCATTCCATAACAGGCTCCCTTGCTGTAGAGATTATTTCCCTGAAATACCCTGCGGTTTCTGCAAAGCAGCTTTAAGGATTCTTTTGCCCATTCCTCCTTAAAACCATCTCCCAAAAGAAAAATCGTAGATACAATTTTTTCCTTTAATACCTCCTGGGCAATACTGAAAAATAATTGATCCAGCTCCTCCATCTGCTGTCTTTTTTCAGCCTCTTCCTCTTTCCACACTCTGCGCTCCATCATAGGATAATCCAATTGTTCAATAAAAACAACCTTAGGCTGTGTTTTATTATTACATTCCAGACATAATCCCTTCAAGTTTTTATCATATTCAAATATCAGCACATCATTTTTCCACAGTTCTTTGTCCTGATGAAGCATATAGGCATAAAAGCTTTCCCTGTGGCTTTGAAAGCAAATATAGGCAGCCTCCAGTTTAAGGCCTGCTGCCACCTTTCCAAGCACATCCACAATCCGTGGTGTAAGCTGTTCAACAGTAAACATAAAAGCTTCTATACGGGCTCCGGAAATCCGGATGCTTAAAAGAGAAAGGCTCCGCTTCACAAATAAGGTAAGAAGCGCCGCCGGATCAAAAGCTTCTCCTTCTACGATAACCTCTTCTCCCCTTTCTGCCAGATCAAGGAGCTTTTCTACTAACGTTCCCTCTCCCTCTTTTGCGTACTTCACAGCTTCTTTTCCATAATACCACTGTCCCACACCGTATCTTTTACAGAGCACCACCGGAATATTATACTGTTCGGTACCATTTACTGCTGAAACTGTCTCCGGCTCCTCCCCAAAACTGCAATAGCTGATCTGTGCATAGTCTGATCCCAGATCATATCCCACTACTACTTTTTTACTATTTTTTTTTCCTGTAAGCTCTTTCTGGTTCTGAAACATCTCCTGGCTGACTCCCCGAATATACTAAAGCATGTGAAATAATTCCTTTATCACATGATCCTGTTCAAAATACTCATAAAGAAGATTTTCCATCGTGTCGTAATCGTGCAGATTACGCCCGATAGAAATATCATTGAGCATTGTGTATCTGCTTTCCCTCTCATCCCTTTCGGTATCGCTGTGGCTTAAGGTTCCGCTTTCCGTAAGACTTTCCTTTCCCTCTTCCACCTCTGCAATATAATACTGTAGGCGTTCTCCAAAGAAAAGAATAAACTGCTTAACACATACACCGCCAAACATATTCTGCATTTCTTCTTTTATGTATTCCCCTTCACTTTCTCCATCCCTCTCAATCAGGTAATGAATCATTGCTTTATTGCCCTCCCTGACACGATATTCGATCATGGTTTTATCCATAAACGTCCTCATGAAAGCAACGTTGTCAACATATTCCAAAAAGTAAGGAAAATATTTATTATGGCTGAGAATCTGTCTGAGGAACAAAAGCAGGTAATGGGAAACCACTTCATTGATCTGCTTTTTGTTTTCCGCATAATATTTCGTATAGGCAAGCTTGCATACAAAGGGAAGTTCTTCTCTTCTCTCCACTACCTTTTGTGCATCTTCAAGTACAAACTCATCAATTAGCTTATCCTTCACAAAATAATCATAAGCACATTGGGCAAGAACCGCAAGCTCAATCTCAGTTTTAGCACCGCCACAAACATAGCTTTTAAAAATCTGCTCTCTCTCACCCACATAGGCACCAGTATAAAGAAGCTGTACCAAAATCCGCTCACACAATCCATAGGTATCTATCCCAAAGGCTTCCGCTGCCTTCCAGATATCGCGCATTTCTTTGCTGGTACCCCTGAAATGAGTGCAGAGATACTCCAATAATCTCTCATCATATTTCCCTGCTTTAAATGCCATAAAGGCAAGCTGCTTCATGGTCCTATCCTCTGAAAAATCCTCCATTAAAAGCAGTCTGCTGCAAAGCCTTACCAAAAGCTTTGCTTCCACGCCTTCCCCGCCCCGCATTTTAATCCACTGGTAGGCTTTTTCATACATGCCCCGAATGACCATAAAGCGTACTACTTCCGTAAAACTGCTGTTTTCCACCTGTTCCGGCTTTAACTCTCTTAAATAGTCATCCAGCTCGTTCATTCTGTCATTATCGTAGAAAAAGTGGATCAGCTTCATTCGTATTTCCTGCTTAACTAACACAGCCGCCTGATCGGAAGCGGCAACCCGCTTCATATACTCCACATTTTCACTGTTAACCACACCGATTTCCCGTCCTCTTTCGCACAGCCACAAATCAAAGTGTACACATCCGCTTACATAAGGTGCTATCATTGCAGCATATTTGTCCGGCAAAAGAAGCCTTTCAAGAATATATTCCTCCTGTCTGCAGTAACGGTTTCCTCTTCCGTCTTCCAAAAGCAATTGAAAATCATTTCCATAAACAGGAATGTATGCTTCTTTTCCTGAAACCGGATAAACCGTTTCCTGACACTCTTTTTCATAAATCAGAATTACTTTTTTAATATCTTCCCTGATAACCGTCAGGTGCTGAATAAAAAGCACCGTTATAAGTCCCTTGGCAGTTTCCTCGGTAATCATCATTTGTGTCAGCAGATTTTTGTATAGGTATGCCAGATACCGGTTGCTTTTTCCCTTTATAATCTGGAATACCACAAAACGCTCTATCTGCTCCCTGTAACTTTGATACAGCTCCGGAAACTGTTCCTTATTCCGGTATACATATGCATAGAGAAACGAGTTGTGTAAACTATCAAGACTACTGTCAAAAGCAAAATACATTAAAACTATTTTTGGTATTACACAGTCGTCCCTAAGCCTTAAGGACATCATATAGTATTCATAAAGTCTTGTAATCTTTAGTTCCTTTTCAATTCCCTTTTCATACCAGGAAAATGCATTTTCATCGGTTATGTTCCCCTTAATCAGCAGAGTGCATATGGCCAGCAGCACCTCATCTGCCGGCACTGCCTTGTAACACTCTTTTAAAATAAAAAATAATCTTTTTGTGTAATTTTTCTGCTTCTGGGCAAGATAAACAATCTGATCAATCATACCGGAAGTAAGCAGTTCTCTTTTTGCAGCATAAGAAAGCACCTGCAGTTCAAATGCATCCAGCCGCATCAAAAGAGATGGGTTTGCCAGGAGTAGATTCCATGCTTCTATATAAATCACCGGGCTTTTACAGCCCTGCTTAAACTGTTCCTCTAAAATAAGCCATTTCCTTGAAGGACTTCTGGTGTAGTCGTCTGCAAGATATAAAAGCAGCCAGGCAATCCGCCAATTGTCAGAGTTTTGAGCAAAAATCCTCTCCACCTGTCCAGCCACTTCATCTATATAATTTTCCTGTCGATTTAACAGGGTGGTCAAGTAAAGCTTATAACAATACAATGCCGGATCAAAGCTTTCTTCCATCATGGCACTTGTCTGATCCAAAATCCATTGTGCTTCATTGTCCCTCTCCATAGTAATCAAAAGCTGTACCTGAAATAATTTGGATGCCGGATCTCTTTCATCCACCTGGATCAGTGCTTCCACCAGTTCTCCGGTTTCCTTCATCCAGGAAGCTGCACTGATCTTTTTGGTGCGGAAGGCCTCATAATATTGCATCAATTCCATAATGGTATGCTTTTTCTGCCTTCTGATTCCCGATATCTTTGCAGTAACAGGTCTGTTTATGACTATGATATCAGCCTTAAGGGACACATAGGGGTTATATAGCTGAATACTTCCGTAATTTCTGCCTGCATGAAGCCCTTTTTGTGAGATATAAAAAGGCAGTCTGTAGCAGTTTCCAAGAAAATCTTCATCTCTGATTATTTCCTTTTCCAGTACAAGAAACTCTCCCTGCAGGGAAATATTTAATTCGGAATATCCCCATCCATTACGGTTAATTACCAGCCTGCAATAAGCCATATCCTCAGGATTTTCGATTCGTATTTCCGATTCCTCTAAAAGGAATTCGATTCTTTGCTTTTTTTTGATCTGCAAAAGGAATTCTTCCACATTTTGTTCCCGTCTGCTTCCTCCCAGCAGGCCTTTGTATGCACCATAATACTGCTTGTCCACACCTCCAAAAACCCGTTCAAAGTCCTTTGCGTAAAAAAGGTTGACTGCTTCCTCCCAATTTGTTCTGGCAAGGTTTGCAAAATGGAATAAATTTTTGATTTTTCCGATTCCAGATTCCAGACTGTCAGAGGCAATGGTCACAATATAGGGAACATAGTACTCTCCCTGATTGGATATTACCCTGAATTCTCCTCTTAGCGTTTCACCTTCCGTCATGCCTGACGCGTCAAAATAATACAAAATTTCTTCCTGCGGGCCTGAAAATTGATCTGTCATGCACTGCATTCTGAGTCTGCTGGAGGAAACGCTCCCTTCTGTCAGCTCATTTTCCTGGCCAAATATGGTAAAGCTCCCCTCATAATCTTCTCCTTCGCGCAGGGTGAGTTCAATCACAGGACTTGAAAAATCCAGTGCATGAATGTCATTATTAAAATTTCCTTCCAGTATTCTCTTTACTGCATCCTGCACGCTTTTGTTTCCTCCGGTCTGCCTGTTCTTCTTAAGTAAATATTCAAATTTAGTATACCATTATTTTACCCTTCTTCGCAACAAACCTTCAAAAAAAGAATAAGATGCACCTGTTGCTGTTTACAGAATGTTTAAACCAAAGCGGAGACAGAGTTTTCATTCTTCGTTGCCATACTCCCGCTCCATAAAAATGGACACTCTATCTCCGCCAGGTTGTAAAATACCTTTGTACGGGGCGCAGGCTGGCAGCGGGAGTGTAAATTAAGGTAATCAGCCGGGTTCGGAAATACGGCTTACTCCTACGTAAATGTTGGAAATGCTGTACCAGGTGGGGTAATCTACAACGCCGGTCTGGGGCAGGTTAAAGATTCCCTGGAAGGCTTTTACTGCCTGTGCGGTAGCCGGTCCATAGATACCGTCTGCCGCAATCTTGGGAATCGCAGGATAATTTTGGGCGATTCTGTTTAACTGCTGCTGCATCTGTCTTACTTTTTCACCGGAAGAGCCAATGGTCAGATTATATCCGGGCCAGGAAGAGGGTACTCCTGCAATGCTGTCAGCAGAATTAATGTACATATCGCTTCCATAATAATAATGTATAATGTCAATGGCTGAATATCCTTCTTCCGCCAAGTATCTGGAACCCCACTGGCTTAATCCGTCACAGGTGACTCTTCTTCCATCACAGTAAGCGGTAAAAATGGGCTGTCTTACCCCGGGCCTTGACAAATAATTGGCAAAAACATTATCCACCACCCGGTCAATGTTTTCGTAAACATTTCTTCCACGCATCCACTTTTGATCGTAGGCAGTAGAGGAGGTAATGGTAAAGTTATAACCCTTGTTCCGGTACAGCAAAGCCAGGGGTTTCGTGTATAAAATCTTCAAAGCCGATTTTAAGCTTTATTTTCACATCATCATCTTTTACAATAACCTGATCAATCATGTAAAACAACAGCATTCGTTTTGTTTGTGTATCTGCGCTTTCAAAAGTTATTCCCAAATCTGGTTTCATTTCAAGAGAATTTTTCAATTTGTCATTATGATTTTCAGCCCTGGCCGCTTTGCTTCTCACTTCTTTTTCTCTTTCTTTTAATTTATCCACACAGTCCGCTTTTTCCTTTATCAATTCTGATAATTTTTCCGCGCTGAAGTAATACTCTCCCCTGATTGCTTCCGGTATCTTTTCTTCTAAGGTTTTAAGGTCAAGGTTCAGATTCTGTATCTGTTTTTCAATTTGTTTCAGCTCCCTTTTAAATCCGGCTTTTTCCTGCTGTCGCATACCCTCTAAATCCTCAAAAAAATCAATTCCCTTCAACTGTTTTATACACGCTGCGGCCACCTGGAATACAATGCTTTCCAAATAATCCTGCCCGTAACTTTTGCGCTCCATGCATTGATTCGGACAGATGTATCTACCTGTAAAGGAAACTTTCTTTTTGCCTGACTTGACCGTCCAGTGATTGCAATAGCTGCCATTTTTTAATTTTTTACCACAGTATCCGCAATAGACAAGCCCCATAAGTGCAAGCTTTCCTCTGGTGGTAAAAGGCACCTTATATTGATCTTCATATAATTTCAGGGACTGCTCCTTAGAGGTATTTAGCTTCCTGATCCGCTCTTCTCTTATTTCCTGCGCCTTTTCCCATGCTGACTTGGGAATAATAACCAATTCAGGAATCTGTTTTTCAGAATAAATCCATTCCCTGCGGTCCATTCGTCTTGTGCCTTCCGCCCCGCCTCTTTTATTGATGGCGTAAACTCCCATATAAATGGGATTTTTTAAAATTCCGGCAATAGCAGCAGGTTTCCACTTACTGCCTGCAGCAGACAAAATCCCTTCATCATTCAGTGTTCTGGATATTTTTTCATACCCCATTCCCTTTAAAATGGCAAGATCATATATTTTTTTAACTACCGCCGCATCTTTTTCCACAATTTCAAGTTTCTTTAACAGGCGTCCATGATTGTTTACCATGCCTGAGGGTACCAGCTTATATCCATAGGGCGCCCTGCCCCCCGGAAATTTTCCTGCCTTTACCATTTCCCTCCGGGCATCTTTCACACGCATACTGGTTTTCCTGCTTTCACCTTCATTCTGCCAGAAGCGGATAAAATTCAGTAGTTTATCCGTATGCTCCCTTGTTTTTAACTGCCCGTCCTTTATCGTCCATACCTCTATTCCCAATTGGTTTAAGGCAGCTACATAAAAACTATATTCCTCCTGTCTGCCAATCCGGTCTGACATATAGGCCAGCAAAATATTAAATTCCCCAGCCCTGGCATCTGCAAGGATCTTTTGTAAAACTTCTCTGTCCTCCACGCTGTTTTTATAGGCAGATACTGCTTTTTCAATGTATTCTTTGTCAAAAACCCAATCTGACTGCCTGGCAATATATTGCTCTGCTTCCGCCCGCTGAACAGGAATGTCTCCCTCATGAAGCTGCTGCTTTGAAGATACTCGAAGCAATGTTCTGACTTTCTTACTCATGATTCATCTCATTTCCGCGCTGCTTTTGCCATTCCAGGTTTGTGGATGCAGCACTGTCTTCAGCCTGAGGCAGGGCTATGCTGTTTTCTATTTTTTCCAGATACATTGCTTTCAGCCTGCCGGTTAACTCCTGACGGGCTTTTATGTCAGACTGCTCAGGAAATTCCACCGTAACCTTTACAAATTTATCTTTATAAGAAATTGTGGAAATCCAGGTTTTGTATCCTGTTTCTGAAACCATGTAGTTACCCTATTTTCCGCCTTCTTTTTACATATTTATGTAATTTTGCTTTTTTGTATTCAAAAGCACTGACCAGATATTGGTCATTGACACATAGGTAACTTGTTGCTATAATCAGATATGCAACAAGTTGCCTATAGGAGAACTATTATGAAACTGGAGGATTTGATTACACGGTTTTCAATCACTACTAAAAATCAAAGAAAAGCTATTTTCAGTACATTATTTATTGCAGGAAACAAATTGCAGACACTTTTTGATAACCATATTCCTGAAGTCTCACTCAAACAATTTATGTTATTGTCAGTTATCAGGCAGTCAAAAGAACCATTGACATTTACTCAATTAGGAAATTTGCTGGGCTGTTCAAGACAAAATATTAAAAAAATAGCTGATGTTCTGGCAAAAAAAGGTTTTATTAACATAAAGCAAAGTCCAAATGATACAAGAGCCATGTGTATCTGTCCTACGGAAAAAGCAAACGACTATTTTCAAAAGGACTTTTCAGAGCATCAGGCAGAATTGGAATATCTCTTTGAAGTTTACACAGACGAAGAGATAGAGATGCTTTTTGTTCTTTTGTCAAAACTATATGCAGGAATTGAAAATTTAGAAAAAAAGATTGACAGTGGAAAAAAGG
>OFFD01001825.1_pt1 | contig 11612 bp, 5 predicted proteins | sample 1521291 | NCBI WGS metagenome assembly OFFD01 (sample SAMEA3504103, study PRJEB24116) | mouse gut metagenome | biome: mouse gut; feature: mouse-associated habitat; material: faeces | place: Denmark | collected 2011 | reverse complement strand
CCGCGTATCCGGTACGCATCACGCGCGCCAAAGACTGACGGAGAATTAAACTGCCCAACGCAGTGTCCCGCTTCGCTTAACGCGGATGCGAGAAAACAGCAGACGGAGCCTTTTCCATTTGTTCCGGCAATATGGACAATGTTTAATTCTTTCCAAATATCCCCTAATTCCTGCATAAGGGACTTTATGCCGTCAAGCCCCATTTGGCTCCCATACGCTTTTAATGATTCACGGAACACGTATGCCTGTGTATAATCCATTACGCTATCCATGCCTGACCCCTTTCGTATCACGGGTTCCAACCCTTAAGCGGGAAAGCTCCAAATCTTTTCCGTTGCGCGGGACGGTAAGGCTCTCTCCTTCCCGCATAAAATACGCTTCTTCCAGTTCATCGCCTGCGCCAAGCCGGATGCCGCGCGCGCCGATTGCGTTTTTCTTCTTTTCCGGTATGGAAGCGGCGGCAATCTTAAGGAACATTCCCTTTTTCGACTGCATAACGACATACATATCTTCTTCATAGAAATTAATGCGGATCACTTCGTCCCCATCACTTAATTTCGTCGCGGCGACTGTCCGTTTGGATACCTGAAATTCTGCGCCGTCCACTACTTTTATCATGCCCGTTTTTACGGCAAAAATAAGTTTTTTGCCACACATTTGCGAAACAGGGGCGGCAAACAAAAGCGTTTCTTCATTGCTGTTATAGTTGCTTACGTTGTCCACCGGCTGCCCTTTATCCCGGAATTTGCCATAGGGAAGATCGGATACTTTTACTAAGTGCATTTGCCCCTGATTGGTAAACAAAGCGATTTTATCTGTACTTTTGCATACGATCTGGTAGCGGTTTTCACTGTCCGCCGCTTCTTTGTTCCGTTCATACACTGCATAATCAACTGTTCTGGCATAGCCAAAGCGGTCCACTAAGCAAACGACGTCAATTTCTTCCGGTTCCGGCTCCTCAAGGACAATTTCCTTTCCGTTCTCGATTTTCGTTTTTCTGGGGACGGCATATTCTGTTTCAAAGGCATCTAATTCTTTGATAATGACGTTTGCCATTGTTTTTCTGCTGCCTAAAATCCCTTCGTATTTTTTTATGTTTTTAAGCGTGGCATCGTGTTCCTTTAACAATGCCTCTATTTCTAATCCGATCAATTTGTACAGCCGCATTTCCAAAATGGCGGCCGCCTGCCGTTCCGTAAAACAAAGTTTAGCGGCCTGCCGTCTGGATGCTTCGCTTTTAAATGCTATCCGGTCTGTCCTGCCTTCCGTCAGGCAGGCTTTGGCTTCCTTGATATTTTTACTGCCGCGCAGAATTTCGATAATTAAATCAATTACGTCACACGCTTTGATTAACCCTTCCTGAACTTCTTTTTTTTCCAGTTCTTTTGCCAGAAGCGTTTTGTATTTCCTTGTCGCAAGCTCATACTGGAAATTAACATGGTGGCGGATTAACGGCACTATGCCCATTGTCTCCGGTTTCCCATCGCATACGGCAAGCATATTGACCCCAAATGTGTCCTCTAACCTTGTTTTTTTATAAAGAAGCCCTAAGATCCGCTGGGCGTCCGCCCCTTTTTTCAGCTCAAGGACGATGCGGATTCCTTCTTTGGAGGACTGGTTTGAAATATCGGCAATGTCTGTGGCTTTTTTTGTTTCGACAAGATGGCACACGTCATTTAAGAATTTTCCAATGCCAAGGCCTATCATCGGGTAGGGAATTTCCGTAATGACAATCTGCTCTTTTCCGCCTTTTAGCTTTTCAATTTCCGCTTTGCCCCTGACTTTAATTTTGCCGCTTCCGGTGGAATAGATTTGCAAAAGATCATCTTGATTGACGACAATTCCGCCTGTTGGAAAGTCCGGGCCTTTGATATGCTCCATCATCTGTTCCGTATTAATGTCCGGATTTTTCATATAAGCTTTCACGCCTTCTATGACCTCGCCAAAGTTATGGGGCGGAATGCTTGTCGCCATTCCGACGGCTATGCCTTCCGCGCCGTTAATCAGGATATTCGGCACCTTCACGGGCAAAACAAGCGGCTCTTTTTCCGTTTCATCAAAATTCGGGCCAAAATCGACGACATTTTTATCCAAGTCAGATAAATACGCGTCCTGCGTAATTTTTTTTAGACGCGCCTCCGTGTAACGCATTGCGGCGGCGCCGTCGCCCTCAATGGAACCGAAATTTCCATGCCCGTCAATTAAGGGCATTCCTTTTTTAAATTCCTGCGCAAGCGCGACTAACGCTTCATAGATGGAGCTGTCGCCATGCGGATGGTATTTCCCCATCGTATCGCCGACAATGCGGGCGCATTTGCGGTATGGCCTGTCATAACGTATGCCAAGCTCATACATATCGTACAATGTCCGCCGCTGTACTGGCTTTAGCCCGTCCCTGACGTCTGGAAGCGCCCTTGCGATAATTACGCTCATTGCATAGTCGATATAGGATTTCTGCATAAGTTCCGAATATTCGGTGCGGATAATCTGTTCTGTTACGCTCATGTGTCCTATCCTTTCTAAATATCTAATTCTGCATCCTGCGCATGTTCATAGATAAATGCTTTCCGCGGCGGCACGTTGGTTCCCATCAGCATTTCCGTCACGTCGGAGGCCATTCTTGCATCTTCAATTTCCACTCTCTTTAAAATCCTAGTCTTTGGGTCAAGCGTCGTTTCCCACAACTGATCCGCATCCATTTCGCCCAGTCCTTTATAGCGCTGTAACGTAAAACTTCCTTTGTGGCGTTTCCGGTACTTTTCTAAAGCCGCGTCGTCGTAAAGATACTCCTGCTCCCCCCGCGCCGGCATGGCTTTATAAAGCGGCGGCATAGCGATATACACATGCCCCTCGAAAATCAGTTCCGGCATAAAGCGGTAAAATAAGGTTAAAAGAAGCGTCGAGATATGCGCGCCGTCTACATCTGCATCCGCCATAATTATGATTTTGTGATACCGAAGCTTCGCAATGTCAAAATCATTGCCGTACCCTTCGGAAAACCCGCATCCAAACGCATTGATCATCGTCTTGATTTCTGCATTGGCAAGCACTTTGTCAATGCTGGCTTTTTCAACGTTTAATATTTTGCCGCGGATCGGAAGAATTGCCTGAAAAGAACGGTCCCTCGCCGTTTTGGCAGAGCCTCCGGCAGAATCCCCCTCGACGATAAAAATTTCACAAATGGATGCATCCCTGCTTTCGCAGTTCGCCAGTTTTCCATTGGAATCAAATGAAAACCTCTGTTTCGTAAGCAGGTTTGTTTTCGCGCGTTCTTCCGATTTGCGGATTTTCGCCGCTTTTTCCGCACAGCTTATAACGGATTTTAAGGCTTCTAAATTCCTGTCAAAATAGAGCTGGATTTCATCGCCTGTAATTTTCCCAGCGGCGCGCGCCGCATCTTGGTTGTCAAGTTTTGTTTTCGTCTGCCCTTCGAATCTTGGGTCCGGGTGTTTCATGGAAATCACGGCCGTCATGCCGTTTCTTACATCTGTTCCGGTGAAGTTTGCGTCTTTTTCTTTTAAAATGCCAAGCTCTCTGGCATACTGGTTCATAATCGTCGTAAAAGTAGTTTTAAATCCGGTCAAATGCGTTCCGCCTTCGGCGTTATAGATGTTGTTGCAAAACCCTAGTACATTTTCGTGAAATTCATTGGTGTACTGGAAGGCGGCTTCCACCGTAATGCCTTCCGTCTCGCCTTGGAAATAGACAATGTCGCAAACCGTCTCAGAATTTTTGTTTAAATCTTTGACAAATCCCTTGATGCCTTCCGTCTCGTGGTATGTAATCCGCTCGGAAGGGTCTTTTCGTTTATCCGTAAAAAGTATGGTAAGCTTCGGGTTTAAGTAGGCGGTTTCGTGAAGCCTGCTTTTGATTTCATCTTCCCGGAATCTGGTTTTTTCGAATATTTCCCCGTCCGGCAGGAAGTTTATTTTCGTCCCTGTTTTTTTCGTTTTGCCGATCTTAGGCAGCAGGCCGTTTTCTAATTCTACGGCGGGAACGCCGCGTAAATAGCGGTCATGATGAATGTACCCTTCCCGGCTGATTTCCACGTCCAGAAAAACAGACAATGCGTTGACGACGGAAGATCCTACCCCATGCAGGCCTCCGCTGGTTTTATAAGCGGCATTGTCGAATTTTCCTCCGGCATGGAGCGTAGAAAATACGAGACGCGCGGCAGACATTCCTTTTTCGTGCATGCCGACCGGGATTCCCCTGCCATTGTCGGCAACGGTGCAGGAACCGTCTTTTTCTAATGTGACGCTGATTGTGTCGCAAAAGCCCGCTAAGTGCTCGTCCACTGCATTGTCCAAAATTTCATAGATTAAATGGTTTAAGCCTTTGCCGGAAACGCTGCCGATGTACATTCCCGGACGCTTGCGGACTGCTTCAAGCCCTTCGAGTACGGAAATGCTGGCTGCATCGTAGGATTGCTTTTCTGACATTTGTTTTTCCTTTCTTTGAATCCCTCTATTTTTAAGCGTTATACTCCAAATGTATGTTCGCTTATTTGCTGCGGTACCTATTATACTTTAGAATCTGGGAATTGTAAAGGGCAAAAACTTCTGTGGCAGAAAAGAAACGCCAAATACCCGTTCTACCCTGCAAAATCAAACAAAGACAACTGGTTCGATTCCGGCAAATCCTCTAAAATCCCTAAATCCGCCATTAAATCAATGACCGTCTTACTTGCTTTTGTCCTCTGCCTGAAATCATCTTTTGATAAAAATGCCCCGTCTTTTGCCGCTTCTTCAACCGCTTCCGCCGCTTTTTCCCCTAATCCGTCGATTGTGCTAAGGGACGGCATAAGTTTTCCGTCAATAATTTGAAATCTTGCCGCTTTTGCCACATAAACGTCTAACGGTAAAAATTCAAACCCTCTTGCATACATCTCTTGAACAATCCTCATATCACGGTAAGTATCCTGCTCTTTTTTCGACAGCGTTTCTTTCCGTCTTTCATAATCCCGCATAAAATAAGCTAACCGTTCTTCTCCCTGACACATCAGTTCATAGTTAAACCCTGTCGCGCGGATGCTAAAATAAGCCGCGTAATACGCAAGCGGATAGAATACTTTACAATAGGCAATCCGCCACGCCATCATCACATACGCCGCCGCATGCGCTTTCGGGAACATATATTTAATCTTTTTACAAGACCAGATGTACCAATCCGGCACGCCATGGGAAAGCATTTCTTTTTCCCACTCCGGCTTTAACCCCTTTCCTTTCCGCACGGATTCCATTATGGTAAAAGAAAGCTCACTGTCTAACCCCATATGGATCAGGTAAACCATAATATCGTCACGCGTGCAGATTGCCGTGGAAATGGTCGCTTTCCCTTCCTCAATTAAAGTCTGGGCATTTCCAAGCCAAACGTCCGTCCCATGGGAAAGCCCTGAAATCCGAATCAAATCTGAAAACTCCTGCGGTTTCGCATCAATAACCATCTGCATAGCGAAATCTGTGCCAAATTCCGGTATCCCAAGCGCCCCAAGCTGGCACCCGCCTAAATCTTCCGGCGTCACTAAAAGCGCTTCTGTGTTTTTAAACAACGACATCACCGAAGCGTCATCAAGAGGAATGGTCTGCGGGTCTATGCCCGTTAAGTCCTCAAGCATACGGATCATCGTCGGATCGTCGTGCCCTAAAATATCGAGTTTTAACAAATTATGGTCAATGGAGTGATAGTCAAAATGCGTCGTTATAATATTCGTATTCATATCGTTTGCCGGATGCTGCACCGGAGTAAAAGAATCAATGTCCTCCCCGACAGGCAGGACAATAATCCCGCCGGGATGCTGCCCTGTCGTCCTGCGCACGCCGACACATCCTTCCACAATCCGGCTGACCTCACAATTTCGTTTGTGGATGCCGCGTTCTTCATAATAATTCTTAATATATCCAAACGCCGTTTTATCCGCCAGCGTGCCAATCGTTCCGGCGCGGTATGTCTGCCCTTTTCCAAAAATAACTTCTGTATAAGCATGCGCTTTACTCTGGTATTCACCGGAAAAGTTTAAGTCAATGTCCGGCTCTTTATTTCCTTTAAATCCAAGAAATGTCTCAAACGGTATGTCAAACCCCTCTTTAGCGAGAGGCTCATTGCAGATAGGACATCGTTTATCCGGCATATCACAGCCGCCCCGTCCAGAAAACGCTTTGACCTCTTTAGAATCAAAATCACTGTAATGGCAGTTTGGGCAAAGATAGTGCGCCTGTAAGGGATTTACTTCCGTAATGCCGGACATGGTGGCGACAAAGGAAGATCCGACGGAGCCACGCGAACCGACTAAGTACCCGTCTTCGTTTGATTTCCAAACAAGCTTCTGCGCAATAATGTACATAACCGCATATCCATTTGAAATAATGGAATTCAGCTCCCGCTCAAGGCGTTCTTCTACAATTTTCGGAAGCGCGCTTCCATACATTTCATGCGCTTTTTTATGGCAGATGTCCCGCAGAAGCTGATCGGAATTTTCAATGACGGGCGGGCATTTGTCTGGCCGCACCGGAGCGATTTTTTCACACATATCCGCGATTTTATTCGGATTTTCAATGACGATTTCCTCTGCCTTATCACTGCCTAAGTACGCAAACTCCGCAAGCATTTCCTCTGTTGTGCGCAAATACAAAGGCGCCTGATTATCCGCATCTTTAAACCCTTTTCCCGCCATTATAATGCGCCGGTAAACTTCATCTTGCGGATCTAAAAAATGCACGTCGCAAGTCGCAACAACTAATTTATGGAACTCCTCCCCTAATTTTACTATCTTCCGGTTGATTTCTTTGAGATCTTCTATGCTCTCAACGGGCGTTTTCTCATTTTCCAGCATAAACTGGTTATTGCCTAACGGCTGAATTTCAAGATAATCATAAAATTCTACCAGACGCGTAATTTCTTCTTTTGGCCTTCCGTTTAAAAGCGCTTGGTACAGCTCTCCGGCTTCACACGCCGAACCAATAAGTAAGCCTTCTTTATGCTTTAAGTATTCGGTCTTTGGGATGCGCGGCCGTTTGGAAAAGTACGTCAAATGTGACATGGAAATCAAACGGTAAAGATTTATGCGGCCTATATCGTTTGCCGCTAAAATAATGGCATGATGCGTCGGCAGTTTCCGTACCGTTTCCGGAGTTGAAACGCTTAATTCACTCAGCTTTTTTAAGTCAAAGATCCCTCTGTCTTGTAACATTTCTATGAATTTTAAAAATATATCCGCCGTACATGCGGCGTCGTCTACCGCGCGGTGATGTTTTTTTAAAGACACGCCCAAAGCCTTTGCCACTGTATCCAGCTTAAAGCGGTTTAGTTCCGGCAGCAATGTCCGCGCCAATGAAACTGTATCGACAACCGTAAATTCCCGCTCTATGCCTAACCGCATAAGATTATGTTTGATAAACCCCATGTCAAACTCTGCGTTATGCGCAACCATAACTGCATCCTGGCAAAACTCCATAAATTTTGGCAAGATTTCTTCGATGGTTTTTGCATCGATTACCATGGAATCATTAATTCCCGTTAAGTTTTCAATCTCATAGGGAATCGGAATCTTCGGATTAACAAATTCCGAAAAATGGCCGGTAATATTGCCATTTTCCACTTTTACTGCGCCAATCTCTATAATTTTATTGACATTCGGATTAAATCCGGTAGTCTCTAAATCAAAAACGACAAACGCGTCTTTTAAGCTTTGCCCGTTTTCATGTTCGACAAATGACTTTACGTCATCGACCAAATACGCTTCTACGCCGTAAATAATCTTAAACTCATCGTCCGGCGAAATGGCATGGTTCGCTTCCGGAAACGCTTGGACATTGCCATGGTCGGTAATGGCAATCGCTTTATGCCCCCATGCTTTCGCGCGTTTAATAATGTCTTTCACATCGGACACGCCGTCCATATCGCTCATTTTGGTATGGCAGTGCAGCTCTACCCGTTTTAATGGGCTGTTGTCTGTTCTCTGCCCCCGGAAGTCGGAAGATTTTTTAATTCCATAAATGGAACCTATCGTCAATTCACTGTCAAACTTGTCTATCGTCGTGACGCCTTTTATTTTTAAGAACACGCCTTTTTTTATGTGTTCCGTCAAGTGCGGCAAATCTTCATTTTTTGTAAATATTTTCAGTACAATCGTATCCGTGTAATCGGTAAACGCAAGAATCAAAATAGTCTTTTCGTTTCGGATCTCCCTTGCCTCAAAACTAATCACCTGCCCGCGGATTACAACTTCTCCCATCTCACCTGTAATATTCTCGATCGGAATCGGCGCATCGTCAAAATCGCGTCCGTAAATCACATCAGGATTGCCGGAACGGACGATGCGTTTTTCCGGATGTTTGAAACTGCGTCTTTGCGGTTCCTTTGATTCGCCTCCGGCTTTTGGCAAAGTCGCATCTTTTGCTTCCGGTTCCTCCTTCTGCCTTCCCATGGCAGCCATACGGACCGTCTGCCGGATTTCCTGCTCAATCATATAATCCGACTGCTTTCTGCGTTCTTCCTTCTTTGGCGCAAAGGATACGTCCGCAATAAAGTCAACGCCGCACCGCTCACAAAATATCTTTTCTAAAATATGGACAAGCTCGTCTGCGCGCTCTTTCGCTAACATTGTATCCTCAAGCGTAAGTTTCATTCTGTTTTTTCCAACAAAAGAAATTTGGGCATTCCGGTAAACACTGTAAAGAAGTCTGCTATATGCGTTTAACTCTTGCGCAATGCTTTCCCCATAAATATCCATCAGGCTTTCAGCGCAATACTGTTCAGAAAGCATAAACTTCTCGATAATCTTCACTTCTACCCGCTGATTTGGAAAGAGCTGTTTTACGATTTCTTTTTCCAAACGGAAAATATCCGGTTTCGGGATTAAATGCCTGCCGCAAATAGAAATGCGAACCGCAGTTTTCTGGCGGTTCGCGCTCACTTTTGTGACTTCTATGCCAGACAGAAGTTTCTGCATATCTTCTTGCAAAGCCAATGCCGGAAACACTTCAAAAAAAGTTTTTGACATATTACTCACTCCAATTTAATAATTCCTTCCGAAGCTCTTTTAATAAATCCTTTTCAGGAACCTTTTTATAAACTTCTCCATGCTTGATAATTAACCCTTCCCCTATGCCGCCTGCAATGCCAATATCCGCTTCTTTTGCCTCTCCGGGTCCATTGACGGCACAGCCCATTACAGCCACCTTGATATTTAAAGGAATATCGCTTACCATTGTTTCCACCTGATTGGCAAGTTCAATCAGGTTTATTTTCGTCCTGCCGCAAGTTGGGCAGGACGCCACTTCAATCCCGCCAGCCCGAAGCCCCAGTGTCCGCAAAATAATTTTTGCAGATTTAATTTCCTCGATCGGGTCTCCCGTCAGGGAAACGCGGATTGTGTCTCCGATTCCCTGATGTAAAATCAAGCCCAATCCAATTGAAGATTTAATATTGCCGCTGATAATCGTCCCAGCTTCCGTAATGCCTACATGGAGTGGGTAACTGGTCTGCTGCGATATGATTTCATGCGCTTTTACGCACATCATCACGTCCGATGACTTAATGCTTATCACAAGATTCCTATACCCCATGTCCTCAATCATGTTCACTTTGTCTAACGCGCTTTCCACAATGCCTTCCGCCGTGACGCCATGATATTTTTCAACCAGCTCTTTTTCCAGCGAACCGCTGTTGACGCCGACACGGATTGGGATATTCCTTTCTTTTGCCGCATCCACAACTGCCTTTACGCGATCCCTGCTTCCAATGTTGCCCGGATTTATGCGGATTTTATCCGCCCCGTTTTCGATTGCCGCAATCGCTAAACGGTAATCAAAATGAATGTCCGCAACAAGCGGAATGGCAATCTCTTTTTTAACGCCGCAGCCGCTTCCATTGTCGGAACCGCGCAGCGGATTATGTCGCATCCTGCCGCAGAGAGTTTTTGAATCTGCCCGACAGTCGCCGCAACGTCTTCCGTCTTTGTATTCGTCATCGACTGAATCAGGATAGGAGATCCCCCGCCGATTTGTTTTGTTCCAATCTTTACCCGTTTGGTCTGATTTCTGCCCATCGTACCCTCCTGCCATCTCTCTTATGTTTTATAAATTCTCCCTTTTCGGAAAAGCGTTCCAACTGCGCAAGCTTGAAATATAATACAAATTCGCGCATATAATTACTGCTTTTGCATCCGCTTAACAACTCACGGAAGTTATATGATTTGCTTTCCATTAAAATCTATTTCATAGTAGTTATTCTCAAAATCGTACAGGCAAATCAAGTTTTCACGTATTGTAAATGGTTCTCTGTTTGAAATAGAAACAAATATATCTTTTCCAGAAAATGACCATTGTTTCTTAAAATCCAAGTCCAACATCGTTATTTCAATTTCTCCATAGATAATATATCCCTTTTCAACTTTATAAATTGCAAAGTTACAACCCAAACAGTCCAGCGCAACATGGCGAATTATATAGGCATCGGTAATCTTTATCTGGGTTATCATGTTGTCTTGCAGAACTGTAAGAATGTCATCTTGCAGAACGGCGCAATCCAAATCATATGAATGATACGGTCCAATCAGCGCTACTTGAAATTCTCTTGCATATAAGCCAATATGAATTGACAGTGTTTTTGACAAATCGTTGTGCCGATAATGTTCTGGATTCAATGTTACATCGTAATGGCGATTATCTACCGAGTCAACGGTATATGTTTCGTCAATATTGATTTCAATGTGACATATTTCATTTTCTAAAATCATGGTCACACCTTCCCAAAATCTGATTTAATATTTGAATATAAAATATTTGCCTGCCACCCGTAATGTATTTTTATAGACTCATATTATCTGGGTACACAATTCCGAAAAGGGAGTATAAATTTTATAAAAACAGTTTCCGGATATCATTAAACATCACAAGAACCATAAGCCCCATTAAAATCATAATTCCGACAAAATGCACCATGCCCTCTTTTTCCGGATTGATTTTTTTCCGGCGGATTGCCTCTATGATTAAGAACACCAAACGCCCTCCGTCTAACGCCGGAAGCGGCAGCAGGTTCATTACGCCTAAATTCGCAGTCAGAAGAATCGAAAAATTCAGCATATTGAGAAACACATAAAACATTCCGTCCTGTTTGCTCGCATCGTATGTGTCGCCAATGCTTTTTACAATGCCAACCGGGCCGGAAAGCTCATTGACGCTGACTTTTCCCGTCACCAGCATTTTTAAGCTTTGCATTGTCGTCCATATCCAATATTTCAGTTCATAAAAACCATTTTTAACGTTCGACCATACGGACTGGCGTTCCCGTTCCCCGTTCGCGACGATCCCGATTTTATAACGTCCGCTTGCTTCGTCTAATTTTGGCTCAATATGCGCATGAAACCGTTCTCCATCCCTTTCATATGTGACGTCTAAGGACTCTTTTGGATTAAAATAAGTATACATACTGACTTCCCGATAAAAATGAATCGGTTTTTGATTGATTTTTACAATCACGTCTCCTTCTTGCATCCCTTCTTCCTGCGCAGGATAGCCGTCCGTCACCCCCGTCAGGACAGGAACGTCTACGCCGATACAGCTAATTAAAATAAACGCCAGAGCATATGCCAAAATAAAGTTAAACAAAGG
>OFFD01001814.1_pt1 | contig 11688 bp, 11 predicted proteins | sample 1521291 | NCBI WGS metagenome assembly OFFD01 (sample SAMEA3504103, study PRJEB24116) | mouse gut metagenome | biome: mouse gut; feature: mouse-associated habitat; material: faeces | place: Denmark | collected 2011 | reverse complement strand
GTCCGTCGGGTATGTGGCTGACCACATGAGCGTCCCATATCTTGTCGAAAAGAGTCTTTGGCATGGTTGGCGGAGGTGTGTGGTGAAAGGGTGTAGGGCAGGGTTGTTATCTCACGAATTTGTTGATGGCGTCGATGAACGCTTCGGCACTGGCTGCTACGATATCGGTGTTGGCTGAGAATCCGTAGTAGGACACGCCTTCGTGCTCGACAGTCATGTGCACTTTGCCCACATCGTTGCTCCCCTTGTTGATTGCCTGGATGAGAAATTCCTTGAGGAGCATTTTGCGATGGATGATGTTTTTGATTGCCGAGAGAGCGGCGTCGACCGGGCCGTTGCCAGATGCGCATGCTTCGAACTTCTCTCCGGCAATGTCAAGCCCGACACTTGCCACAGAGTGTACTTTGATGCCTGATGTGACTTGCAGGAAGTCGAGTTTGATGCGTGAGGATGCCTTGCGGTGCTGTCCGGCTATCATCAGCACGTCATCATCGTTGATCTCTTTCTTTCGGTCGGCAAGTTGCAGGAATGCTTCGTAGGCTTTGTCGAGTTCTCCGGATGAGAGTTCACATCCGAGGACGTGCAGACGGTGTTTGAGGGCGGCACGTCCGCTGCGGGCTGTGAGCACGATTGAATTCTCGTCGATGCCGACATCCTTGGGGTCGATGATCTCGTAGCTTTCGCGGTTCTTAAGTACACCGTCCTGATGTATGCCCGAAGAGTGGGCGAAAGCGTTGCGCCCTACTATAGCTTTGTTGGGCTGTACCGGCATGTTCATGAGGCTCGATACCATGCTGCTTATGCCTGTTATGCGTGTGGCGTTTATGTCGGTGTCGATGCCGAGTTCCTTATGGGAGCGGAATGTCATAACCACTTCCTCAAGGGCTGTGTTGCCTGCGCGTTCGCCTATGCCGTTGATTGTGACCTCGGCTTGCCGGGCTCCGTTTATGATACCTGATACTGTATTGGCTGTAGCCATGCCGAGGTCGTTGTGACAGTGGGTGGCGATTATCACCTTGTCAATGCCGTCGACATGATCGAAGAGGTATTTTATTTTAGCCCCGAATTCCGAGGGGAGGCAGTAACCGGTGGTGTCGGGGATGTTGATGACGGTCGCGCCTGCCTTGATTACAGCCTCGACCACTCTTGCGAGGTACTCGTTGTCGGTGCGTCCTGCGTCCTCGGCGTAGAACTGAACATCCTCGACGTATCTCTTGGCGTATGCTACTGCGGCGACTGCCCGCTCAAGTATCTCTTCACGTGTGGAATTGAATTTGTATCTTATGTGCGGATCGGAAGTCCCGATGCCTGTATGGATTCGGGGATGCTTGGCGTAGCGAAGCGCGTCGGCTGCTACGCGTATGTCGTTCTCTACAGCTCTTGTGAGGGCACATATTGTGGGCCATGTCACAGCCTTGGATATTTCTACCACTGAATTGAAGTCACCGGGACTTGATACCGGAAATCCGGCTTCGATAACATCGACTCCGAGGCTCTCAAGGGCTTTTGCCACTTCAATCTTTTCTACAGTGTTCAACTGGCATCCGGGCACCTGCTCGCCGTCACGGAGTGTGGTGTCAAAAATGTATAATTTGTCGCTCATAAGCTAAATATTTACCTATTGAGCTACAAATTTACAAATTTTTCATATAATACGCTAATTTACTTATGATTTTTAATCCAGGATGCTGTATTGATTTAATTCAGGAATACAAGGGACGCCGCTTTGCGGAATTTCCACAAAGCGGCGTCCTTATGAAGGATGTTAAACTATCCTGCTATGTATGCTTAATCCTCGTTGAGGTTTACACGCTTGAAGTCAACAACCACGAGTCCCTTCTGAGAGTTGTCAAGGAACTGGCCCACAGTGAGCTTGCTGTCCTGAACATACTCCTGTTCCATAAGGCATGATTCCTTGAAGAACTTGTTGAGACGACCGTTGGCGATGTTCTGGATCATAGCTTCGGGGAGGTTGGCTGCCTTAGCCTCGGCTGTAGCTGCCATGATCTCGCGGCCCTTGGCTGCATCCTCTTCTGTGATCCAACCCTTTGAGATGTTGGATTCGATGTGGTCCTCGGTATCGAAGTGGTTGGGGTTGAGACCTGCTTTCTTGAGAGCAGCCTCAACTGCCTTGCGAACCTGCTCCTGCTTGGTCTTTTCGATGGCTACGCTGATCTCTGCGTCGATTGTTGCCTGGGGCACATCGTTGCGTGATACAGCCACAGGGTTCATCGAAGCGATCTGCATGCACACTTCGCGGCCGATCTGAGGATCTACGCCCTCAAGGTTGAAGCCTACGATAGCAGCGAGCTTGTTGTTGAAGTGGTTGTAAGCGGCGGTGGTGGGAGCCTCTACTACAGAGTAGGCACCGATCTCGGTCTTTTCGCCTGTCTTTCCGCTCTCCTCGGTGATGAGGTCGGCAACGGTCTGTCCGTCAACAGTGAATGCCTTGAGCTCTTCAACAGTCTTGAACTTGTTAGCCATAACGAGGTCCATGAGTTTGTTGGCGAGGCCAACGAAACCAGCGTTCTTGGCAACGAAGTCAGTCTCACAGTTGAGGGCGAGCACTGCTGCGAAGTTTCCGTCGTTCTTGGCGATAACGACACCCTCAGAAGCCTGACGGTCCTCACGCTTAGCGGCTACTGCCTGACCTTTTTTACGGAGGATTTCAACGGCTGCCTCGATGTCGCCGTCGGTTTCGGCGAGGGCTTTTTTGCAGTCCATCAGGCCGGCACTTGTGAGGTTGCGCAGCTTGGTGATTTCTGCCATTGTAACTGCCATAATTATATGATGTTTTGGTAGTTTAAAAAAAATAGGGATGATTTTATCTCTCGGAGTAGTCCTGGCAATGAGGATTACTCGGCAACCTCAGCTACAGGAGCCTCAGCTGTTTCTTCACTTGCGGGAGCTTCAGCAGAATCGGCGCGACGGTTTACGCGGCGGCGAGAACCTTCACGACGTGCAGCAGCCTCACCGTTCTCGGAAGCAGCCTTTTCGTCGGCCTTCTCTACCTTGCGCTCTGCAAGACCTTCGTTGATAGCCTCGCATACGGTTGAGAGGATGAGGTCGATTGACTTGGATGCATCGTCGTTGGCGGGGATGATGTAGTCAACGTCGTTGGGGTTGGAGTTGGTGTCGACGATAGCGAATACAGGTATGCCGAGACGGTTGGCCTCTGCTACGGCGATGTGCTCCTTGGCAACGTCCACTACGAAGAGAGCGGAGGGAAGACGGTTGAGGTCAGCGATAGAGCCGAGGTTCTTCTCAAGCTTGGCGCGCTGACGAGTGATCTGAAGCTTCTCACGCTTTGAGAGGTTGTCGAATGTGCCGTCCTTGGTCATCTTGTCGATGGAAGCCATCTTCTTCACAGCCTTGCGGATTGTGGGGAAGTTGGTGAGCATACCGCCGGGCCAGCGTTCGATAACGTAGGGCATGCCTATGCTCTGAGCCTTCTCGGCGATGATTTCCTTAGCCTGCTTCTTGGTGGCAACGAAGAGAATCTTCTTGCCGCTCTTTGCGAAGTTGCGGAGCACATTGGCTGCTTCTTCGAGCTTGGCCTGGGTCTTATAGAGGTCGATGATGTGGATACCGTTGCGCTCCATAAAGATGTAAGGAGCCATTGCAGGATTCCATTTTCTTTTCATGTGGCCAAAATGGCAACCTGCTTCGAGGAGTTGGTCAAAATTGGGAGTTGACATTTGTTGTGAATGTTGTTGTTTACGTTCTTTGAAATTTTACAACCATAGAGTAGGGAACGTGTCCATCTCAATGGTTTAGATACTAAACACTTAAGGAGAGAGAGGATGATATTAACGCTTAGAGAACTGGAAGCGTTTGCGAGCCTTGGGTCGACCGGGCTTCTTACGTTCAACGACGCGCGGGTCGCGGGTCATGAAGCCTTCGGCGCGGAGGGCTGACTTGTCCTCGGGGTTAATCTTGACAAGTGCGCGGGCGATAGCGAGGCGAAGAGCTTCGGCCTGACCTTTGTAACCGCCACCGTTGAGGTTAACGTTGATGTCAAACTTCTCAGCTGAGTCAAGAGTCAAAAGGGGCTGTTTAACGATGTACTGAAGGATGGAAGAGGGGAAATATACCTCGATGGGGCGTTTGTTGATGGTGATTTGCCCGTTACCTTCTTTAACGATCACGCGAGCCACAGCGGCTTTACGGCGACCTACTGCATTAACTGATTCCATTCTTCAATTATTTAATTTTGTTAATATCGATAACTACAGGGTTCTGTGCTTCGTGGGGATGGTTGGGTCCGTTGTAGACGTGCATATTCTCGATGATGCGACGGCCGAGACGGTTTTTGGGGAGCATGCCTTTCACCACTTTGGTGAAGAGGGGATGATAGCCAGGCTTGATGTGCTTGTTGAGCGACTTCTTCATCATGATCTCAGGAGTGGCAACACGCTGTCCGCCGGGATAGCCGGTGTATGACAGATATTCGCGGTCAGTCCACTTTTTGCCAGTGAGACGAACTTTGTCGGCATTGATTACAATCACGTTGTCGCCACATTCTACATTGGGTGAGTAGCTGGGCTTGTTCTTACCACGAAGAATCAAAGCGATCTTTGCGCAGAGGCGACCGAGCACTTGGTCGGTAGCATCGATAACGACCCAATTGTGTTCAACACTTTCTGCGTTGGGAGTAAGGGTCTTATAACTTAATGTATCCACGTTAAATGTTTAATTAATAGATAGTTACTGTTTGACTGCATCGCGACATAGCTCGGCCAAAAGCATTTGCCTGAGGCGGTCGGTTTATTAATTGGACATAATCGGACTGCAAAGGTAGTGATTTATTGCTAATTAACAAAGTGGTATTATGATTTTTTAACAAATATATCTAATCTCTTCATGGGCTTATGATTTGTGCATTTTGGGAGTTGGCGGATGACGATTCGTCGGTTTTTCGGGCCGGTTTGCATTGAATTTGCTTATGGGGTGGGTTGCCGGAAGGCAGGAGTGCGAAATAGTGGGCTCTGACCGTTTGGTCTTTTATGGATTTATATATAAATTTGCGGTGATTAACGAGGCGACCCCGCTTGTGATTTTCGGAAGCTAAAGCCACCTTAATTATATAACTATAAAATTTGATACGTATGCAGCTGTCAGGTAAAAAACTGTGGATGTCAAGTCGTGACTATGTCATGATTGTGATTGGTATCCTGATTTATGGCTTTGGCTTTTCGGCTTTTATCCTTCCTGAGAAGGTCGTTATTGGCGGGGGGACCGGTGTGGGTACGATTGTGTACTTTTTGACAGGCAATCCTTACTCCATTGGTATCACTCAGTATGCCATCAATCTGGCTCTTCTTGCTATGGCATGGAAAATAGTCGGTCGCTCGTTTGTGGTGAAGACTATTTTCGGCGCGACAGTTATCTCGTTGGTGGTGACTGTGTTGCCTCCTCTGTTTGATGGCCCGCTCGTGCCGGGTCAGCCTTTCATGAATGTGTGTATAGGCGCCATATTGACCGGTATAGCTTTGGGTATCGTGTTTATCCATAACGGCAGCACTGGCGGTACTGATATCGTGGCGGCGATGGTGGCGAAGCGCACGAATGTGTCGATTGGGCGCATGATGCTCTATGTGGATTTCGGTATCATATCATCCTCCTATCTAATCCATCACGACATCTCCCGCGTGGTCTATGGTTTCGTGGTGCTGATAATCGTGTCCTATATGGTTGATTTGATGATTAATACCAACCGTCAGGCTGTACAGTTTATCATCATTTCAAAGCATTGGGAGCGGATCGCTGAGGCTGTCAATAATCATGCTCGCCGAGGTGTGACTGTTATTGACGGTATGGGATGGTATACTAAATCGCCGATGAAGGTGCTGCTGGTGGTGTGCCGTAAGATTGAGTCGGTGACAATTTTCCGAATTGTCAAGAGTATTGACAGCCATGCATTCATTACCCAGGCTAATGTGAATGGCGTGTACGGCCAGGGTTTTGACCAGATTAAATTGAAGGGTGACGAAAAACTCAATCATGAGCTCGGTATTGATGAAGTGAAAGCCGAGCCCGGAACGTTAAAGCCGGATAAGCAGATGGCCTGAAGTCATCCAAGGCCCTCGGAATAGGGCGTATTGGCAAATACTTAAAATTAACAAAAATGTATGCGTATTTTGTCTGATTACCATACGTTTTTGTTAATTTTTTTGGATGTTTGTGAAAAAGTAGTAACTTTGCAGCGAATAGAAATATTCGCATCCCTATAACCCCTGCCTTATCTTGGTCTAATGATTTTGTTTATGGATATTTGGATTGTCTATGATTCACTTATTTTTTTCTAATGTTTTGTAAAATATTTTTGTGATTTTTGCATCGTCGATATCGACGGTTTAGCAGCGGTCTCTGGTCAAAGAGGTCGCTGTTCTTTTTATGTGTTTCGCTATATACAAATCAGGGCTGCCAATCATGTTCGGCAGCCCTGATGGTGATGATGTTGTCCCTGCGTGGTGTTATTGCTGGGGAATGAGGTCGTATTTGCGGAATACTTTCGCGATTGTCTCCAAAGCACGGTTGACTTGTTCCATTGTGTGTGTGGCCATGAGGCTGAAACGGATGAGGGTGTCAGTCGGAGCCACGGCAGGTGAAACTACAGGATTGACAAAGATGCCTTCCTCAAGAAGGTCGCGTGTGATGGCGAATGTCTTGAAGTCGTCGCGGATGAATAGCGGTATGATGGGTGTGGAGGTGTTGCCGATCTCGAAGCCGAGCGAACGGAATCCGTCGAGGGCGTAATTGGTGAGTTTCCAGAGGTTCTCCTGGCGCTCGGGCTCATTCTTCATTATTTCCAGCGCGGCAAGGGCAGCGGCTGTGGAGGCCGGAGTGATGCTCGCGGTGAAGATGTATGAGCGTGAGTGGTGGCGAAGATAATTGGTGATTTCTTTGTTGGTAGCGATGAATCCACCAAGTGAGGCAAACGATTTTGAGAATGTGCCCATGATGAGGTCCACGTCGTCGGCCACGCCATAGTGGTGACATACGCCTCGGCCGCCGGGACCGAACACGCCGATGCCGTGAGCTTCGTCAATCATCACGCTCGCGTTGTATTTCTTAGCAAGGTTCACCATCTCTTTCACGTTGGCCACGTCGCCTTCCATTGAGAAGACGCTGTCACTTACGATGAGCTTCACCTTGTCGGGGTCGCATTTCTGGAGCTGTTTCTCAAGCGAAGCCATGTCGTTGTGCTTATATTTGAGCTGCTGGCTGAATGACAGGCGGCGTCCTTCGATGATGGATGCGTGGTCTTGTTCGTCCCAGAGGATGTAGTCTTCGCGGCCTGTGAGCGTCGATACTACGCCGAGGTTTACTTCGAAGCCGGTTGAATAGACCATCACGTCCTCTTTGCCCATGTATTCGGCAAGGGCTGCCTCAAGCTGTTTGTGAAGATCGAGTGTGCCGTTAAGGAAAGGTGACCCTGCGCAGCCCGTGCCATATTTTCGTGTGGCTTCTATGGCGGCTTCTTTGATGCGAGGGTCGTTGACAAGCCCTGTGTAGCAGTTGGAGCCAAACATCAGCACCTTTTTGCCATTGATGATCACTTCCGGATCCTGTTCGCTGGAGATGGCTCTGAAGTAGGGATATACGCCTGCGGCTTTAGCCTGCTGCGGGGTGGTGTACTTGGCTAATTTCTCTTGTAATAAGTTCATAGTTTTTCCGTGTCAAACGATTCGGCGATTGATTATCTTTCCGATTGCAGGGTGCAAAGGTATGGAATTTTTTTCACACTTTTATACACTATGTGCCGTATTTTAGTGTTAATTATACAAAACGAGGCTCCGTTTTGTGTTATTTTGTCGCTTTTTTGTCCTAAATCGCGACCATCTGATTAATTTTCGCTGGTTTTTTCGTATTTTTGCAAAAGATTTTTTATCACACGATTTATGGAAACAACCACAGAACAGATAGCCTCTAAACGCACAGTCCTTGACTATGACGACATCGTGAAGATGGCGCCGGTGCTTAAGGGCAAGCGTAGATTGGTCAACTGGCTCATGAAGCTTCTGGCCATAGATAAGGTTAACTGGATACATTCTCATAACTTCGACACACCCGGGCCGCAATTCTGTCGCGGGCTGCTAAGCGACCTTGACATAAAGCTGAGGATTGACAATGAGCGTGTGCTTGACAATCTTCCCGAGGGTCCTTTCATCACTGTGAGCAATCATCCGTTCGGCGCTTTGGACGGAATAACCCTGATTGACATAGTGGGTAGCCGCCGTCCCGAGTTTAAGGTTATGGTCAACATGATTCTTAACCATATAGTGGCGATGCGCCCCAACTTTATCGCTGTCGATCAGTCGGCAAGTGATGATCCTGCCAAGCGTGCTGTCTCCGTCAAGGGTATAAAGGAGGCGATCATGCAGGTGCGCAAGGGGTATCCCATCGGTTTTTTCCCTGCCGGGGCTGTCGGCAACTATAATAAACATCTGCGTTTTGAGGATCGTGAATGGCAGCCAGCCATCATCCGCTTGATTCAGCAGCTGAAGGTGCCTGTGATACCTATATTTTTCCATGGGTATAACAGTTGGTGGTTCCGCTTTTTGGGGATTGTGAGCTGGCAGCTTCGTACATTGCGTCTGCCTGCAGAGGTGTTCCGTCGCAAGGGCGACACTTTGCATATATCGGTCGGCGACCCTATCTCTCCGGAGGAAATCCAGGCCCATAGCGGTTCGCTTGAGGAGCTGGGTTCGTTCCTGCGCGAGAGGACTTATTCGCTAAGGACTCTTAAATAACATTTCTGTAAAGTATTACGTAAGTCTTTTACCACACTGCACAATGGAGTTGACTCTTCACGAATATCCTGCTGAGGTACTTGCCGCAAAGCAGCGTTTTGGCATAGTCGGAAACGCTCCCGGGCTTCTTGCTGCCATTTCGCGCGCCATACAGGTGGCACCGATTGATTTGTCGGTGCTTATTACCGGTGAGAGCGGTACGGGTAAAGAGTTTTTCCCTAAGATTATTCATAATTTCTCGCCACGCAAGCATGCCAAATATATAGCGGTAAACTGCGGCGCTATCCCGGAGGGGACCATTGACTCGGAGCTTTTTGGCCACGAGAAGGGTTCGTTCACCGGGGCGGTGTCCTCACGTAAGGGGTATTTTGAGGAGGCTGATGGGGGCACCATTTTCTTGGACGAGGTGGCTGAGCTCCCTTTGACTACGCAGGCTCGTCTCCTCAGGGTGCTTGAGAGCGGAGAGTTTATTAAAGTTGGCTCTTCTACTGTCCAGAAATCGAATGTGCGTATCGTCGCGGCTACTAATGTAGATATGGCGCGGGCAGTGGCCGAGGGACGTTTCAGGGAAGATTTGTATTACAGGCTTTCTACAGTGTCGATTCATATCCCTCCTTTGCGCGAGAGGGGCAACGATGTAGTCCTGTTGGCTCGCAAATTCGCCGCGGATTTCGCCGAGCGATATGCCATGCCGCAGATTTCGTTTGATGATTCTGCGCGTGCTCTACTCCTGCACTATCGTTGGCCCGGAAATGTTCGGCAGCTTAAAAATGTCGTCGAGCAGGTGGCGTTGTTTGATGCCGGGGCGAATGTTGACGCGTCGATGCTTGAGCCGTATATTCCTGATGGCGGCATGAGTTATGCGCCTGCGGTGCCACATTCCGATAGGTCACATGACTATGCGTCTGAGAGGGATATGCTTTTCGGGATGATTTTCCGGCTTCAGAAGCAGATAGAAGTGCTCAATGCTAAGCTCGCAGTGGCAGAAGGTGGGGCGTCGATTGGCCGAGAGGCGCTATACACGCCTGTCGAGAATGTTGAGGCTGCTGACGCTCCGTGCACTACGTCGCTTGTGCGCTTCCAGCCTTTCGCTTCCCCTCTGCCCGAAAAGCAGCCGGAGGCGCCCAACAGAGTCGAAGCTGCTGAAGCAAGGGTGTCGGATGCTCCTGCGACCCTTGAGGATACCGAACGAGAGACCATACGTAGATCGTTGGAACGCAATGGTGGCCGTCGCAAGGCTGCTGCCAAGGAACTTAATATTTCCGAACGAACTCTTTATCGTAAGATAAAAGAGTATGGGATTGAATAGTCCGCTTGTTCGGCAGCCTGATTACTGTTCCTTTATCCGTATTACTCTTAGGCCGGTTATTTGATGCGCTTTGCGTAAATAGTCCGAAAGATTTAACTTGTCGATGACCACTTTGCCTGCTTTTGATGAGGCGTGGAGCAGGTGCGGCCCATCTTTTTCCATTATTATTATTCCCATGTGGCTCACATCAAGACCTGGTGTTTTGGTGGTGAGTGCTACGATGTCGCCCTCTTTGAGGTTGGCGGTGCCGTTCTTGCCCATGAGAGAACTGCTCTTGATATAGGGGAAGCGGTGGGAGCGATACCCTACTTCGGCGCTTTTGATGCGTTCATACTCGGTTGAGTCTTTGAGTGCCGGGTAGGCTTCGCGGTGACGCGACATGTAGTCCAGCGTCTTCACCTGATAATGTGAGTTGGGTAGGCGGTCGGTCATTTCCTGTATATATCCGCGATGATTGTTCGACACGATCCAGTCGCTTATGTAATGCAGGCGTGAGCCGTATCCATCTACGCGTCCCTGCCTATAGCGCATTTGCTCGAGGTTGTGGAGGAAATCTTGCCATGAGCTTCTTCGTTCCTCGATGGTGAGTGCGAGGGCTGCTACTATGTCGATGAATGTTGTGCAGTCGAGTTCATCAAGGTTTACGGTCAGCATTTCGGGCGAACCTTCAAGTGTCCCTGCCACATAAGGTGTGCCTATGAATTCTTTGGCTATCAATGCCACCGTTTCGTTTGGTGTCGTCGGGTGAGCATTGGTGACTTTGATGAGAATGTCGGTTATTTTCGTTGTGTCTGAACTTTCATTGTGCCATCTCACTTCAGTAGGAAGTATTGCGTGGGCCGGGAGGGCATATGTGAATGCCGTGGCTAATACGGCACACATTATTATATAATATAGGCGATTCTTCATGATTACTATATCAGGTTAAATTTTTCCTCAAAATTACGCAAAACTTTCTGTCTTGGCAAATCTCTTTTTTGCAAAAAGAGGATGTATTGCTTATATTTCACTCCGGTGTTTTGCGATTATGCGTAGATGGAGCTTGCGAATATTGTTATGTGGTTTTGAGGTCGGAAGTGAGTTGTGAAGGATATTGAGGAGGTAAAAATGGCATAAAAATGGCCTGATGGGCGTATAAGTGTTAAATTTGTGTTAAAATAATCGGTAATATTTGGAGGTTTCGGGTAAAGAGCCTACCTTTGCACTCGCTTTTGAGAAGCACACCCCGCAGCGGCGGGGCGGACAAGTTGAAACGCTTGAAATTATCGGAAGGTTCGGCCGGGTTTGTTAAAATAAACAAAAAGTTGCCGAAAAATTTGCAGGAATCAAAAATTGGTTGTACCTTTGCAAAGTTTTCCGATAAAACTTCGAGAAAGCAACGGAGCACATTGAAAGAATTACAATAGAATGGAAGTAGTACAAGAGTCTTTTAAATAAGACCTCAAGTCAATTCCGAGAAGTCAATAAAATCAGCGGACCTGGCCAAGACGGTTTCTGCGAAAGCAAAACTAAAAAGATAGAACTTAGGTTTGTCTTTCGGCTCTTTTTTATTAAGAAAAGAAAAAGAAAAGATAAACAACAACGAAGAGTTTGATCCTGGCTCAGGATGAACGCTAGCGACAG
>OFFD01001795.1_pt1 | contig 11782 bp, 9 predicted proteins | sample 1521291 | NCBI WGS metagenome assembly OFFD01 (sample SAMEA3504103, study PRJEB24116) | mouse gut metagenome | biome: mouse gut; feature: mouse-associated habitat; material: faeces | place: Denmark | collected 2011 | reverse complement strand
GCCCCGCGCTTTGCCGACGGCACCCCCCCATGCAGATACTCATAGCCGATACCCTCCCGCTCGAGTTCTTCGGCAACAATACGCGTCATCCGCTCCCATTGGCTGAAGATCACAATCTTTTCGTTGCCGTTGTCGATGGCGTCGCGCACGAGCTGCACCACCTCCGCCACCTTGGTATCATAGCGTGAGCGCTGGTCGAGGATATAAGTGCTGTCGCAAACCATGCGCATTTGCCCGAGGGTGAGAAGGAGGCGCTTGCGGTCTTTCTCGGAGAGGAAACGATGGCGCTGCCACTTCATGGCAAGCTGCGCCACCGTAGAGCGGCAATCATCATGGATAGCCTGCTGCTCCTTTGTCATCGGCACGAGCAACATCTGGTCGCTGCGCGCGGGCAACTGCAGGGCTACATCGGCCTTTCGACGGCGTATCATGCAGTTTTTCAAGCGCTCCCCTACCTCATTGAGATTGCGGTAGCCGGTGATTTTGCCGGCCGGAGATGTGACTGCCGTTTTGTCGACAAACTCATGATATGGCCCGAGGGCATACTGGTCAACGAACTGCACCACCGAGTAGAGCTCATCGAGTTTATTCTCAAGAGGCGTGCCCGATAGCACCACGGCATAGTCGCTGTCAATGCGGCGCGCGGCCTGGGCGATCTGGGTGTTCCAATTTTTGAGGCGCTGCACCTCGTCCATAATCAACATATCGGTGTGCAGCGAGCCGAGTGCCTTGATATCGTTGGCAAGAGTGTGATACGAGACTATCTTATAGAACGTAGGGGCGGCGTAAAGCTCGCGGCGACGCGTATATACACCCTCCACCACCGTCACATCACTGTCGGTGAAGCGCTCTATCTCGCGCTTCCACTGATATTTAAGCGATGTCGGGCACACTATCAAGGCCGACGACACCATGCTCCGCGCCTTCAGCAACTCGGCTGTGCCGATGGCCTGCACGGTCTTGCCAAGCCCCATCTCATCTGCGATAAGCGAACGCCCGGCGCCGAAAGCAAACCGAATTCCCTCTATCTGATAGGGATAGAGCTTCGTCTTGAGCACGGCGCCGATTTCCTTGTCGGTCATATCGGCCACAAGCCTACGGCGGCGACGGCTGTCGCGCTCGTCGAGTATGAGGTTGAGGGCGTCGCTGCTGATATAAAACCGTGGGTCGAGGCGCTTTACTTGCTCTATGAAAGCCGGCAGCTCGGTTATCATGCCGGGCACGGCAAAGTAATCATCATCGAAATAGCGCATTGCCGCCATAAGTATATCGCCCTGATTGGCCGTGCCGGGGCGAAGACGCAGACGGCGCTGCCCCATATAGCATACGTCGATAGCAGTGTTTCGCGGCAGACGCGCGTCGGGTTGGCGATCTTTGCTTTTAAGCCATAGCCCTACAGCCTCGATATGCTTGCAAGTGCCGAGGCCATTGGTGCGGAAGTCCATGCAGTCGCAGCTGTTCCAGCTGCTCGCAAGGCCATGATATGCCACACGATAGTTGCGGCGCGTCTTGGGATTTGTGACAGAGAAGAGGCCCGGCACATTCTTGTCCGGAAGATCGGCCACAGCGAAAGCACCCTTGCGCGCCGCCTGCGTCCGCAGTTGAACCTGCCATTGAGCCAACGACATACCCTCGGGGCACACCGCCGCCGACAAAACCGCCTCTTTCTTTGCCATAATCTCTGAGTATTATAAATTGAATTGCAAAAATAAATATAAAACTTAAGTAACCCAAATAAAAACAGCAAAGGCCGCCGGGGTGCCGGTGGCCTTTGTGTGATAGGGGTATTTATTATTGGATGTCGAGAAGCTCTACGTCGAAGATAAGGGTCTCGTCGGGCTGAATGCTGCCGTCGGGTGTGCCGTTGGCACCGTAGGCAAGGTTGCCGGGCATTACAAGAGTAGCCTTGCCACCTTTGCCGAGAAGCATGAGGCCTTCGCGGAAGCCGGGTACTACGCCCTGAAGGTTGAATGTGGCGGGGCCGCGGCCATCGGTGCTGTCGAATACCTCACCGTTGATGTGCTTGCCGGTATAGTTTACAACTACAGTGGCGTCGGCTGCGGGAGTAGGATTCTCGCCCTGCACCTCGATGAGATAGGTGAGGCCGTTGTCGGTAGTCTTGGCGTCGGCATTCTCGGCCTTGAACTGAGCTACATATTCCTCGCCGGCCTTTACATTGTCGTTAGCCTCTGCAGCTTCTGATTCACTTGCCTTTGCAGCCTGAGCCTCATTGAGGGCACGCTGATAGAGCATACGGAAGTTGTCGCTGCTTGCCGACATGCGGCCGAAATCTACAGAATCGTTGAGGAATGCGGCCTTGAAAGCGTTCATCACTGCCACGCGGTCAACCTCGATACCCTGCTCTTTCATCTGCGAGAGTTCGCCGGCCATCTGCAGGGCAACCTGCATACCCATCTGGGTGTTTTTGCTGTCGTCGGCGCCGAAAACAATCTGCATGCCGCGCACGAAAGCCTCTTTGTCGGCCTTGCTGTGATCGTCGAAGCGAGAGAAGTCGGCATTGATCATCGAGCCTACATAGTTGCCGTAAGCTGCCGACAGCGAGTCATTGGCTGTCTTGCATGAGTTGTCGGCACATTTGTCGCATGAGCTGAATGCGGCCACCATACCGAGGGCTGCAACGCCCATCATAATTTTTTTCATATCTTTTTAATTAAAAATTTTAGTTTACATTTTAAGATTTGCAAGCAAATCTTAAGTTGGTGGTGTGTGGGTTATGGGCAGCAAGTTAGTTTTTGAAGATTGCAGGAGTAATTGGCTGCCTACCAATCTTTTTAGTCTGTGGAGCGTGGGTTGTGGGTGGTACATTAGCAAAAACTAATTCGCTGCCCACCAACTACAAACCACCAACTATAACCCACTGCCTACCAACCACCAACCATATCACAAAGTGACTGTAAATTGGATGGCGCAGTCGGGGGGGATGACTCCTTGCACACCGTGCTCGCCGTAGGCTTGCGCTGCCGGGATAGTGATGATATACTCGCCGCCGGGGCGCATATAGGTAAGACCCTCTGTCATGCCGGGCACAAACTGCGTCACCGGGCTCACGATAGGCTCATCTTCCTCGCTCATCGAATCGAAGACCGTGCCGTCGGGCAGACGCCCGATATAGCGCATGGTCACCTTGTCGGCGCGGGTAAGCAGCGGGCCACTGCCCTCTCTGACGGTCTGCACCACCACACCCGAAGGCAATACAACAGCTCCGGGCGCCTTGGCTGCCTCGGCAAGCATACGCTCGCTCTCTGCAGCAACAACACCCTTGGCCGCGGCGTCGATCACGGCGAAAGCCCTGTCTTGCTCGGCAGCGTCGTAGGGGCGCGTAAGTTGCTCGGCAACAAGGCTCAATACCTTGGCAGAGTCAACATCGAGCCCCGTAGCGCGGAGATCGCCGATACCGTTGGCAAAGGCCATCTTGAATTGCGAGGCGAAAAAGGTGGCCACGGCGCGGTCAAGCGAATCTGTAGCCGCCGGCTCTGCTTTCAGACCGACAGCCACAGACGCAAGTATCGCGAGGAGACAGATTCGGCGCATTAGTCCTTGGGATTTACAGCAATAAGCTCTACGTCGAAAATCAGAGTCTGGTTCGGGCCGATAACGCCGCCCGCACCCTGAGGACCGTAAGCCAGCTGCGAGGGGATGAACAGACGCCATTTTGCGCCCGGTTTCATAAGCTGAAGAGCCTCTACCCAGCCGGGGATAACCTGTGTGACGCCGAAAGTGGCAGGCTCACCGCGGTCTACCGACGAATCGAATACGGTGCCGTCGATAAGTTTGCCTGTGTAGTGCACTTTCACAGTGTCGCTTGCCTTGGGGCTCTCGCCTTCGCCGGCCTCAAGCACTTCGTACTGCAATCCCGAGGGAAGAGTCTTCACTTCCTCGCGCTTGCCGTTGACATCAAGGAACTCCTTGCCGGCCTTGGCATTTACATCGGCCATGGCTGCTGCTTCGGCTTCCTGTTTCTTCTGAAGTTCGGTGAAGAACTCCTGAATTGTGGCTTTGGCTTCGTTGTAGCTCATCTTGGGTTCGCTGCCATAGAATACGGCTGCTACACCGTCGGCGAAATCCTCTACATTGATTGTCTCAATTCCGGAGCTGCGGAAGTTATTGCCCATGCTCAGACCGAGAGCATAGCTCAAGCGGTTAAATTCTTTTGTTTCCATTTCGTTTTATGTCAGTTTTTGGAGTTTCGCAAGCTATTGTCAGGAGAGGACGTTGGACGCGAGCTGCACTCGCGCCGGTAAACGAAACCGGTCTCAACCAACTTGCGAAACTTGAATTATTAATCAAAGGAATAACAATCAATTATCCCCTTCGGTTCAATCAAGCTTGAGCACGGCGAGGAATGCCTTCTGGGGCACTTCAACCGAGCCGATCTGCTTCATACGCTTCTTGCCCTTCTTCTGCTTCTCGAGCAGTTTGCGCTTACGCGATATATCGCCGCCGTAGCACTTGGCGGTCACATCCTTGCGCACGGCCTTGATAGTCTCTCGGGCTATGATTTTGGCGCCGATAGCGGCCTGTACGGCGATGTCGAACTGCTGACGCGGTATCAGCTCCTTGAGTTTCTCGCACATGCGGCGGCCGAAAGTCACGGCATTGTCAACATGCGTAAGCGTCGAGAGAGCGTCGACACTCTCGCCGTTGAGCAGAATATCGAGCTTCACGAGCTTGCTCTCGCGGAAGTCGTGGATATGATAGTCAAACGAGGCATAACCTTTCGATATACTCTTCAGCTTATCGTAGAAGTCTATCACGATTTCACCCAAGGGCATGTCGAAGATAAGCTCCATGCGGTTACCCGATATGTATTCCTGCTTCACGAGCTCGCCGCGCTTGCCGAGGCAAAGCGTCATGATAGGGCCGATGAAATCGCTGCGGGTAATCACCGACGCGCGTATATACGGCTCCTCGATATGGTCGATGAGCGTGGGGTCGGGCAAGCCCGAGGGATTGTGCACCTCAAGCATTTCGCCGCGTTTGTCGTAGACTCGGTAGCTTACGTTGGGCACCGTGGTGATCACATCCATGTCGAACTCGCGGCCGAGGCGCTCCTGTATGATTTCCATGTGGAGCAGGCCGAGGAAACCGCAGCGGAAACCGAAGCCGAGAGCCTGCGACGACTCGGGCGTGAATGTCAGCGAGGCGTCGTTGAGCTGTAGTTTCTCGAGCGACGCACGCAGATTCTCGAAATCCTCTGTCTCGATAGGATATACACCGGCAAACACCATCGGCTTCACTTCCTCGAAGCCGTCGATAGCCTCAGAGCAGGGGCGGTTGACATGGGTGATAGTATCGCCCACGCGCACCTCGCGGCTCGTCTTGATACCCGAGATGATATATCCCACATTGCCGTCTGAGAGCTCTTTGCGCGGCTGCATGTCGAGCTTGAGGATACCGATTTCATCGGCATGATACTCCTTGCCCGTCGACACGAATTTCACAAAATCGTTGGTACGGATTGTGCCGTTGACAATCTTGTAGTAGGCGATGATACCGCGGAAGGGGTTGAACACCGAGTCGAAAATCAAAGCCTGCAGCGGCGCCGACGGGTCTCCCTCGGGGGCGGGCACACGCTCTACTATGGCGCGCAAGATCTCCTCTACACCCATGCCGGTCTTGCCGCTGGCGCGGATAATCTCCTCGCGCTTGCAGCCCAAGAGGTCGATGATTTCATCTTCCACCTCCTCGGGGTTGGCCGAAGCAAGGTCGCACTTGTTGAGCACCGGTATGATTTCCAGATTATTGTCGATGGCCATGTAGAGGTTCGAGATAGTCTGGGCCTGCACGCCCTGCGAGGCGTCTACGATAAGGAGAGCTCCCTCGCAGGCGGCTATCGAACGCGACACCTCGTAGGAGAAGTCGACGTGTCCCGGAGTGTCGATAAGATTGAGAGTATACTGCTCGCCATCGAGAGTATAGTCCATCTGAATGGCATGACTCTTGATGGTGATTCCTCGTTCGCGCTCAAGATCCATATCATCGAGCACCTGAGCCTCCATATCCTTGGCGGCCACGGTATTGGTATATTCAAGCAGACGGTCGGCCAAGGTAGACTTGCCATGGTCGATGTGCGCTATTATGCAAAAATTGCGTATTCTTTTCATTCGCGTATATTTACCGCAAAATTACGCAAAAACTCTCAATCTGCAAAATCGATTTATCCGGCGGAGAGGCCGCCGTCGATAAGGTAGAGGCCGCCGGAGCAGAATGAGGATTTGTCGGAGGCAAGGAAATATACCATCTCAGCCACTTCTTCAGGCGTGCCCGCATAGCCGCGCGTATAGTCGGCGTTCTCCGCCTGCCACAGACTGTCGATACTCTCGCCGGTGCGCTCCGACACCTCATTGAAGAGACGGTCGACGAGAGCGGTATGAATCGTACCGGGGCATACGGCATTGACCCTCACCCCTTTAGGCAGCAGGTCGAGCGAGAGGCTGCGCGCTATCTGCCCAAGCGCACCTTTGGTAAGACCGTAGGTAAAGCTGGCCCGCTTGCCCACCATCGACTGGTCGGAGGCATTGATTACCACAGCCCCGCCACCCGACGCTATGATAGCCGGCACAGCGGCCTTGAGGGTATGGAAAGTGCCGTAGAGATTGGTTTTCACCACGAGGTCAAACTCTTCCTCGGGGGTGTCGAGCATGGTGTTGCGGCGGTGTATGCCCGCGTTGCAGAATACCGCAGTAAGACCGCCGAAAGCCTCTTTCGCCACATCAACGGCAGCCTGCACCTCGGCGGCATTGCGCGTGTCGGCATGAGCATAGAGAGCATCGGTCTCTGCTGCGAGCTCCTCGCCGGCAGCGTCGTCGATATCCGCAAAGGCCACATTCCAGCCCTCCGCAACAAACTTCCGCACCGTCGCAGCCCCTATACCCGAGCTACCCCCGGTGATAAATATCGCTTTCTTTTCCATTCCTAATTTCTGATTTAAGTTTCGCAAGCGAAACATGGTTTGTGGTGTGTGGGTTGTGGGCAGCGAGTTACTTACAGCTTACCTACAGAAGGTAATTCACTGCCCACCGCCTACCAACCACCAACCTAAAATAAATTACCCGAATAACCCGAGGTCTTCGCCGCGGGAGGCGCCGAGGTGTTCGTAGGCCAACTGTGTGACCTCGCGGCCGCGGGGAGTGCGCTTTATAAATCCTTCCTTTATAAGATAAGGCTCATACACCTCTTCTATAGTGCCGGGGTCTTCGCCGAGTGCTGTCGCTATGGTGGTGAGACCGACGGGACCGCCGCGGAATTTGCGGATTATCGTGTGGAGTATCTTGTTGTCGATTTCATCAAGGCCGTAGCGGTCGATATTTAGTGCTTCGAGGGCATAGCGGGCTATGCCGAGGTCGATGGAGCCGTTGCCCTTGACCTGAGCGAAGTCTCTCACGCGGCGCAGCAGCGCATTGGCGATACGGGGCGTGCCGCGGCTGCGCATGGCTATCTCGTCGGCGGCCTCTTCGGTGCAACCCACGTTGAGCAGCGCCGCCGAGCGGAGTATGATACGCCTCAGCACCTCATGGTCGTAATATTCGAGATGGCATTTTATGCCGAATCGGGCACGCAGGGGCGATGTCAGCAAACCCGAGCGCGTGGTGGCCCCGACAAGTGTAAAAGGGTTGAGAGAGAGCTGAACGCTGCGTGCACCGGGGCCTTTGTCAATCATGATGTCGATACGGTAGTCTTCCATCGCCGAGTAGAGATATTCCTCCACCACAGGGCTCAGGCGGTGTATCTCGTCAATGAAGAGCACATCGTTTTCTTCGAGCGAGGTTAGTATGCCGGCGAGGTCGCCCGGCTTGTCGAGCACGGGGCCGGATGTTATTTTTATGCCCACGCCGAGCTCGTTGGCCACGATACCCGCAAGCGTGGTCTTGCCCAGACCCGGAGGGCCGAAAAGCAAGATATGGTCAAGCGCTTCGCGGCGGAGTGTGGCAGCTTTCACGAATACGCGAAGGTTGTCGATAATCTTCTCCTGCCCGTTGAACGATTCGAACCGTCCCGGGCGGAGCGCCTTCTCGAAGTCGGATTCGCTACCCGCGGCAGCCTGACGTCGTATATCAAATTCTTCTTCTTCCAATGCTTTTAACAATATTTTGTTTGTTGTTTGTGGTTAGTGGGTGGTATATCACCCCATCATCCACCATTAATCGCTAAGCGCCTGATAATTTATGCCCATGGCTTCGAGGCGCTTGAGATGGGCAGGCACGAGCCGCCGGAATTCCTCGGCGCTTATACGCTCAGAGGGTGAGGAGTGCCACGCCGACTCGGCCATGGCTATCATACGCGGAAATATCTGGTATTGAATACGCGATACGGAAGGAATGTATTCGGCCCACACGTTGGCCTGCAGGCCGTTGACAAGCCGCTGCTGACGAGGAGTAAGCCCGTCGAGAAGGTCGAGCGCGAGTATCTTGTCGAACTCTGTCTCAGGCTGCGGATAGTCGAAATACATGCACGAAGTCGGGGTGCAGGTCACATGTTTGCCTGCGTCGGTGGCCTGCTTCACCACATCGCGGTTGTCGGCGCGCCACCACATGATGGCTGTCTCGGAGCCAAGCCCGTCGTGGGCTATCTCATCCCAGCCGATAAGAGTGCGGCCATTGTTGCGGAAAAAGAGCTCCATGCGGCGCATAAACCATGCCTGCAGCTCCTCTGGCGATTCGAGCCCTTCCTCAGCCACGCGGCGCGCACAGTCGGCGCAGTCATGCCAGCGGCTTTTCTCCACTTCATCTCCGCCGACATGAACATATTTCGACGGAAAAATCTCAAACAGTTCTGCAAATATGTTTTGGCAAAATTCTACTGTGGCGTCTTTGCCGGGGCATACCGAACTGTTGGGTACGCCGCCACATGCCAGCTCATTATGCACGGAGGTCAACATAAGGCTATGCCCGGGCACATCGAATTCGGGCACAACCTCAATACCGCGCCGGGCGGCGAAGTCTACGATATGGCGCAAATCAGCCTTGGTGTAGAAACCGCCATATACGGTGTCGCCCTGCTCATTGGTGGTCATGCGGTCTCGCGGCAGGCGCATGGCCGGATTTTCGGCCGACGCTTTCTCGCAGGCAAGGTCGTGTTCGTTGAATTTTCGCCATGCTCCTTTGGCGGTGAGCTCAGGGTAGCGGTCCGACTCCACGCGCCAGCCTTGGTCGTCGATAAGGTGCCAGTGGAATACCGACATTTTATACAGCGCCATAAGATCGATATACTGCTCAATCTCGGCTATTGTCCAGAAATGGCGTGCCGAGTCGAGGTGCATGCCTCGCCACCAGAAGTCGGGGGCGTCGGATATGCTAAGGCACGGCAAGGTCAGGCGCTTGGCCTCTATGGGCATTAGTTGACGCAAGGTAGATATGCCGTTGATAATCCCGGAGTATGTCGCAGCGGTGAGATTTACCTTGTTTTTTGAAATCTCGAGGCGGTATGCACCCTTTACCGACAATAGCGAGTCGGGCTCCGCGAGCCTCAGCTCAATATCTGCCTTATCGGCCGGAGTATCAGCGATTTCTCCGTAAGCGGAAAGACTCTCGGCGAGGTATTCCGCCGCCGGTTGGAGGCTCGCGTCGGATATTGCGACACCGATTTTCTTGCCGGCCTTGAAGTTGCCCTCGGCAAGCTCTATTGCCTTAGGGCTCGGTATAAGGGCAGGCTGCGCGAGGCCAAGCGTAGGCAGCGCAGCTAAAAGAGTGATAATAAATATTTTCAGGTAAGTTGTCATAGATAATTTTTCACTTTATTGAGTATCAATTCGGGCTTTATTGCTGCCAGACAGAGGTAATCGCCGCGCAGGCATGGCTTATTGCCGAACACCGAGCACGGGCGGCAGTCCATCGGCAGTTGCACGGTGAGCTCCTCTTTCTGCCGCCATCCTCTGAATCCGCAATATGGATGTGTCGCGCCCCATACACTCACAGTCGGAGTGCCGGCGAGGGCGGCGAGGTGCATGTTGGCCGAGTCCATGGTCACGGCCACATCTATATGGTTGAGCAGCGCAAGCTCGGCCTTGAAGCCATAGCGCTTGCCGGCGAGCGACTGAGCGCACGGATAGCGCTCCTGCCACTGCTCAAGTACAGCCTTTTCATGATCTCCGCGGCCGAAGAGAAAAATCCTCAGCCTCCCGCCCCGCCATATTCTTCCTGCAGGCGAGCCACCACCTTCTCCATCAGCTCAGGCGGATATATCTTGCCTTGATGGGCAGCAAACGGAGCTATGCCCACCCATTTCTCTCCGGGCTTCTTGGGCTCTGTGATGGCGGCGAAATCGGCAGTATCGGCTTTTCCTTGACCGCAATACAGGCCCTCGAAACTGTCGTCAGACTCCAAACCGGCTGCCGCGAAAGCCTCGCGATAGCGTTCGAGCTGCGATTTGAGCGGAAGAAGCACCTTGTTGTGGCGGCGCGTAAGAGCGCGGCGCTTAGAGCGAGGCTTCACTATCCGCACCGTAGATATGCCTTTAAGCAGCAGATATGCCGATATCACCTTGGTGCGCAGCACATTATGCAGGTCCACAAATATATCGGGACTATATGTGGCCACAAGGTGGCGCGCGAGCCTTATCAATCCGCCCGTACCTTCATATTCACCCTTGAGGTCAACGCCCTCAAGCACAAGGTTTTCCGGCGGGTCAACGAATATCGATGTCATCGACGTACGCGTGATGAATACAAAGCGTACCTCGGGATATCGGCGGCACGCGCTGTAGACCGACGGCACTGTCATGGCCACATCGCCGAGAGCGGAGAAGCGGGCAAGCAGCACCGTGCGGTAGCGCGGAGTGTCGGCAGCGGTCTTAAATGCCATTATTTTTTATAGAGCACCGGATTGGTGTCGGTGTCGTTATACATCTTCATCTGACGGTAGACCTTCATATACTTGCGTCCGGCGGCGATATCGTCAAGCAAGGTATCGATGGCGGCGGTGAGGTCGGCGCGCTGTTCAAGCAGCACGGCCAGTTTGGCGGCGCAACGTTGGCGGTGGGCCTCGGCGGCGTCGGGACGCTCGGTCTCGGCCTGCATGTGATATATCTTCAGGGCGAGAATCGACAGGCGGTCGAGAGCCCATGCGGGGCTTTCGGTGTTGATTGTGGCGTCGTCTGCAATCTTCACGTCTTTGTAGAGGTCACGGAAATATGAGTCGAGTTCCTCTACCATATCGGTACGGTCTTGATTCGACTTGTCGATACGGCGCTTGAGGGCGAGCGCGGCAACAGGGTCGATGTCCGGGTCGCGGATTATATCCTCGAGGTGCCACTGCACGGCGTCAATGCGGTTTTTAGCATAAAGCACACCCTCGATACTCTCGGCGGCGTAGGGCTGACGGGTTGCGGCGTCTACATCATCGTCAATGTGATAATCGGCGACACTGCGCTCAAAGATTGAATAGGCTTTTTCGGCAAATTTCATAGTAGTGGGAGTTTACGGCTTATTTTACGGTTTATATTTGAGAGAAATTTTATAAGTCGGGGAAATCTCAGATGGCTCTCGATCTTCAGCTTGCCCATCAGCGACAGGGAGCGGTAGCCTTTACAGCGGCGGAAGTCGGCGATATACTCCCCTACATCCCAGCGAACCTCTTGGATCCGGTCGAATTGCAGACGGTCGAAGCGGTAGATGGCACCATAGACTGTGTGGATAAGAAATTGATTCGCAAAGAGCCAATCGATACTGTCGGGGAAGCGCCTGTAAATGCGGAGGCGCCGGAGATGTTCAATCATTGTGACGGCCGAACCGATACGGTCGAAGAACCGGGGGTCGTTGTACGAG
>OFFD01001778.1_pt1 | contig 11851 bp, 14 predicted proteins | sample 1521291 | NCBI WGS metagenome assembly OFFD01 (sample SAMEA3504103, study PRJEB24116) | mouse gut metagenome | biome: mouse gut; feature: mouse-associated habitat; material: faeces | place: Denmark | collected 2011 | reverse complement strand
ACACACACATGCATGCACACATACTCATGCACTCACCCTTAAGTTAACTGTTTAACTAAAGTTAAAAATGTTTCAATTAACAAAAATTTTTTCGTATGATATATCATCGACGAAGGAAATATCAGGCAAATTATAAAGTTTTTGAATTTCATTCTCCATTATACGTTAGCACCACCTTTGGAATCATATTTCCGGCGCCGCCGGACATTTCAAATAGCACTTCTTCCACAACCGCGCGTGGCTCAAATTCGTCTATCAGTTCCATAGCGCTAATTGTATATTTTTGCTGTGCAATATAAGCCGGTTTTGAAATTATATCCGGATCCAGGCCGATCTCGCGATTCATAGGGATTGTTCCCTTTATCAGTGTTAAAAGAAACATGCACTTGTCAAGAATTTCATTCCGAAGTTCTTTTTCATAAGCACCATTTAGAACTATTTTCACTCCATCAATCACCAGCACGGAAACGCCCCCTTTCAATGGTATTCTGTGGCCGATACGGAAATTTCTACCGAAACAAGTTCGCCCCGGTTCCATACTTCCCGGTAATCTTCGTCTATGCTGTCAATCGTCCATTTTCCGCCGCCTACCTTGTGGCCGCCAATGACAAACGGACAAACTTTCCCCTGTTCGCAATAAAGCGTTATTTCATGAACCATATTCCAGGGCCTTACACCGTGACCGGCGACGAATTTCATTTTGAAAGAAACGCTTTGATTCTTTGGCCCCTCAAATTCCCTCTCTGATTTCTTTTTATAGCGATTATGTTCAGAATAAGAAGCCGAAATTGTCCGTTTCATATTGTTGAATGTGCAAATGCGGCGATCACTTGTTTCAAATATCACGTCGCCAAAATATCCGATCACGTATCACACCGCCTTTCTATCCCGGATAACTCCCGTCAACGGTCAAATCGCCGCCTATATGGACGTTTCCGGTTGTGTTTATCGTCTTTGCCTTTATCCCCCCGTCAACGGTCAAATCGCCGCCTATTTCAAGCGATTCAACGTGTAGGGAATGTGTAATAACATCCATGTGCTGACTTTCATAGTCATAACGAATATAGGAACCGTCGCCAAAATCTTTCCGCCAGATTCCTTTTTTCCCTTCCACCGGCTTATTATCATCTGTATACGGTGGAACTAATATCATCCCGCGCGTACCGCCGTTCTGAAGATGTACCACGTAAACAAGTGTGTCAATGTCAGGCATGTTATATTCGTTCGACCATACCGGCATATACGGGGAAGTTGAATTGTCCCGATCTTTATAGACGACTTGCGCCGTCCCATCCTGATAATTTACGGCCGATATATAACCGGCCCTTATTACGTCAGACATTCCCTTTCCCCCTTTTTATGGAATATTTAACACGGTTCCCGGATAAATCCAATGTCCGTTGCTTGACGACGATCGGCCGTGCGCTTTTGCTGCTGATTCAATAGTTCCGGAATTTGCATTGTATATTTGCATGTATTTAGATCCGGAACCTAATTCTTTTGTACTGATTTTCCATAATGTGTCACCGGAAACAATAGTGTATTTCTTTTTCGCTGTGGATGAACTTGAAGCCTTTTTTTTGACCGTCTTTCCGGAATTCACTTTTGCAACGGTAACTCCCTTTATAATTACGCATAAGTGCATTTCAAGCGAACAATGATAACCACTTCCCGGATCTTTATCATGTGTGACGGAATCAATATAATATTTCCCGTCCAGCTTTCCGAAGCCTTCCAGATTGCAGCACTTACTTGCGACAAATTTTGTGTCGCCTTTCAGCTTTATTCTTGCCGTTTGGCAAGCCCTGTTATTTTCTAAAAGTTTCGCCTTTGCTTTTATTTCCGCGTCCTGAAGGCTCTCTGCTGATTCATTCAGCTTTAGGATTCGTTTTCCGGCCCCGATCAGGTACTTATATGTCAAGGTTTTATTCTTTTTAGAATCTGTATAGCTGATCTGTACTCCATCATAGGCCCGTGTCATTTTCTTTTTGATATTCCAGTTGTCAACCTGATTCTTCTTGATTGTCAGGCTTGCTTTTTTACTTTCATATTCCGTCTGATCGAATACAACGATTTTTCGGTTATAAAGTTTCATAGCAAGATTGTATGACGAACACAATTCAAACGCGAAGGATTGATTCGTTTTGTCCGATTGTTCCAGTTCGTCAATCGGATAATCCTGACCGGAAAAATACAGATCCACCCCGGCGGCCTTTGCAATCTTTTTCAAGATCCCTTTTACCGTTGTTTTCTTCCATGTTTTGGATTTTTTCGTTACATTAAAATCTTCCTGGATCGGCGTTGCGATTCCGCCGATCGAAGCGACCGACGGCGGGCCGGAAAAATCCAGATCGTCAATCAGGAAAAAACCGCAATTATATTTCCGGTTGTCCCCGTCTGAACTCCAATTTGTAAGCCGGATCGTTGTCTGTACGTTATCGCCCTGGACGGGGATCCAGCTTCCAGACCATTTCCCGCTTCGGTCATTCAGCTTTAGTTTTACTGTATCAGCCTTTCCGGAAGCGTTATCTACATACTGGAAAGATTCTATGTAATCCGTTATTGTCTTTGTAATATCTTTATCGTTATATTTAACTACAACGTATGATTGTCTTGCTTTCATGGCTTATAATCTCCATTCCGGAATATCTTCGTCGTAATCCTCCGGAAGTTCGGGGATATAAACTTTTGTTCCGGCCGAAAATACATGTATATCTAAAAGCGTGGGATTTCCAGAAAACAAAAAACCAATATATTTTACATCACCGTAAAACTGCCAGGCGATATGATCCCACATATCGCCTTGTACAGTTGTATACATCCTGTTTTCGTCCATATGTCAGCCCCCTTTATGCCATAGCCGTGCGGCCGTTCTGCCAGTTGTATTCATCCATCATACGCGCGAAATCGGCCTGTGACATTTGAAGCGCCTGCTGCACGTCCTCTTTGTTTGCGTTCCCCTGGATCGTAATTTGCGGCGAAAACACGATTTTTTGTGAATTATCGGAAGAACTATTGTCGTTCGACCGGTTCACGGTATTATTGCTTGTTATATCGCTGTATATTTCTTTTGCCCTGGAATCCACACCGGAAGCCGCAGACTGTTGTATTCTTTCTAGTCCGGACGCGTCTTGTGCAGCCCTGTCAAGCTGTCCGGATCCGCTGGCGCTGTGTTGCTGTACCGCCGCAGAAACGGCGCTATCCAGATGATTCCAAAACGGATCCAGCGGGATAATTCCTTCAGGCCCGGCTTCCCCTCCGACCATCCCGAAAAGCGTCGGATCTGTCATGATTCCGCCGTTGGCATAGTAAGAAACGGAAAATTGCGGAACCTTAACTTGTGCGTCGCCGGATCCCTGTGTGCTATATGATACTGATACATGCGGCAAGCGCGGGCGCGGAACCGTGATTGTCATATTCTCAAAAGCCGCTTTTATTTGATGTGCCGTATTCCTTGCCGCGTTTACGGCGTATGCGTGTACGCCGCTCCACGCGCTGGCGAATGATCCGCGGTATGAAGCCCATGTTGCCGTTATCGTAGATTGCGCCGTTCTCCACAAGGCGACAAACTGCGTCGTCGTCGCCGTTGTGCTTGATATAACAACCGCCTGGACGCCTGAAAACGTCGTTTGTGCGTTTGCCCGAAATGCGGACATAGGCGCGGAAACAACCGTAAAAGACGCGGCGAATTTTGCCATTGCCGCCGTTGCCATTGAAGCGGATGTTCCCATTGTTGCGGCCGCAGCCCGGAACGCAATCAATGTAACCGTGATAAGCTGTAAACCGGCTCCAAGCGCCGCCGCACCAGCACCGGCCAAAAGCAATGCAGCACCGGCCGCCGCAAGTGCCGCCGCAAGTGCCGCGGACGCTGCAGCACCAGCCGTAACCGCCGCCGCGAATGGAACGATCGCCGCTGATACCGGCGCAAATGCAAGCGCCAGTTTCCCCATGCTTGTAATCATCCCGGACGACGATTCCCGAAGGGAATTGATACCATCCGCGCCAGCGCCAGCACTTGCCGCGATCACCGCCACCGCCCCGGCAACGGCCACCATTTCAATAGCAAGCGGCGCAAATGCAAGATCCGCGGCCGCCGCCGCAAGTGCAAGCGCACCGAAACCCAACGCCGCCGCACCAGCACCGGCCCCGGCCAATGCAGCACCGCCAGCAAATACAGTCATTGCGGCGCCTAATTCCAAAATAGCAATCGCACCAGAAGCGCCATATTCCGACAAGGCCGGAAGCGCCGCGGAAATAATCAGTAATGCCGTTGATCCTAATACCGCGGCCGCGCTCACGACTGCCAACGCCGCGCCAAACGCCGCAAGCGCCGCCGCACCAGCTAACAATAAAGGCGCCAATGCACCGGCCGCCGCGCCAAACGCCAAAATGCCGACCGCAAGCGCCGCCATTGCTATTTGTGCGGGCGCTCCGGCCGCTCCAAGCTGGATCGCCGCTTGTGCCATGATATAAACCCCGGCCGCCGCAAGCGTGATTCCTGCGCCGAAGGCAATTAAACCAACCGAAGCCGCCGTAAGCTGTGGCCCCATAGCGGCCGCAATCGCCATAAATCCAGCAAGCCCGGCCACCATAAGCCCCAACGCGACAACGGCCCCAGGCCCAGCGGATCCTAACTGTGCCGCCGCAATCGCCATTAAAGACATTCCGGCGGACGCCAGAAGAATAGCCGCACCAAACGCCAAAAGCCCCGGCGCCGCGTTTGTAAGTTTCTTTCCGAATGTGTCCGCAATAACCATCATTGCGATCATTCCGCCTTCCATAGCCGCAAGCCCTACAAGCGCCATAGGCCCGGCCGCCGCTAACTGTGTGGCCGCATATGCCATTAAAGACATTCCGGCGGAAATCATCAGGACGGCCCCGCCGAACGCGATCAGTCCATTTTTCGCCGCTGTTAATTCCGGCCCCATTTTGGACGCGATCACCATAAGGGCGCCAACACCGGCCGCCATTGCTACAAGTCCTATTTGCGCCGCCGGGCCAGCCGAAGAAATACGGATCGCGGCGTCTGCTAATAGCCATATACCGGCCGCCGCAAGTGCAAGACCAGCGCCAACCGCCGCTATATTCTTCGCGGCCGCCGACATTTCGTTACTTGCCTGTGTAAATTGTGGCGCCGCTTTTCCGGCCCCTTTTATACTTTTAAGGAATCCGGATATTTTCTTTGAAATGCTGCCAATCCCTCCAAAAGCCGCAAAACCAGCCGCAACCGCCGGGATCAGCGCTATAAATTTTTCAAATGGCGCTATGCTATCATCCCCCAGAAAATCAACATATTCCCCTAACGCGTCTTTTGCCGCGTTCATCAGGTATGCGATTGCTTCCCTGGCTGCCGATCCAAGTTCTGGCAAGTTCTGAATGATTCCCCGCCCGATCTGCAATAAAAGATTCGCGCCCGCCGTCATAAGCCGCGGCGCAAGCCTTACAACCGCCGATCCAAGAACGACGACAAGACGCCCCATGGACGCCCCCATCTTGTCAGAATTTCGGTCTATGCCTTCAATAAAGCCGTCAATCAGTGTCGCGGCCATATCTATAAATTCCGGCGCATGATCCGCGATTTTTGTTAGCGCGTCCGCGGCTACATCCCCGATCGCTTCCGCCATTCCGGAAAAACCGCCTTCCTGAAATGCCGCGTTCATTTGCGCTAAATAGCCGGAAGCCGCTTGTGCCGCTTCCCGCATAGGCGCGTTCATGCCCTGGTAAATTTCAATTCCAAGCCCTTCCGCCGCACTTTTCAAAAGTGTTATATCGCCTTCCAGGTTATCCAAACGAACGGCCGCCATCCGTTCCGCGGCCCCGGCGGATCCGTCTATTGCCGCCGTTAATTTATCGAAATCCGATTCGCCAGCGTTAATAATTGCCAGCATACCGGACATTGCTTCCTTTCCGAATATTGTACTTGCCGCCGCTGCCTGTTCTGATTCGCTCATTCCGGCAAAACTCGTTCGTAAATCCCCCGTAACCTCACGTAAGGATTTCATATTTCCTTCACTATCCGTCAGGGATATTCCAAGTTTTTTCATTGCCGCTGCCTGTTTTGCTGTCGGCGCGGACATCCTGGCAAGTGCTGTTTTTAATGATGTTCCAGCCTGACTTCCTTTGATTCCGGCGTTTGCCATCAGGCCAAGCGCTATTGATGTATCTTCTGCCGTGTAACCAAGTGTTCCAGCAAGCGGCGCCACATATTTAAAGGATTCGCCCATCATTGCGACGTTTGTATTTGCGTTGGATGAAGCCGCCGCCAGCACGTCCGCAAATTTCCCGCTTTCTGAAGCTGACATTCCGAACGCCGTTAAAGCGTCCGTTACAATGTCGGACGTTGACGCCAGTTCTTCCCCGCTGGCCGCCGCCAGATTCATAATGCCTTCTATGCCATCAACCATATCCGCGGATTTCCACCCGGCCATTGCCATATATTCCATTGCCTGGCCCGCTTCGGTTGCTGAAAATTGCGTTGTGGCTCCCATTTCTTTAGCTTTCGCTTCCATTGCGGCGAATTCCTGTGCCGTGGCTCCTGATATTGCGGCAACAGTTGACATTTGGCTTTCAAACGCTTTCCCGACACTAACGGAAGCGGCGGTTACTCCGGCAATAGCGGCTCCCGCCATTGCCATTCCCCGCGCTGTAATTTTTGCCGCCCCTCCCGCAAATTTGCCCAGTGTGGCCATTTGTTTATTGACCGTTCCCATTGCACTTCCGAAGGAACTTGCAATTTTACCGGCGATTTCCACGGTTATTTCGTGCTGACTCTTTGCCAATTTCGACCACCTCCTGCGCGATTTCTAAAAAATCATAAATCGGTAAACCTGTGTAAAACTCTAAACTTGTGTTTGTTGAGATAGAAAGACGGACGGCGCTTTTTTGAATAGCCCGCCCGTCGTCATATCTTAATCTTCTTCGTAGAAAAAACGTGTAACCGCTGACTTGATTTTACGGACTTCCTTTCCCGGTAAATCCTCGAAAAATTCAGCCGGAAGGCCCGTTGCCGCCGAAGCCGCGATTTTCGCATATGTAGACGTCGTTTCCGGCATACTTGAAACAACGCCAGCCTTCCCGAACGCTTTTTCAATCGCCGTAAGCTGGCGCCCCTTTATATCCTCCAGGCCGGAAAGATCAATGCCGTTGAAAATCTCGCCTTCAAAATTGTACGGTTTTGAAAACGTGATTTTCAGGAAATTATCTTCATCCTCGACAAGCTCCGCCGGGATCAGCTTGTTAGATTCCTCGTCGCTCACCTGTGCAACCGGTATTTCATCACCAGGCACAAAATCTCCTCTGTTTGTTTCTTTGTAGTTGTTATCCATTTTTTAACCCTCTCTTTCTTAAATCTGTGATCTAACTTTCTGAAGGCGATCGACGCCATACAGTTTCCAAACCATGTTGAATTTATCCAATTCAAGTACATTCTGGCCGCCTATGGTAATTTTCACATAGGTTAATTCCCGGACGATCTTTGGCTCACCTTTTCCGCCGCGTTTCAGCGTGCCTAATTCAAACGATTTCACCCGTCCTTTCGTTGTTACTACAATTCCCTGGAAATCGTTTGTCTGTGTTGCCGTGTTCAGTATTTGCATGGATCCGCGGTATGTTACAATCCCGGTCTGCGCCAGAAAATGGAAATATTCTTCGCCTATGTTCTGGAAAGAAGTTTCAGATTCCAGGGAACCGAAACATCCTTCCACGGCTTCTTCAATATCTCCGGCAATCCCGGCGCCTTCCAGCGTTTCCGTTAAATATTCAAAGTTTGGAAGCGTTGTTTCAGACGAAACCCCCACATACTTATGACCGGAAGCGTATGTGTTAAAATTGTTTAACAGAGTAGGAATCTTGTAACCGTTCATTATTCAGCACCCCCTTCTAATGCGGCCTGTGTGATTGTCGGATCGAATTCAAACACGTTTTCAATATCCTCTGCGGGCGCATATCCTCCAACCCGCGTATGGAATTTAATGTGTCCGTTCAGGATTTCCGCAATCGGATTTTCGTCATGATCGAAGATGATTTCTCCACCGGCAATATCTCCGGAACCCTGTAATCCGTTCAACTGCATGTTAAAGCCGGAAACAACCTCATCAATCAGACGATAGTTCGTCAGATCGTCCACATTCTGGAAAAATGTTAATTTGAAATTGTTTTCGATATAGTCAAACATGGTTACAATGTTGATCCACCTGTCGATCGGATCGCTGGATGACGGATAGATCGCCGTGTTGTTTCCCCAACACTTCCAGCCGTTGACATTGATCGCCGTGACGACGCCGCAAGCGTTCATATAATCGTTTGCTTCGTCCATATCCGGCAATACCTCCGTCCCATCCTCTGTATAAAGCCCCGTGATCTTAATGTCTTTATTCGACGGGGAAAGAGAGGGAACGCCGCCATTGTTACCGGCCATATGTTCCATATGTGCCGCAAGCTGCGCGGAATAATAATATTTATAGTCACCAACGCCCACAAGCGGCCAGGCGGGGATCATGTTCCGATCCGAATAGGCGTTTTTGTCTTTGTATTCCTTGACATTCTCCATAGAATCCGCTTTCCCGTCGGACGTGTCAAGATCAACAACTACTTTAGCCGTGAAAAGGCTTGAAATAAGCTGTGCCTTTGCCACAAGCGCAAGCGCAACGGCCGGAATATGCGACCATCCAGGCGCAAGAAGCAAGGACGGAACAACATTATATTTCGGATAAACACGGCCGATCAGTTCCATTCCGGTTTTCTTTTTCGTGGTTACATCATAGGCCCCGATCACATCCTGATACGTCACAAGTGAAGGATCCAGCTGTGCATAGGTGACTTTTAATTCCGTCGCGTCTTTTGCCGCCCCGCTGCTTACAATGGCGATAGAAACGCTTCCATCCGTATTAAACGCGGCGATATAATCTTTTTCAGGTTCGTATTTCGTCGGTTCGTCCGCCGTGGATGTTACGGAAAGTTTATCCAGAAGGATCCCCTTGTCCGGAATCGCAATCTTTCCGGCTGTTACGGAATAGGTTTTCGACAATTCCGCTTTTACGTGTTTTTCCGGATCCAGAACGTTAATCATGACGACGGGCGCAACCCCGAAAACGTCAAATGTCGCATACATAGACTGACATAACGTGTAATTTTTGAAATCCTCACTGAATCCAAGCCCCGCGATCGCCGCCGTCTTGTTGTGGAATACAAAAGGTTTGTTTACGGTATCATAGGGATCTGCTGCCAGGTTTACCGGCGCCGTGCCGATCACACACTGTAAACACCCGTCGGACGTGATAGGTATTGATAACTGTGTGGCCCGTCTGCTTGTCCTGATACCATGTTTGTAGTTAGACATACTTTTTTACACTCCTTCCATAATTTTCTTGATTTCCGCTTCGGTCAGTTCTGAAATGCGGTCATACGCGACCGCAACGGCGGATCCTTCTTCGTTGGAACGCTTGATTGCGTCCGCCAGTTCCGAAACGGGAACAATTAAATTTTTGATAATCGGTTTTGCGTCCGCCAGCCTTTCCAACCTGGCCGGAAGCCCGCCGCTAAACGCGGCGCCGTGTTTTACAACGCCCCTGACAGAAGGGCCGATATACATTGTATTAGTCAAATTCGGTTTCCTCCAATTCTGGCGCTTCCACCGTCCAGACCGTAGATATTCCGCCCAGAAATTTGGGCCATGTATCTTCCCGCTGAAATACCTTTGTCACTGGAAAATTTATCCTGTATCTGTCGGCGATAAGCCTTTCTTTTAAAAATCGCATTGTCAGCCGGTTCATGACTTCCGCAACGTCGAAATGCCCCTGATTATTTGTGTTCCGGTCAATAATTCCAATCAGAAAATAAACCGCAACGGCGGAATCATCATTTTCACCGGTTATTTCCTCTTCATCCAGACATACCAAAACATACGGGAAGTGGCTGTCGTCGCTTTTTGGCGCTTTTTTTGGCGGCCCATCCTTTCCAGGATCCGGAACCGGACGCGCCGTTTTTGCCGGAAGGTTTTGTGGATATACATTGAAATGCAGATACACGCCCTCATTATTGACAGACGTATAATCTTTTAATTCATCCTTTACAACCTCAACCAGCTTTCTTTGTAAATGAACGTCGGTTTGCATGTTTAGCCCCTTTGCAAAATATTGTTTATTTCGGCGTCAATACGCTTTTCCAGCGTTTCCGTTGCTTCCTTTTGGATCCTCTCGATCACTTCATCATTTTTAATCATGGACGGAACCGCCGGGCCGTAAAGCTGTTTTAACGGAAGGCGACGCGCTGAAATCCTTGTCATTACGCCGGAATGTCCGGAACTAAAGCCAGCAATAAAAGCCTTCGGGCTGCCGGAAAGTGGTTTCATTCCGCCGCTTTTTTCTACTCCGGCCTTGTAAACAGAAGGCGAATACCCTCTTTTTGTCCGTTTTACCCCTCTTTTGGGGCTGACTTTAAATTTTGACAGCGCGATCGGCCCGCCTTTTGATGTTAATTGCGCGGATAGATTCGCGGTTGAAGCCTTTGTCAGGCGGATTGTTTTTAATACATTCTCTTGCGAAATATAGTATTTATTTGCAACTTCCCGTTTTGTTTCTGTCCTGGCTTTCGCCGCCGCCCGGTTGATTGCCCTGACAAGTACGATCGGCGCCTTGCTTTTCAGGTTTCCCAACTTTTTTTCAATATCGTTTAGCTGTTCTTCGTTCACCTGAATATCAAAGTTTATCACCCCTCATTCCCCCTCAAAACCACGGTATATCCGCCAGTATCGGAAAGAACATTGTCAACCGGATAAGTAACGCCGTCAAAATCCATCACCTGTCCGATCACCGGCTCATAATCCAGATATTTTTTTTGCACGAAAATAATAATACTGTCCGTGAATATTCCATCTGAATTAACGGTTTTCCCCATGTTCAACTGTATAAGTGTTTCATTATCTACAACAACGGGGATTTCCTTTCCGTCTATTGTGTGTAATTCCGCGAATTCATCCAGGTTGAAAAATGTGCCGTCAAAATCCTTTTCCAGCTGTTCTTTGAATGATCTCATGTTCGGTTATTCCTCTTCAGTTCCGCCGTTTTCGCCGTTCTCCATCTGCTCTTCCTGGAAATTTATAACAATTTCCTGAAGTTCTTTCAGGCTCTTTTCGTCGCTGTTCTCTCCCAGGTCAAGCCCGATAGAATCCGCATAGGCGCGGATCTCTTTCTTTGATCTGATTTTGCGGATTTCAGCTTCATTTTTCAGCTTTCCGGGCTGCATTTCGTTAAATCCGGTGAAATCTCCGTCGTTCCCGTCGTCGCCGTCCGTTTCTTCCTCAACCGGCTCCGTAACCACCGCGGCCGCGTCCACCAGAACAACAAACTTTTTCATTTTCAGAAACGCCAGATCGGACGCGGAAATATCATCCGGAAGGATAGATCCCGGTTTATATGTCTTTCCATTTGTTACAACCTCAACTTTTGTTCTGTATCTCATTACGCGTTCGCTCCTTTCACATAGATAATTGTCCAGGAATCCACATCATACGGACGCGGAAGCGGCCTGGATGTAAGACGGATTTTTTTAACCTCGTCTTTTTCGTCGGCCCATACTTTGGGAACCAGCTTCCCTTCGTATGAATGGAATTTTTTATCTTCCATCTGTGTAACAAGGCCGTATTCAATGGCGCCCTCACCGCCGGAATGTGCCAGAAGGACGGTTCCAGGCGGAACCATTGCTTCATCCTCTCCTTCGTCGTTCAGGAACCATTCATCATATGTATAAATGTCAAGATCCAGTTCCGCGATACGGCCGTAAAATGTCAGGGCCGGATCCACGATCCGCGGCTCAATTACAACATTTTTCATGTTCAGAACGTCCATAGCCTTAA
>OFFD01001776.1_pt1 | contig 11900 bp, 7 predicted proteins | sample 1521291 | NCBI WGS metagenome assembly OFFD01 (sample SAMEA3504103, study PRJEB24116) | mouse gut metagenome | biome: mouse gut; feature: mouse-associated habitat; material: faeces | place: Denmark | collected 2011 | reverse complement strand
CTGGATTTTCAATATTGTCTGTGAGTGCCTGCGCGTCTGCAATCATAATGTAAATCTTGTCATACACTCCTGAATTTTGCAGCTCTACCCTGCGACGGAGCGACCCTGCATAATGACCGATATGCAGCCTTCCTGTCGGTCTGTCTCCTGTTAATATGATATTGCTCATGTTGTTCCTCCTGTTTCAAGCTCTGTCTCACGCCCGCAATGTGGATATCCTTTGTATTTAAAACATATGTTCTATATTCTGACCACCTCACGGGAAATTCTGCTGTTTTAATTTGCAGACTTGGCATTTGCCGTCTCTAAATCCTGATAGCCGTAAAACTGCACGGTATTTTTCATAATCTCACACGCCACATTTTTGCCCGCCTGCGCGTGCGCTACAATATAACGCCCATACATTTCCAGCATTCTGTCTGAATATGTGCGAAGCTCACCTCTTAAATAAGTCTCATAGGAGGTGTCATACGCCAAGTCCTCGGCTGTATGAATTGCGCGGGCATCCTCCGCAAGATTGGGATACTGCGCAGCAAACTCCTCCATCCATTTTACCTGAAGTGCGACGATCTGCTCTACAATCGCCTTCTTTGCCTCTGAGACTGCCGGAAGCCGTTTTGCAAACCGCGCATACTCAAGCGGCGCAGTCGATTCCATCATGCGGGCATACTTCTCTTCGATCATATTGCGCCCGTTGACATAATTTGTCTTAAACTCATACAAATACTGTAAAAGCATATCCTCTGTCCAAGTCATGTACTGGCTCATGCGCATCACTTTAAACGTCGGCCAGTTGTTCTGGCAGCTCGCCCTGCCGCCCTCATTCTGTACTTTGTCAAACGCCTCAAACTCACTCTTTGCAATCGAGAGCGAAAGGGCTGTCACGATGGGCGTATTGGCGACAATCGCTGTCAGGAGCGCATCGCTTTTTGTCATCAGCTCTTTTGTGCACACATCCAGATACAAGTCACACTTTCCTACCATATTGAGTTTCTCAAGCTCATTTGCAAAAATCACTGCAAGCGATTCAACCGCCGTGGTGAGCGCCGCTTCGTGTGCCTTGTCCGCTGGCAGGAGACTGAGCTTCTCCACCAGCTTGGGCACGTCTGCATTCTCCATGCCCTCTTCACCGAGTGTCATCTGCGCATTTTCGGGCATTCCTCTGTATAACCACTTGTCATGTGGCGCGTACTTTCTATTCAATAAATAGTACAGCTTCATCGCCTGCTTCGCGCACTCTGCTTTTGCAAGCTCTGCGGACACGAGCTGCCCCCGCCTGCGCATACGGGGCAGATTGTACTGCCCGCTCTGGGAAAAAAGTGCACAGGTCTGCGCAACTTTCCGATACCAGACTGCTTTGGGGTAATACGCTGACAGCAAATTTCTGTACTGCGTAAAAATGCCCTCGTCATCGCGGAACACTTCACCGTTCACCGCCGCTGCAAGCGCGTACTCCTGAACAGAAAGCCAGCACTTGATGGTATCCAAGTTTTCTTTGCCAGACGCGGTATCTTCATTGTTGTGCGCCAGCATTCCAGCTAAGTCAAAACCGAGAAGGCTCTTGTAAAACTCCTCAATAATCATGACTCCTGAGCGGTCTTTTCCGTGAAAAGTCTCTATCCGATCTATTCCTAAGAACTGGCTGGGCAGCTTGTCATACGCTTCCTGAAGTTCCTCGCCAATCTCGTCATATACTTTCTTCGTCACCCACATCACAAAGCGCGGCCCAAAATCATGATCCTGCGACAATACATCATCAAATCCAAAACAGTCAGACCCTTTGCCCACAAGCCCCACTGCAATCCGGGACTCGTATGCCTGAAACTTGCCTGCAATCATGGGGCGTCCATACTCCTCATAATAGCGGCGGCAGAGGTCTATTCCGGTGATGGAAGGGGTGAGGTCCTCCTGCTCGGGTGACTTTGCTGGGCTTGCTGCTTGCTCTAGTGTCTCTGTAAGTGGTGCTTCAGCAAATGCTTCCCTCTTGGGTTCCTCTAGGACTGGTTCAAGTGCTGGTTCTTCTGTAGACAACACTTCAACGGCTGCCTCCCCGTTGGATTCTTCTATTGGTATTGCTTCCACTTCTGACGTATTTACAGATGCCTCTGCAACAAATACTTCCTCTTCTGATTCTGACACCTCTGTAGGCGACTCCTCAACGGATGTCTGTGCCGGCTCTGATTCCTGTTCGGATTCCTCTGGGGTTTCAACAAATGCTTCCTGTTCAGATACCCCCGCCGGCTCGGCTTCCTCCTCTGGCACAAATGCTTCTAACTCGGGCATCTCCTCTGTCACAGGCACTTCCGGTTGTGGCATCTCCTCTGACAACACCAGTGTTTCCAGCTCGGACGCCTCCGCAGCCAGTGTTTCCAGCGCTGGCACCTCTGCCAAGTTTTCCAGCACTGGCACCTCCACTGGCACTTCTCCCAGCGCTTCCGGCTCAGATGCCTCCACAGCGGACACCGATGCCGTCTCTTCCTGTGCTGGTTTCTCCGCCTCAGAAGGCTTCTCACTGGTGCTGATCTTATTCTGAATGATTTCAATATTTTCACTCAATCGCTGATACTGGATATTGTCTGTCCCCAGGTATTTTGCCACACACTCACGGCTCTTTTCCATCGCACGGAGTGCGCTGTTATAGTCTTTATCCATATAATACAAGCTGCCAAGCGCCGACAATGCCGCACTGTAATGCGCATCATCAACTCCCAGCTCCTCAAAGATGCGGATCGCCTCCTCCGCACGCGCACGCGCCTCATCGTCCTGCCCAAGCTCGATGCAGGTATTGGCAAGATTTGCCTGTGTCACTGCTGCCTCAAACTGCCGGTCCGGCTTGTGGCTCACAATCGACAGCGCGTTGACTAACTGGTCCTTTGCCGATGCAAAATCGCCCATTTCCTGATACAGCAGACTTAAATTGTTGTAGAAATTGGCAAAATACATATCATTCTCGTCAAGATGTGCCACGTAGATTGGGCGAACCCGGTTATAGAGCTCGAGCGATTCCTGAAGCAGCCCTGCCGCGCGGTGGGCATTGGCAATGTTTAGCAGCGTGGTCGCATATGGTATCGTATCCTGTATTCCCATCTCCTTCATAAGTGCAACCGCTTTATGACAGTTCTCGATGGACAGGGCATATTGTCCTGTCTCCCTGTAAAATCCGATGATTTCATTGTAAAGAGTCAGCAATACCTCCTGAGCTCCCTCCTGAGCCGCCTGTGCAATATGTGACTCCAGAAACTGTGGTATCTCCGCAATCTTTTCCTGTGCAAAGAGTGTATCAAGCTCCTCTGTGATTTGATTTATGTCCATATTGTCCCTCCTCACTATTTTTATTCATTGATCTCCCTGTTCAATCCCTTCTCAGTATATCCACCGTGTGCGCACCCGCACCAATCAAATCCGCACGCTCGCAGACCGCCATCTGATAGCGGACAAACAACTCAAACTCCTCCTCCGTCAACTGGTTCAGAAACGGTCTCATATAATTTGCCGGTCCGTCCGGCGACAAAATCTTGAGCCGGCGAAGCCCCGCCGCTGCATTCAAGGCGTCAATGTCCTCAATGCGCATATAATCATACAGTTGTTCTGGCGACGAAATGGTCTTAAAGTCTTCTGTGAAGCGTTGTTCCGCCATGCACGAGAGCACATTGCGCTCCTTAAAACCATAGGTGATCACACCGTACTCATTCATACAATACGCAACGAGAAGCACGCCACCCGGTTTGGTGACACGCTTTGCCTCACACAGCGCCCTGAGTTTCTGCTCAAATCCAAACAGATGATACATCGGGCCAAATAAAAGGGTCACATCAAAGCTGGCGCTTTCGAGCTTTTTTAAATTCAGGGCGTTTCCCTGCATCGCCTTGACACTGCTCGCCTTCTTTTTCAGGACGCCCAGATTATACCGCACAAGCTCAACCGCGGTGACATCATAGCCCTCCTCTGCAAGCGCCACGCTGTAGCGCCCTGTTCCCGCACCGATATCCAGCAGCCGAATGTTGGATTTCGAACCCGTATCAGAAACACCAGTTCGTTCTTCCGCCTCCTCAAGATACGCATGGATATATTTCATGGAAATACGGTATTCGACTTGTCCATGACGTGAATTTAGCCGCTTTTCCTCATTAAATTTATTATAATATGCCTCAAGTTCTGTCATCTATGCAATCAATACCTCCAGCTTCTTCTGAACGCCGGTGATGATAGGTCCAAGGAAAAATGCCACCAGAATCGTGACAATGCCGACATCACCGCCAAGCACAAAGCCTGCTGCCATAAAACTAATATCCCACAGCATGCGCACAATCTTAAAAGGAAACCGCCTGACATGCCCTGATATGATAAACGGCAGCGCATCATACGGCGAAGAGCCAAGCCCTGCGCACATGTAGGCAGCCGCGCCCAGCAAAAAGACGGCAAGGGACGGAAGCAGCAGTATGTAACGGTTTAATACGACTTGAAAAAATCCAGCCGGGAGCAGCAGAGACCAAATCCATTGGAAAAAATCTGAAATATAGCCCAAAAAGCACATATTCCCGATCGTGCCAAAGCCGATCATGCTCAAGTCGTACCTGAGCACAAAGACAAAAGTCACCAGATGGCACAACAACTGGCAGGTGCCAAAGCTAAGCGGCACAAAGTTTGTGACACCCTGTGTCAGACAAGAGCATGGGTCTGTCCCTAAATTGACCGCCCTTAACAGCGACAGGCCTAATCCCTGCGCCATGATGCCGCACAGCATCATAATCATACGGTTCTTAAATTTGGGCGGGCGCACAAAACATTTTTTATGATTGGTATCAAAACTCATAGAAGTTAAACTCCTCCGCCTTTTTGGGCTCTTCTGCGGCTTGTGTTTCCTCCGCTGCCGGCGCGGGCGCAGGATGCTTGACATGAACCTGATCTGTCCGAATGTCAATCACCGGTCCGCCTGTACCGTTGATGTAATCTCCTGTGATCGTCACCTCGCCGATATTGTCATCTTTTGGAATCTCGTACATAATATCGAGCATAAACTCCTCGATGATCGCCCTGAGCGCACGCGCCCCTGTATCCCGCTCTAACGCCTTCTTTGCGATTGCCTCCAGCGCACTGTCGTCAAAATTGAGCTTCACCTCATCTAGCTCTAAGAGCTTTTGATACTGTTTTAAGATTGCATTCTTAGGCTCTTTTAAAATCTTGATATAGCTTTCTTCTGTGAGGCTGTCCATCGGGCATACAATCGGCAGACGGCCGATAAACTCTGGAATCATGCCAAATTTCTTGATATCCTCGATTGTGACCTTTTTTAAAATATTCGCCTCTTTATCATAGGCGTCCTTGAGCTCCGCATTAAAGCCGATGGAGGACTGTCTGGTAAGTCTCTGCTTGATGATGTCCTCAAGGTCTGGGAACGCACCGCCACAGATAAACAAAATATTTCTGGTATTGATTGTTGTGAGCGGCACCATCGCATTTTTGCTGTTTGCCCCTACAGGCACCTCCACGTCAGAGCCTTCCAAGAGCTTTAACATGCCCTGCTGGACGGACTCCCCGCTCACATCGCGCGAGGTCGTATTCTTTTTCTTGGCAATCTTATCAATCTCATCAATAAATACGATTCCCTGTTCTGCCTTCTCCACATCATTCTCCGCGGCATTCAAAAGTTTGGAGATCACGGACTCAATGTCATCGCCGATATAGCCCGCCTCTGTCAAGGAGGTCGCATCTGCAATGGCAAGCGGCACATCGAGAAGCCTTGCGAGCGTTTTTACCATATAGGTCTTGCCGCAGCCTGTCGGTCCTAGCAGTAAGATATTGGATTTCTCAATCTCAATCTCGTCCATCGTGCCTGTCGTGACACGCTTATAGTGGTTGTACACCGCTACGGAGATTACTTTCTTGGCATAATCCTGTCCGACAACAAAATCATCGAGCTGCGCCTTAATCTTGTGCGGCGCGGGCAGGTCATTGATGTTAAAGACGGCCTTCTCCTTCTTTTCCTTTGGCTTTTTCTTCTTGAGCTTCTGCCGGTTTGGAATGCCGCCGTCCCCCTGTAAATCCGCAATGTTTACGAAGCTGATATTGGGAAACCGCTTCTTTCCATCTTTGGTATTGTCCTTGTCAAAATTAAAGTTTGTATTGTTCAGCATTCCCTGATAATCAAACTGGCTGACCGTGTCCATTGTCTTGTGCATACAGTCTGAGCACACGGAGATATGGTTGGGCAGCTTGAACATTTTGCCCGTCTTGCTTTCCGGCCGCCTGCATATAAAACATACATCTTCATACTCGCTTTCCTTCTCCTCCTCGCCTGCACTGTCTGTCGTCTTTTTCTCTTCTTTTACTTCTTCCTCCGCTCTGGACTCATCTTCTGTTATGTTCACAATCTCGAGCTCTTCATTGTTGTCAAAGTTGTTGTCTAACATCATGCCCTCCATTTTCTTATCAATCCTCTTTATATTCAAGTATTACCTCAATCGTCCGTTCCTTATATTCACCGTCTTTTAGTCTCATCAGGACAACTTCAACCTCTGTATCTCCTGCATAGTACTCGAGCAGTCCTTGCAGCTCATCCATGCCTGTAATCTTCTCGCCGTCTATGTAAGTGATAATATCTCCCTTTAAGATTCCCGCTTTCTCTGCCGCAGTATCCTCTAGTACATTTGTCACAAACACGCCCTCCGGCATCTCATACCGCGCAGTTGCCTCCTCGATCACGTCTGTACCTGCAACGCCCAGAAATGCTCTCTCCTGTGCCGGCACTTTCTTCCGTGTCTCCTTTAGCATCAGCTCTTCAATGATTGGTTTTGCGGTGGAAATCGGAATCGCATAGCCCATTCCCTCGATCACATAGTCTGCAATCTTGCTGGAATTGATGCCGACCACCTCCCCTTTCACATTCAAGAGCGCGCCGCCTGAATTGCCGGGATTGATCGCTGCATCGGTCTGAATCAGATATCCCTGATTGTTCATCTCAAGATCTTCCTCAAACACATTCCTGTTCAGCGCACTGATCACGCCCGTTGTCACAGACTGTCCATAGCCCAGCGAATTTCCGATCGCGATCGCAGGCTCTCCCACCTGAAGGCTGTCTGAATCGCCAAGCGCCGCAATGGAGATGCTTCTGAGTGTTTTGTCCGACATATCATCTAGGAATACGGACACGATGGCAAGGTCATTCTCCGGCGAGGTTCCCTTCACGTACGCCATCGCCTCCCTGTCGTCGATAAATTGCACATATAAATTGTTGTTATCCTGAATGACATGGTAATTCGTCACGATTAAAATCTCTTCGTTACTTTGTGCCACGACAATTCCTGAGCCGTTTGCGCGCTCGTCGTACTCCTCATCATACCAGTAATCATATGCTGTATATTCGTTGGTGATGGACACCACGCAGGGCATTGCGGCCTTTACCACTGCCGTCACATCTGAAAGAACTGCAAGCTCCTTTTCGTCCTGCTCGATGACTTGTACCTGCTCGACCTCGACGGGCTTCTTTTTTTTGCTGCCGCTGGCTTCTTTTGTATCAGATTCCATTTCAGTCTCTATGTCAATATTTATGTCAGTATTTGTCTCATTTTCTGCATCAGCCTCTGTCTCGCTCTCCGCTTCAGGGTCTGTCTGTGTCTCGAGAGCGGTATCTGTCTCGCTCTCTGCTTCACTTTCTGTTTCCGTTTCATCTGTAGTCTCTGTCTCTTCTTCCTTCTCCTCAAAACGCGGCTTCTGCGGCACTTTTCCAAAATCAAAAGGATTGTTGTTGGAAGCCTCCGTGACACCGCCGCTGGCATTTTGCTCATCGACATGGATTTCTACCCGGTCAAGCCACGCTGGCTGCGTGTTGCCTGTGCCGCCTAAGAGTTTGTAGGCGGCATATCCCCCGCCCAGTGCATACACCCCTGCAAACACGGTACACCCCAGCGTCACCATAATATTCTTAAACGTTGATTTTTTCTTTCCCATACCCTCGCGTCTCCTTCACGCCCTAAATTCAATCCTACTCGACTGTCACGGATTTTGCAAGATTCCTCGGCTTATCCACATCGCAGCCCTTTCCGACCGCCACATAATAGCCAAATAGCTGTAGCGGGATAATCGCCAGTGAATTTGTAAAATACTGGTTTGTCCTCGGTATATAAATCACGTAATCGGCTGCCTTCTCAATCTCCGTGTTGCCTTCATTGGTGACTGCAAGCACAAATGCCCCTCTCGCCTTCACCTCAACCATGTTGCTGAGCGTCTTTTGAAACAGGTCATCCTGTGTGGCGACAGCCGCAACAAGTGTTCCCTTCTCAATCAAAGAAATCGTGCCATGCTTTAACTCCCCTGCTGCATACGCCTCTGAGTGGATATAAGAAATCTCCTTGAGCTTGAGCGACCCCTCCATAGAAATCGCATAGTCCACCCCTCTGCCGATAAAAAATACATCCTTTGCCCCGATATAGCGGTTTGCAAAGCGCTGGAGCCGCTGCTTGTTGGATAACAGCATCTCGATCTGCGCCGGAAGCCGCTTCAAATCCTCTATCATGCCAAGAAATGACGCAGGTTCGAGCTTTTCCCGCACCTTGGCAAACTTCATGGCAAGCAGATAGAGCGCTGTCAGCTGGGCGCTGTATGCCTTCGTTGTGGCGACGGCAATCTCTGGTCCTGCCCATGTATACATCACGTTATCTGCCTCTCTGGCAATCGAGCTGCCCACCACATTGACAATGCCCAGCACCTTGTGGCCAAGCTGCTGCGATTCCCTGAGTGCCGCAAGAGTATCTGCGGTCTCTCCTGACTGGCTGATCACGATAACCATCGTCCCTTCCTCCAAGATCGGTCTGCGGTAGCGAAACTCACTCGCCACATCTACCTCCACAGGGATTCTCGCAATTCCCTCAATGACATATTTTCCAGTCACACCCGCGTGGTAGGCAGAACCGCACGCCACAATAAAGATTTTGCGGATTGCGCGGATCTCCTCCTCGGACATATTCAGCTCTTCGATCACAATATCGCGGTCCTTGATGCGGGGGCTGATGGTATCCGTCACGGTCTTTGGCTGCTCGTACATCTCCTTTAGCATAAAATGCTCATAGCCGCCCTTTTCCGCAGCGTTGGCGTCCCACTCGATTGTGACAGACTGCTTGGTGAGCTCCTCCTCATCTACGGTATAGAAATGCATGTGGTCAGCGCGCAGGCGGACCACCTCCTGATTTTCGATAAAATAAACCTTTCTGGTATACTTGAGCAGTGCCGGCACATCGGACGCGATAAAGCAGCCATCTTCGTTCTGTCCGACAATCAGCGGGCTGTCCTTCCTGACTGCAAAAATCTGGTCGGGGTGCTCTGCAAACATGATGCCCAGCGCGTAGGACCCCTGCACGCGGTGCATAACCTTTGTGATCGCCTCCAACGGATTTCCCTTATAATAATAATCAATCAAATGCGCCAGCACTTCCGTGTCCGTATCGGAGACAAACGTGTAGCCCTTTGAGAGCAGTTTTTCTTTTAACGGCAGATAATTCTCTATAATTCCGTTATGGACGACTGCGATCGTCTCCCCGGCATTATAGTGCGGATGGGAGTTGGCATCGCTTGGCGCGCCGTGTGTCGCCCATCTGGTATGTCCGATTCCGATTGTACCCGGCATCGTCGCCCCGCCGTGTGTCAGCTCCTCGAGCACCTTGAGCCTTCCTGCGGATTTCTTGATCTGAATCTGTTCCCCGTCAAACACTGCCATTCCCGCAGAGTCGTATCCTCTGTACTCCAGCTTCGAAAGCCCCTCCAAAATCACCGGCGCCGCCTGATGTTTTCCAATATACCCCACAATTCCGCACATAGTTATATCCTCCAATATATTTTATTCGTCCCAATAGTTTCTGCTTGCACTGCACCACCTCACCAGAGGCGCCGGCAGGCTTCTGTAGTGTTTTCCCAGCTTGTATCCTATGAATTTACAGCCGCTTGACAAGATCAGATACGGTATTTGTATCCATTTCCTTGTCTTTTCGAGATGTCTGATTGTATTTTTGATCAGTCTCGCCCCCTCATTCTCGGACGATGCCACCTCAAACACCTCCGGGTGGTCTGCCTGCGATACGCCCAAGTCAAAATTCCGGTGAAACTGCTGCATACAGGTATAATTGTGCGAATGGCGCACTTTTGCCTCCGCCGCATAGGCGATGCAGCAGCCTGCCATGACGGCATGACCCGCATAGACCATATCTTCATTAAAAATTGCCTTCTTGACAAATCCGCCAATGTGCTCGTAGATTTCGCGGTTGTATGCCGCACATACGTTCGAGCAGAAAAATGTCTTGATGCCGAGTCTGTCCAGATCTGCCGCCGATTTCACAAAGGATTTGTCAGGATAGTTAAATGCCCTTGTGTAGCGCTCGATCTCACGGCAGTTTGGATAGGGGAGCTGTCTGGCATACGCTGCCGCGATGTCCTCCCGCTCTGTGAGCGCCTCCACCAGCCGCTGTATCAGCCAGTCATCTTCCGGCATCGCATCCTGTGTCATGCACACAAAGATATCTGCCTTTGAGTACTGCACTGCCTTCGCTCTCGTTCTTCCGTGGTCAAACTCCCGTTCTGAGAGATGATGAATCTCGATATTTTTGTATTTTTCCAGAAATCCCGTCCCGTAAAAAAGGTTGTAAAAATACCGTTCTTCGGTATTCATGATAATAATTTTCCGTATGGGATATCTCTGCTTCTCCAATGCCTCGATCAACTCCATGACCTGTTTTCCGGGCTTGTATGTCAACAGTATGGCGTCAACACTGTACTGCATTTCTATCCCCCCATTCCACGCAAAGGTGCTGTGCACTGCCCTGCATAGCACATATGCCAAAAAGGAACCGGTTTCGGTTCCTGATCGGCTCCTCTATTCTCCATTATAACTGATTCCTGTGTCAGATGCAATGCGCTGACTGCACTTATCCACCGTAGTAGATGGCGTATACTCCTGATCTTCGAATAAAAATTCATGCAGCAGAATGACATTCTGTTTGAGATCAACCGGCACTACCACACTGGCATTCCCGACGTGCCCGTTCATCTTGACATGGTCGTTGAACGGGAAACCGGAAGTCTCGCCAATCTCATAGCTTGCGATGTCTGCAAGCAGCGACAGGATTTCCGGCAAGTCAAGCGATGTCTTGATCTCGCTGCACACCGCCGTCGCAATTTTGTCGAGCGTCGTCGGGTTGAGCGTCATTGCCTTCTTTGCCATCAGTGTGAGCACTGTCCGCTGCCGCTCGGTTCTCGCACCGTCTCCGCCGACATAGCGGATACGGCAGTATGCCGTCGCCTGTAGTCCGTTGAGCTTCTGCATACCAGCCTTGGTGACTGGCGTGTAGTCCACGCCGGGCGTCGCGGTATAATTGGGCTCGCCTGCGGCATTGAGGTCGCCTGTCGGTTTTCCAACCATCGAGATCTGATAGCTGTTCAGATACGGAATCTCCTCCTCTGTCACATTGATCTCAACGCCGCCAACCGCATCGACTGTCTTGATCACCGCCTCAAATCCCACCGTGACAAAATCTGTGATATCAAGATCGAGATTCATATTGAGCATACCGATCGCCTGCTTTGAACCGCCCTTTGCGTAGGCGGCATTTGCCTTGCTGTACTTGTCATTCGTCATATTGAGCCACGTATCACGGTAAACGGATACCAGCTTGACCTTCTTCGTGTCCTGATTGATAGATGCAATCATAATAACATCAGTACGTGTGTTCTTGTCCAATTCCTGATCCCGCGAATCGACGCCGAACAGCGCAATATTCCTGTAACCCTTCATATTGCTGGTTCCTTGGTCAATCTTGTCGATGACCGAATCATTGATAAAGACATCTTCCCGCTTAATATCAACATACTGAATCGTCTGCGCCTTCTTCACTGCCCAGAGCGCCCCCACCAAGATC
>OFFD01001746.1_pt1 | contig 12085 bp, 15 predicted proteins | sample 1521291 | NCBI WGS metagenome assembly OFFD01 (sample SAMEA3504103, study PRJEB24116) | mouse gut metagenome | biome: mouse gut; feature: mouse-associated habitat; material: faeces | place: Denmark | collected 2011 | reverse complement strand
CCCACAAATGTGGGAGCGTTTATTTATTAGAGAACTGCTCTTATTACGCCAATAATTGTGCATGGTCCAAATTTTGACCCAGTAACATTAAAACTAAATGTATAACCTCTTGATATGTTATAAGTGATATTTGAACTCGCATTTTTTACACAGAAAACATAATAGTTGTCATTGCTGTTACCATCTAATCGTTCGATTATAGTTTGCCCTTCCAGTCTGGGGCCTAGATTCATGTTACTGGGAATTCCGCCTAAGATTTTTGGAAATGCAATATAGAATAACGGAGAATTAGCGAGTGAATAACTCTTAGCACTGCTTGCTATCGCGGGAAAATCGCATCTTGTACCTTTCGATATTATGTAGTCGGCATTAGGAACAGCTCTGCCAGATCCCTCGGCGATAGTGTATATACTTAAACGTTCTGTTTGACCTCCTCCCCCTCCCCCACCTGGCAACTTAGAATCATCCCCATTCAAATACACAGCATTGTTAAGCTCGCCAAGTGTAGTATTTGTAAATGAACATACACTGAAGGTGCGAACGGGCGGATCGGCCTCAGCAATAACATCGAGATTCGCGAAACTGGTGTTGTTAAAAACTCCCCCGCCAACGCCTGTTAACGGGAGTGTAGTTCCGTTTCCGATAATATTAGAATTAGATATACTACTACCTAGATGGCAACGTGTAGTATTCAAGTAAATTTCTGAGTTGTGAACGCCCTCAAACCTAACAGTGCCACTACCATTAATCTGTATATGTGAGTAGGTAGATCTGAGATTTGTTGCATTTTCCGTTGTGCCACTATGAATTATTTGCATATCACTATCTTTAATATCCAAATTCCATTTTGTAGACCTGAGCGAAATACCGTGGGTTTCATAGCAAGTACAACCAATAAATCTCACATTATGAAGTGATTCGGCTTGATCAAGGAACATAACCTGTTCATTAAACTTACAGTTTTCGAATGTAAAATTATTAGTTATTATATTGGACCCACCCAGTGCCGCACAAGGATTTTTAAATGTGCAGTCTTTAAATGTAAGGTCAAGGATTTTATCATTGGCATTTACAACTCTAAAGTTGGAATTTGTAAGCGCAAACTCGCAATGTTCGAACGTGATTTTAGCACTCTTTTTGATATTGAGCATATCACCATTTGTAATAAATCGGATATTCTTAAATACGGCGTCATTATGAACGGTGAACCCGTATGCGCACTCTGTCATATACTCACCATCAACGGTGCAAGGAGTCGGGACATCATACGTGTTAGTAGAAGTTACGGTGTAAGTAGGATTGATAGTGTGAATAATACTGCTAAAGATGTTGAATTTATCAACACACCATTGTTGTTTTACGACAGGCAAAGGTGCAGTAAACTTATAATTGCCACAATCTATTAGCATAGAATACGGGAAAAATATTGGCTGAAGAGCAAGGCGGATGTTACTTAGAAGCGTAATATTGTAGTTAGTTGATGGCGGTATAGCAATAATAGCCCGCACGCCGTCTGTATCTGAAGTCATTTGATAATCTTTATCATTAGGGACAACGTACACTTTTGACATATCGTCCGGCAGATTATCGATATTAATGACGTTGCCATTCACTACACCATCCACATTCCGCATATCTACAAACACAGGGGATCCGTTGCCCCCATTCGCCAGCTTCTGATAGATATCTGCAATGTCTGCCATATTCTGCGCAACGTCATCCTGAAGCTCCGTAATTGATTCACTGGGCTGATACATAGGAAGCCAGTATTCCGTATTTGTAATGTCTGTATTACCAGGAACGGGCTTTGTAGAAATATACGTTGCTCCTTCGTGTGTGACCATAACGAGTTGCTCGTATTGCTTCGTGATATCCCATGCGCCCGCGCCTATAGGGAGGTATCTTTCTCCGACATATATATTACCGTTTTCTAGCATCAGTCTACACCTCTATTCTTTAAATAATTTGGCATAATGATGTGCGCCAATCAGCATTGCATGGCGAGAATTATAAAACTTCTGTCTTGTAGGAAACAGCACATCCGAAATGTATTCACCCTTATACTGGTATGTTACAAAGGTGTTTTGAATGGGCTCAATCTGTATGTCTGGAGGAACTATGCCTGTTATCATTGTATGCCTCCTAGTACGCAAGAATCAAATGGCCATATGTGGGAGACCCTGTACCCATGTCCGTCGAAAACCGGAGGAATTCCCAGGAATCAGGGATATACGCAACCAAGTGCCCACGGTTGTCGAGGCCAAACATCACTTGTTTCGCGAGCGAATGTACAAGTTGCTGTAGGTTATTATTTATCCAGTTTTCGATACTTGGCAGATACAGCTCTACATACTCACCCCGCTTAATAGCTTCCAGCGTAGCGTTCATGTCCGCGAGTTCAGAATTTACATGATTTTGATATTCGTTCCACTCGGCACGGAGACGGGCCTCGTATTCCTCTTGATGTGCAAGAATATCAGCGCGGAATGTATTCCACTCGGTATTAAGCTGATTCTTAAATGCAATCCACTCTGTTGTAATCTCTTGTTTATATGTAGCCCACTGTGACGTTAAATCAGACTGATAGTCAGACCATTCGTCATTAAGGTTTTCTTTATAATCTGCCCACTCTCTATTAAGATTTGCTTTATAACCATTCCAGTTATTAAGCATTGTAGTCTGAAAAGTGGCCATTTCGGAATTGATTTGAGCTTTATACTCGTCAAATCCAGCAATCAGTTCATCAAGACTGATTTTAAGCTGATTTGCCAGGTCGTCAATATTATCCACCTTTTGCGTGAGCTCTCCTACAAAGTCCGCTAGTTTACAAAGGACTTCATAATAGGATAGTGATTCATCGTATACAAGCGGTAAGACCTTTTGGCAGAACCACACGTAACCCCCGTACATTTTGCACCTCCTTGTGTTTCACGTGAAACATTAGTACACCATCATAAAACAATCTTCAAGTTCTTCTGCTATCATTAAATCAATGTTAAGAATGGATTTCCGATATTCTTCGATTAGTTCCACAGGCGTTTTATTTCCTATATTTCCCTTACGTGTAGTAGTTGTTAAATTATGCTCAGTACCTCTGCCCTCATGACGGTCTTCCCCTGTAGATTGCGCTCGATTTTCTATATCGTTCGTAGTATGACTTTCAGAAGCGCCATGATTGGAGCCGTTTTCCGTAGTTCCCGAGTCTCCTTTATCCCAGGTGGTTGCATAGTTGATAGGGCTTGCGATAATAGACGCTTGTGGCAAATCAGAATGATATGATTCAGAGTTAGAAGCGGTTTCTATCTCATGTGTATCATCTTCAGAAGCTGTCACGTTCTCTGTTCCTGTTGTAGTATTTTCTGTGTTAGATTGTTTATTGATTAACATATTATCGGTAGTTTGTTTATCGTGTTCTACAGTTTCCAAGTAGTCTGTGGGATTGATTATATCAAAATCAAGCGTGATTGTTTTATATAGTTTATTATAGTATGGCATAATTTCCGAAAGCTTTCGGGTAATCATAGTTTTCCATAATCCAACCGTTTCAAACCCAATTTCTCTAAAATAGTAATGCCATAGGATATTTGTTAAAAGGGTGTTTTTATAGGCAGGTTCCCAGATTTGAAAGTTTGCGTATGGTAAAATTCCATTTTGTACAGCCCAGATACAGTGATCGCGTGTATCAATGTTATTGTGTGGCTCTCCCTTGCGTGTCATCATCTCCCGGATGATTGACCGGACTTCTGTCGTATATTTTGCCACTCGCATCACCTCCAATATTAGGCATGTTGAGCATGGTAGAAAGGTCAGAGTTAAAACGTACAGATACATTAAGTCCAAACATTTTATTGATTTGCTCAGCGGCTTTTTCACGTGACGTAAGCCCAATTTTTCGAGAACGTTCGACCGCTCCATAATTTGACCCAACTTCATTAGCTACAAGACGCTCTTTTTTATCCTCGTTAGAATTCTCAATGCCGCACATGGTCATATACTCATTAATATATTGATGTTTAAGCACATTAAGAGACGGCGCTACAAGGGGAGCGTCTGTTTTAAGAACATTGAATCCAGACAGGTCAAGGCCTTTCGATGTTATAATGACAGGCGTCCCACCAGCATACTGTTCGTATATGTTTTTGAGCGTTAGTCTATTATTTTCGGACGTAGCGATAGCAACAGGAGTGCGTTGCGCGCCAATATTTACATCGGAGGTAATATCTAGGTTGGCAATCCGGTATGCATATTCATTTGCAATAGCGGCAGTAGATGTACGTAAGCTATTATTCCATATTACTACAGAATTTAAAGTATCGCAATAAAAATGCTGGCCATTCGCGCCCTGCGCTACACGCTTATTAGGCACGTTATAAATATTTGGCCTACCTGTGAAGTCGAACGGCAAGCAATAGAAATCCTCTGTGAATCTGTCTTGAAAGAAAAGGGTTTTCCCTTCATAGAAATTGTAGAGTTCCATATACCGAGCGTCTACAGTGTCGGGGAGGCCTTCCCATGTATATGCTGTAATAGCAACAAGCGTTAAATAGGAATACCACATATCAAACGTAGTAACAGCGTTTACTATTTCAGGCGACCCTACCCCCGCGCCAGGAAGTCTAGGATATTTACTCTTCTTGCGTGCCATTTTCATTCACCACGATTCTATTTGATTTATTATAGTTACCAATATCGGGATTGTGCCAGAATGTAATACCGTCATTTAAAGCTGTTTCCATTAATTGCCGGGCATATGCGGGTGCATCGCCTGAAACCTTAGCTCGCTGTGTCTGAATATAGTTCCAGTTTTCACGGCCAAATATGTTAAGCGGCATAAGTTTATGCTGGGCGTACCCGAACATATCAAAGTAATCATCAAGTTGAATTGCTACAGACCTACGCACCGATAATCTATAAAAATAGAAATCTTTTAATCCAAACGCAACCATTGCGCTATTACCAGCCGCTCCGTGGGACTGTGGAGGCTGGCTTTTCGTGGCATTTACTTGCGCCATAGTCTGGGCGATATTCAGGGCGGAATTTACAGCGCCGCCAAAATTGAGAGACATCAAATTTGCAACGCCAGAAAGAGCTGACCCCATTGTGGAGATAGCTGTACTGCTCCCAGATTGGGCCAGCCAGGCCCTGTAGGTATCGACATTCCATGCACATTGCGGAAACCCTTCTAGTGTAATTTTCTCGTTCCAGTTAGGTATAGCCCCTATTTGTTTATACGCATAGGGAGCCATAATTGCAACGGGATTAGAAGCCATATCCATGCCGACATAAAATTCAATTCCCCCGCGGGTCTCATCAAAAAACTCATATCGGAATTCAGCCGAATTTCCACATAGATTTGTCACATACAGCAGATTAAACGGATATGAAAGCAATTTTTTGTTTCTAGGAATATATCCATCTATATGCTCAGGTGTGTATTCGTATTTTAATACTTTAAATTCAGGATTTAATGACCCTTTATCATCTATAAAAGCTTTTGGGTACATAAAAATGGAAACAATTGCGGCACTTTTATTTACAGAAGTCAAGTTTTCTATAAATATATTGACCTGGTCGGGTGTGTTAAATACATTTAACTCTAAACCGCTGTAAATACCGCTATACACACCCCCAACAGCGTCATTTCCATCTTTATCAACAGTGGCGCATACAATATATTTGTAATCGTCAAATAAATGTGTTGTCCAGTCTTCATTAACCACATATTGGTCCAGCTCCAAATTCTCAGGTATTCGGTTAGAATACAAAGAATCTGTGATAGCATGTTGCCGAACTACAAATGAATCTAAGAATCTAAATTGAAACCAGTAAGTCTGTATATAGTCAATACTATATGTGATACGAAATGTTTCAGTATTTACCCACTCAATTTTATTTACGAAAGCATAGAACCACTTGCCATTATAATTTAGGTTCTGGAACATACAATAATCGCATTTTGTGTAAGTATTTGCATTGCCAGGAAGAGCCACCGGCTCGCCAAAGCGAACCGGGGCAACCCTGTCAATCCGATATACAACCTTACTCATAAAGTAATCGAATTGGTTATTTAATTCTTTCCAAGCAAATGTATGTTCATAGCTTTCTTCCAGCCCTGTGTTTTCAAGCAGGTAAAACGCACCGTTTGGTACTAGGCTGGTTAAACGCTCCACAGCCATTACTTAACAACCGTTACAGTTGCATTAGCGGTAATCGCAGAGTTTCTGACTGCGGTTGCCGTAACCTTCAAGGTAGTGGACGTTTCATTTAGAGAAACAGTCAGAACACCGCTAGGGGAAATAGAAGAAACGTTACTGTTAACGCTCCACACAATGTCCCTGTTCGTGATTCCTTCTGTGTTTACCTGGGCTGTAAACGCAATAGACTGACCCGGCGTTACACTGGCTGTAGCAGGCGTAATGGAGATGCTGTTTACGGCAGAATTATCGCTGGTAAATACAAGTGCGTTGGCGAACGGGCTCACGCTAAACAACTTCCAGGTATGGAGATTGTGATTCCAATAAAGACCCTGTGGATTGCGAATACTTTCAAGCATAAGCAAATTATCGTAGATCATAAACCAATCACGGTCAACCATAAGTGCCTGTACATTTTTTAGCAAGTTATGTTCCGCTTCAGTAAATGGGTCAACCGTTACATCCACGAGATTCTGAAGTTTCTGTGCCTCTCCATCGGAGAAGTCAAAGCTATCAATCGTAACCATATGGCCCATAAATTCCGCTTTGTCCATGTGATAGGAAACAGCTAAAGAAGCCACATCAATGGTAGCGGCCCCCCAGGGTGTTACAAACATATACTGGTCAGATTTCGGAGTATGATTCCAAACTCCAGCTTCATTATATTCCGACTTCATAAATGTGAGAGTGTCAGAAAGCGCTTTGAAGTGAATGGCTGTATCTTCGGCAGTTCCCTTGGAAATAACGGGTATGGTTTCAGACTTTACAGCACCGCTCAAAATTTTCTTTGCAATGAGAAAGCGCGTCATCAAGTATTCGTCCACTTCACTGCTTGTATACATGGAATCAATAATTTTATTGATTAGCCCGCCGACTGATTCAAAAGAAAGAAAAGCGGCTCTGAAATCTTCGTTCTGTGTAGTAAGTTTATAAAGTTTTTTAAAGTTTACAGTATGATATGCGGCGCGAGTATCTGGGAACTTGCGTCTAAATAATTCACTTTCAGCCCTTGATGGGTCATACTGCTCGGGGTCTGTAAGATTTACAAACAGCTCTTCTATAGTCTCTCCATATTCCAAAATTCCCCGCTTTAGGAAAGCCAGAGGGTTATTATAAGATTTTGATGAAATAATGGTTTCAGCAATCTTATTTATAGCGCCAATAAATTCATTACGCATGGGCTCATAAGTCCAAATGGTCTCACCAATGCTATGAAGCCTATCAAGGGCTTCCTGCTGTGTATACACACCCTCGCCGCTTTCTCTAGGCTGACCTGCGGTAACAGCCATAGGCACTGTCGCTTTATATTCTGCGCTTGCTTGTTCCCTGATACCATTGAGAATCTTAGCGCCATTCTGTTCCAAAGACAGATTTTCTGGTTTTTTAGCCATTGTTATTTCTCCTTTATAAATAGGTCTTTAAACGTTGTTACGGGCGGTTCATTCCCTTCGTCCACAATCACTTCCGTGATTGCGTCTCTAGCGCCATTTAAAATAATGTCCTTATACCGTATTTTAAGTTCATCATATGCAGTAGATACAGCGTCAAAATCTGCTTTATCTACTCGCTCAAACTCGCTCCAGCTACCGTCTTTGTATTCACCGTACTTCGAAAGCAAACCCTCCCTTTCATCAAATGAATCTTTGATTTTACGAAGGTCCTCACCCATAGACTCAGTGAGTCCTCCACTGTCAAACGCTTTATCAAGCAAAGCGTAAACTTCGTTTTTTGTCATATGCGTCACCTTAAAAAAGTTTTAAATGAAATATTAAACTGCTGGTTTGTGACGGAGGTTGCGGCAATGGAGAGGGCGGCGGCGTTTCATCCGGGTCAGGAAGAGGGGTCCATGGCGGTCCCCAGGGAGTTGTTTCTAAGTAAATGAAGCCTTGAACATACGCTTCACTTGGCGCACCTGGATACACATAAGGCGGCTTTAATGTCTGTGTATAAAAGAATGCCCCTCCCCATGCTGAGTTTGAAGTTACGATTGTGCCGTCGTCATGAATTTCTTCAACTACCGCAACGTGGCCGCCAATGCTATACCATGTAACTAGAATAGCTCCTAGCTCTGGAGTATCTCCAACCTTTAGACCGTTGTTTTGAGCCCGTTCATAGAAGGTGTTAGCGTCACCGGTAGGGAGTTTATCGGGGCGACTTCCCGTAATTTCCCACCAACGCCCCCATACATAGCAGGTACAGTTTGGAAGCCCGAAGCCTGCTGTATAAAAAGGGTTGTTTTCGTACCAGTACGGATTACCTTCTATGCCCGTCTCATTGAGCCTAGGACTAAACTTAGGCGCGCCCTTAAAATACCTCCACCACTTTAATGCCGCCTCCGCTCGTTTTGGCTGGTTGAAGTTCGCGGGGCGCTCATAGTTATATAGAAACACCCAAGCAAGCTCCCCGGGGTCAGCTGTCGACTTTGCAAATTCTTGAAATGTCATGGGATATTTATCCGTTACAATCCAAGCGTTTGCCAGCATTTCTTCATGAATTTTTTGACATTGGCCGTTGCCATCGTCAATTTTAAACCCGTGCGAAGTCATCCATTCTGTAATTCTTGTATACGGAGTCCACTGAACCAGCCCATAACCCTTGCCGTCAGGGTCGCCCCATGGCGACAAGTTGCCCCAAATGCCTGGGTTAATATTGCTTTCATATTCCATATTGCCAAGCATAGCGCAGACACTTTGTAATGTCCAACCTTTACTTTGAAAAAACGTCCAGCCAAGCTCTGCGTTGTTTTCCATCTCTGGATTTGTAAGCCATCCGTTCTTTGAGATCCATTTCCCACCTTCATATTTTCCACACCAGTTCTGCCAGTCTTGCTTTGTACCAGCAAAATAGTCTAGGTCGAACGGGTCGCCCTGATACTGCCAAAGGGTCCACTTGCTCCAATCGCCTGTTTCTGGCGTATCTGTCTCCCAGTGTGCGGTCCAAAGGGGGTAACGTTTCGCAACCTGGCTATAATCATGCGTGCGCAATGCAGAAGCAAATGTATAAAAAAAGGGGCGAATTCCTGTTTCATTTCGGATGTAGTCCAAAAACTCCATGATATAGCTTGTAGGGTAGTCCACGGCTTTAGCTTCCCAGTCTAGAGCTAGAATGCACTTCCCAAGATATGGCCTTACATATTCCAGCATTGCCGCCGCTTCCGCTTTTGCCGTATTAAGATGCGGGTATGAAAATAGATAAAACCCTAAAAGCTTGCCAGCATCCAACACCTTTTTTGCGTGCCTATCCATCTTCTCGTCTTTATCAGTGCCGTCATTAGAGCGCACAATAACAAAATCGTAAGGTGAAATATCTACGTCATAGCCCTGCGCGTATGAAATATCACACCCTCTTAACATTACTTCCAGCCCAACACAATTTCACCGTTACCCTGTCTAACAACCTGCCAGGACTTCGATTTCTGTGCTTTACAGCACAACGCTTTCCAGTCTTCAGCATTTCCGTTAAACTTGTTCAGATCATACGGCTCCGATGTGTACTGCCAGATTTTCCACGACTTAAACGCACCGCCAAAATCAGGCGGTGTATCGCTATACGCCGCAACCCAAAGAGGGTATTTTGATACAATGTCCTTGTACTTGGGGTCTCTCATTACACTTGCGGAAGCGTAAAACAAAGGGTTGCATCCTGTTTCACGTGAAACAATGTCAAGAAACTCCATTGCCCAACTAGCAGGATAATTAAGGGCCTTGTCTTCCCAGTCCAAAGCGTATACGGCTTTCCCCTTATGATGGCCTACAAACTTCAGGAAACTTTCCGCTTCTGCCTTTGCCGTATTTCCTGTGTCTGGCCTTGCATAATGATAAAAGCCATACAATTTACCACAAGGATTACCGTCTGTACGGCCGGAAAAATCATTATAGTGATAGTCTAGCCCGTCAGATTTGTAATCAACGCCTTCGCTGGCTTTAATGATTGCAAAGTTATAATTTTTAGCTTTCAGTGTGCCGCTTTTTTGCCAACCTGATACGTCAATTCCCTGTAACATTATGTAACTCCTCCATTCGGCTGCGTAATTGTAAAATAGCATCTGTGTTTCTGTCTAGCGTGTCCTGCATACTTTTGTTTTGCTCTTGATAGCTTTTAAGCGTTTCTGAAACAAACTTAAATAACAATAGACACATAATAATTGGGAAACCTAGATTACTAATAATAGTTGCAATCTCATTCATGTGTCTCACCTCCTATCTGCATTATACTATAAGTTTTAGATTTGCACAATACAAATAAGTAATGTTTTTCTAGTGAATCCGCAAGGCTTCCTTGCAGGTATTAGTGAAGCAAAATATAGTGGAGTATCGCAATGCGATACTCCACTTGTTCATCCTTTCTACCCTGCCATCATCAGCACCGGCAGACGGCCTTATGGCCCGTTTCGGCTTAGAAAATTAACTTCAAATCCATAGCGTCTGCCGCTGTAACACCCTATGCTGGTAGGGAAGTTTTGATACTGTTCCAAGATGAAACAGGCGTTGTCTCTGTCGGGGCAACCACAGATAACGGTGAACTCGCTTTTGTCCCAAGACTTGTTAAAGTAACCGACATAGTATTTCATTTTGTGTTCCTCCTGTATTTGAAATATGTGTTTGGGTTTGTGTTCCCTGTGTCTGTATACATATAATACCACAACTCTGTGTAAATGCCAATACCTTTTTGAAAAAAAATTAAATTTTGTGTTGACATATACACACCAGCGTGATATTATAAGCAACATAAGGAGGCGAATGGCATTGAAATCAAGAATACTGCAAGTGCGCAAATATTTGCAACTGTCCCAAAAGGAATTTGGTAATTCTTTGGGCGTAAGCCGCGACGTTATAGCTAATTATGAAAATGGGCGGTCAAGCCCTCCAAATTCCATAATTAAACTTCTTTGCTACGTTCACAACATAAATCCAATGTGGCTTAAAACAGGCCAAGGGGAAATGCTAGATCAACTAAACAAAAAAAGCGGTCCGGAAATTCTTGATAACGACGATCAGGACGAATATAAAAACTGGTTAATACCCATTCTAGCCCAGTTGAATCCTGAAGATTGGGAATTGATCAGACAGATTGCCGTAAAACTGCTCCAAAGTGAACTTGACCAGCGGCAGAAATCATGGCCCTGAATCATATACAAGACTATTAGATCATGTAAAAATATTTTCTTGTTTCTTCTTTAACAGAATTATATCAATAAACATATATGATATAATACAGCCAGAAAGGAGGTTAGAATGACAAAACCGATTACCACAGTAATTTCAACCCTATCGCCCGAAACTGCATTTAATAATGTACTTTCTATGTACCACATCTATTTTCTAGTGGGCCACGCGCCTAAGCCTACTCCCGTTCCATTTGACGGAGATCACTTAACAATGGAATGGGGCGAATTTACTGTAAACGCTCTATACGATCGAAAAACAAAATATCTTACAATTAGTTTAAAGGAGAATTCCAAATGAATGAACTTTCTATTTTTTCTCAAAATAACACAGAAATTATGATGGCTTGCAAATGTGATGATATTGTAAAGACGTATAACGCACTCTCTGAGAGCAAATCAATTTCTGAAGCAATTAATCGCCCGCTTAAACTTCTTAATATCATCCTCACACCCTCTACTATAACAGACCGAAACACTGGAGAAATAAAAGAGTGCGTAAGGACTACACTAATTACCGAAGAGGGAGTCTTTGGTAGCCCCAGTCAAGGCATCTACTCCAGTATAAAGAAGTTATGCGGAATGACTGGTACCCCCGACTTGTGGCCAGATAATTGGAGAATTCAAATCGTACAAGTACCTACTACCAAAGGTATGACATACAACATTAGACTTCTTAATAATTAAATTGAATGGAGGGGAGCGGGCGGTTATCCGCCCGCTTTAA